>JAEEGL011876166.1_pt1 | contig 14287 bp, 10 predicted proteins | sample 9134231 | NCBI WGS metagenome assembly JAEEGL01 (sample SAMN16246548, study PRJNA631951) | gut metagenome | biome: gut microbiome; feature: rumen; material: fiber-attached | host: Bos | place: Iran: Karaj | collected 2018-10 | reverse complement strand
GAAGTCATGGTGACAGGCGGAATTAATGAAGAAAATGTAAATGAATATTTATCATTCAACAAAATCATCGCTGTCGGTGGTAGTTGGATGATGAAAGGAAACCCATTAGAAATTGAAAATAAGACAAGACAAGCTTTAGCAATTATTGGAGGTAATAAACAATGAAAGTCGTCACATTTGGTGAATTAATGCTGAGATTAGCCCCAGAAGGCTATTTAAGATTTGTTCAATCTAGTAAATTTGAAGCCACCTTTGGTGGAGCGGAGGCTAACGTTGCAGTTTCTTTAGCAAATTACAATCAAGATGTTAGTTTTGTTAGTAAACTCCCTAATAATGAAATTGGTCAAATGGCTATTAACAGTCTAAGACAATATGGTGTAGATACTTCTAACGTTGTTAGAGGTGGTAATCGTGTTGGCATTTATTACTGTGAAAAAGGCGCTTCTCAAAGACCAAGTAAAGTCATTTATGACCGCGCTAATTCATCTATTGCTTTAGCGAGTAAAGAAGATTTTGATTGGAACGAAATCTTTAAAGATAGTGATTGGTTCCATTTTACTGGTATTACTCCTGCTTTATCTAAGGAAGTAGCAGATATTACTTTAGAAGCTTGTAAAGTCGCTAAAAAGAAAGGCGTTACCATTTCCTGCGATCTTAATTTCAGGAAGAAATTATGGTCCAATAAAGAAGCAAACGAAACAATGAGCAAGCTTTGCGAATATATCGATATTTGTATCGCTAACGAAGAAGACGCTAAAGATGTCTTTGGTATCGAAGCAAAAGATACCGATATTAATTCTGGCAAGTTGAGTAAAGAAGGCTACGTTTCAGTGGCGGAACAATTAAGCCAAAAATTCAATTTTAAATATGTCGCTATTACATTAAGAGAATCAATTTCCGCTAACGATAACAATTGGTCAGCCATGTTATATAGCGCCAAAGAAAGAAAAGCTTATTTTTCTAAGAAATATGCCATTCATATTGTTGATCGAGTTGGTGGTGGTGATTCCTTTGGTGCTGGTTTAATTTATGCGTTAAGAAACAATTATAAAGAGCAAGACGCTATTGAATTTGCGGTCGCGGCTAGTTGCTTAAAGCATTCCATTGAAGGCGATTATAATCTTGTTTCATTAGATGAAGTTAAAGCTTTGGCTAATGGTGATGCTAGTGGTAGAGTAAAAAGATAATTCCTTCATCTACAGTAAATAACCTTATCTTAATAAAGATGAGGTTTTTTATTGGCATTAGAAATATAATTATTCATAATTAATCTATGGATAAATTAACTAAGTCTCCACGCTTAAATTATTTATTAGGTCAAATGGGTATTTTTACCCCATATGACGTAATCAATCATCTTCCTAGAAGATATGAGGATTTTTCCTATACTTTAGAGAAGGATTTAAAAGATAAACAAAGAGTGGTGCTTCTTGGCAAAATAATCTCTGTTCCTAAGGCTACGAATGCGAAGGGATTACATATCGTTACATTCGACTTTATGAGTAGGGGACGCCGCTACTTTAAAGTCGTTTTCTTCAATCAACCTTACTTATCTAAAACGCTGAAAATTGATGAAGAATACTCTCTCGTTGGTTCCTTTAATTTGAAGAGAAATGAAATTGATGGCATGCGTATTTATAAAGGTGAAATACCTTTTGAAGAGAGGTTAAAGCCAATCTATTCTTTACCTTCTGGATACGAGAATCATTTATATGCTTCTTTAGCTAAAAAATGTTTAGGTCAAGTGCAAGGTCAAATCTTTACCACAATCCCTTATGACTATCTAAATAAATATCGTTTAGTTAATAAGGAAGTTGCTTTAAACTGGGCTCATAATCCAAAAAGCCCAGAAGAAATTCGCCAAGCCTTAAGACATTTAAAATATGAAGAGGCTTTGCTCTTCTCTATTAAAAACCAACTCATACGTGAATCTAATAAATCATTAACTAAAATCAAAAAAGAACCGATTGATTTAGATATATGTCAGCCGTTTTTAGATACGCTTCCCTATAAATTAACAAAAGATCAAGAAGAAGCAAGTCGTGAAATCATTGAAGATATGAATCAAAACTCCTTGATGTATCGTTTGCTTCAAGGTGATGTCGGCACTGGTAAAACTTTAGTCTCTTTTGTGGCGTTATTCGCTAATCATTTAAGAGGCGATCAAGGTGCTTTAATGGCGCCTACCGATGCTTTAGCCAGACAGCATTACGCTAATGCATGTAAGATATTTAAAGACACTAAACTTAAGATTGCTCTACTTTTAGGTTCAACACCTCTCGCGGAAAAACGTCAAATCAAAGATGACTTAAAAGAAGGTTATATTGATATCATTATTGGAACCCATGCTTTGTTCTCTAAAGATGTCGTTTATTCTTCCCTTGGTTTAGTCATAATTGATGAGCAACACAGATTCGGTGTTAACCAAAGAATTGCTTTAGCGAGTAAAGGTGATCACGCTGATTTATTAATGATGTCAGCGACACCAATTCCCCGTAGTTTAGCTTTATCAATTTATGGTGATTTAGATATCTCCACTTTATATACATTCCCAAGCACAAAAAGAGATGTGGAAACTTTTATCTGCGACACTGAAGATAAAGTCATTTTTGAAACAGTGGATGAAGCTTTAGCCAATGATAAGCAAGTCTATGTAATCGCTCCTTTAATTGACTTTAGTGAAAACGGTAAGTTCTCCGTAGAACAATTATTCGCTAGATATGCTTTAAGATATAAATCTAAAGTGGGCTTACTTCACGGCAAGATGAAACAAGAAGAAAAAGAAGATGTTTTAAATAAGTTCTATAACTGTGATATTAAAGTATTAGTGAGCACACAAGTCGTGGAAGTTGGTATTGATGTTAAAAACGCTAATACGATGGTTATTTATGACGCCACTAACTTTGGTTTAGCCTCTCTCCATCAATTAAGAGGGCGTATTGGTCGCGATGGTTCTAAGAGCACATGTATTTTAGCCACTAACGAAGAGGATAAAGATAAATTAGATATTCTAACTAGAAGCGAAGATGGCTTCGCCATCGCTGAAGAAGATATGAAGCAAAGAGGTCCAGGTGAGCTAGCGGGTGTTAAACAATCTGGTATTCCTGATTTCAACTTCTTAAATATCGTTGATGATTATAAGATTTTCGTTGTCGCTAGAGACGACGCTAAAGAGATACTTAAAAATAAAGACAACAAGAATTATCAGTGGCTCATTAAGCGGGCGGAAAAGCTCATCAATCAAAAATGCGTTAAAAAAGCCTAGCGATTATGTTTTTATCATAATAAAAAGATGGTGTATAATAATTCTGAAGGGAACGACCATAATGATTTATACTTTTAATATCCGTGATTACAATAAGAAAAAGCCATTTTTTCCTTATGAATACAAAGATTATTCTATTAAAGTTGACCTCAAATATGGGGAACTATATTTTACTAAAAAACTGATATCTTTTTCTGGACAGCATTTGCCTTTAAATTTGTCGCTTAAATATTCTCAGATGCACACTAGTTCTACTAACAATTTGCATTCATTTACTGGCTTTCCCAAAGGCTTTAAAACCAATTATCACGTTGCTCTACGATATGTATTATTGGATGACAAATATATTTACGAAGATTTAGACGGCTTTAAACACGAATTTAAGCTAGCTATCAATTCATCAACTCTGTATTACGACACTTTCGGCACTGGTTTAATGTTAGCCAACGACAACGGCAATCTTAAAATTTTTGATGATGATGGCAATTATCAACTATTTGATTCCTCCAGAAGATTGATAACAATCCATCGAAAAATAACATCAACTAGTTATGCTGAACAAAGTATCAGTTATATAGATAATAACTCACTTAAAATATCATCTATCACCGATAACTTTGCTAGAACAATTTATTTTTCTTACAGTTCTTCTTCGGTTCAAATCACATATAACAACAACGTAGTGGTTACTCTTTTCAAAAACAACAATCTTCTAACTAAAATTTCTAAAAATATCGGCGATAATCACCTTGTTGAAGAAACATTCACACACACTTCCAATAAACTTTCCAATATCGCCCTTGATGGTGGCGAATCTTTCTCTTTTTCATATAGTAGTGATAAGCTTACAAACTTCGTCACAAATGTTAAACAAGATGTCTTTTCTTTCTCTTATGGCAGTGTGAACAATCATCCAACCGCCTCTGTTACTAACGCTAGAGGAATAAAAACAGAATATGATTTTAGTCAAGAACAACTAGTGGCCAATACTCTAGACAATAATAGCGATCTTGGTTTTATCAAAATCAATTCCGATGTTAATTCTTGTTTAATTAAAGATGTTTCAAATGTTGACGATGCAATCATTTTCAATTTTTCTAACGATTTATCTCCATCGATTGATACTTCTAGTAACACGTCTGGTAATTCAAACTATGTGACTAACTTAAATATGCAACCCAAAAAGATGTATCTATTTGTTGTTGAGATAAATAGTGGCCAAATGGTGGGTACATTTAAAGCAAGATTGCTCGATTATAGCAATCATCTTCTTGCGGAGCTCACTTTTACAGGCGAAACGCGGGTCCTTTCTTTTCCTGTTGGTATTTGTTCAACCACCCAAAAAACATTTAGGCTACATTATGTTAATGATACAAGTGGTTCAGTAGAAATCCTAAACGCAAAGCTCATTTCTTTAATTGGTGATTTTGAAATGCTTTGCACTAATATTGATTTTGGTGGTCCTATTTTCTTTTATGGAAATGAACCACATTACATATTGAAAGATGCTCTTGTTTTAATGATTGAGGCTAATGGTGTTGCTCAATATAATTACGTTGTTAAGAAACGCGATTTTTTAATAAATGAAAAGAATCTATATAAACACGGCTTAGACCATTTTTGGGCTAACGATAAGCAAATATTAATCTCTGGTGCCCAAAGCTTTCTTACCATGATTAATACCAATCAATATATAGGATATTCACTAACATCAGGAGGATTAGTTTATCTCACCTATAATGGCTCTACTTATCAACCTCAATCACTTATTTCTCTATTTCGTATTAAAGGCAACGATAACAATACTTTTTCAGTGACTAAAATTTCTCATAATAGTCCTTCTTTTCATACTGGTTATTCAAACTATTATTACGAAGAAGAAGAAACAATGTATTCCTGCGGTAATAGTGCTTACCTCACTTATTATGATTATGATAATAATTATTCATTAATGGAACTTAATCGTAGTGATGGTTATAAAGAAGTGTATAGTTATGATAACAATGGAAATCTAATATCTAAAACCATTTCTCATACCTCAATTTCTAAACAAATTAAGAGCGAGTATGAATACGATTCAAATGATAATCTGCAACTAGAGAAAAAACTCATCGGTTCTTCTATTGAACAAGCTAATTATTCCTATGATAGTTTTGGCAATATCACTCAAATTGATTATCCACAAGATTATACTGAGTTGTTTGATTATGATGACATATCTGGCGAAAGAAATTTAAGAGTGTCTTTTGACGATAACGATTCTATTGTCGTTGAACAGGATAATAACTATATTGATGAACAAACTTCATCCATTTCTAGTGGCAATAACGAATATCAATTTTCTTATTATGCAGGAGAGTTATTAAGTGTTTCATATAACGACCAACAAATAGTGGGTTTAACTCACTATACTCCAATCCATAGCGGCTATCCTTTAAACACAAGATATGTCATCCAATATATGAATGGCTATTATGCAACTTGCGAAAAAGATGCTTTCGATCGAGTAATTAGTAACGAAGGACTCTTATATACTTATGATGAATTTTCCAATGTTACCAATATATATGATGATGCGCTTGGAGGTTTTAGCCCTAATACGACTTATAATTACGATTATTATAATGATTTACAAAGCATTAATGTCGAAAGCAATGGCTTATCATTATCTTTAACTCGCGATATTTATCGTCGTATCGTAAGTAAAACTTATTGTTTAAATAATAGTGGTCTTTATACGCTTTCTTATACTTATTACACAAAACCAGGATTGGAAAACGCTATTGAAGAATCAGAAATATCTTATGGTTCTACTTCTATAGAAGTTATCGACAGTGTGGATGTTTTTTCTCGTTTAACCAGCCAATCTATTTCTTTTGGCAATTATTCTTTTAACAAAAGCATCGATTATTACACAGGCGGTCCTAACAATTCGTTAACTAATAGCATGGTTAAATCCGTTACTTATCAAGATGTTTTACCTTATCCTTTAAAAGATACTTATTCTTATGATGCTCGTGGTAATATCATTCAAATTACAAGAACAATCGCTAATTCATTATTTGGTCAAATTAATTACATTTATGACACCTTTTCAAGATTAGTTAGAGAGAATAACACTCTTTTAAATAAAACATATATCTATCTCTATGATAGCAAAGGAAACTTTTTCTATAAAAAAGAATATGCCTATTCCACAAGCCAAAATTTAACTAATCCAATCAATACTTGGACTTATCAATATGATACGAACTTCCCAAACCAGTTAATTAAGTTTAATAATCAAGACATCGAATATGATACAATCGGTAATCCGACCCTTTTTAAAGGCAAAACCATGTCTTGGACAAGAGGAACGTTATTATCTCAAGTTGTTGATGGTAACATCACGATTAATCTAACGTATGATGGTTTTAAGCAAAGAATATCGAAAACCGTTAATAACGCAACCACAAACTATTCATATATCGATGGTCAGCTAGTCATTGAAACAAAAGGCAATCAAACTATCACTTACTTATATTCCCATGGTGGCATTATTGGTTTTGTCTTAAGCGGTTATGGTTCTTCGCTTAATGGCACGTACTTCTACGAAAAGAACATTCAACAAGATGTCGAATTTATTAGAGATAGTAGCAATCAAATCGTTGCCATCTATCAATATGATGCTTGGGGCAATCATCGTGTTTGCAATCAAAACGGGACAGAAAACACATTCTCAACCTTTATTGGTAACATCAATCCAATTAGATATCGTTCTTACTATTACGATACCGATTTAAAGATGTATTGGTTAACAACAAGATATTATGATCCAGAAGTAGGAAGATTTATTTCTCCTGACCATTATTCATATTTAGATTACAAAAAACTTCACGGCATCAATCTCTATGCTTATAGTAGAAATAACCCAATGATGTACTATGATCCAAGTGGGCATTTTCCTTTACTAACTTTTTTGACTACAACTTTAATAGCAGTTTTTTCTACTATAACAGCTCTTACTGGATTGGCTTTAACCGCATATGGAATTGGATTGGCACAAAATGCTATTAATAGGAGTAGTTCAAACAAAGAAGAAAAGCCAAACGAGAGCGAAAGAGGAAAATATTTAAACGACCCTTATCCTGGCGATGGCTTCAAAATCTATTATAATGTAGTGCCTGATGAAAAAGACCCATTAAACGAAAATAAACTTATTCTTCAAGTATATGAATCTTGGAAATTTAGTGAAAAAGAAATCGATGCTTTTTTGAGGTGGCTTAAATATGAAAAGGGTTATGGCAATTTAGATATCGGTAGGGTGAAAAATGAATGGCTTTGGCATAACGCAGCATATGGTTTGCATTGCTTTACTGGTTCAACAAAAAGAGTTGATATTTACTTAAATGCTGCTGATCCAAAGTGGGGATGGTTTTTTGATTTCCTCCGAATATGGTGATGAAAGAGTGTGATCATATGATTAAAAAATGTTTTTCGGTATCATTGAGCAAACGCTTGTGTTCTATGTTGGTTTTGTTCTTTTGCTTTTTGTTGCTTCCTTCGTGCAAACTATTGACGATTGAAAAGCATAGACCTGTTTTGTTTTACGATGCCGATTATGCCTTTTCCGATTCATCAGAAAATGATTATTTTTTGCTTAATGATAGTGTTCCAAAAAGACTTGCTGTTTATGACAAAAACTCGACTGATGATTTGTGGTATTATCGCTACCGAACTTATTGCTTTCACGATAATGATGGTTTTTCAGGAGAAAATGTCGCTTCAAATTCGAATTACATATTTGTAAGTGGGCATCGCAATGATTTGTTGATTGATGACACAATTAAAGTGTTGAATAAATCCTTTGTCACTATTAAAACGATATCTTTTGGAGAAAACAAAAGGATATGCCAAATTCTTTGCGATGATAATTATCTTTATTTGATAATCAATCATAATGATGTTGGCTTGAAAAAATTGCACCAAATTGACCTTTGCAATTTTGAAGATGTAGTTTTATGTGGCGACACATCCGAAACGAACCACTATATTGATGAAAAAACTCATCTGTTTTATGACAATTGGGAGACTGTTTTATATTCAGAAAAGACAAAAATGTTAAGCGGATATGACTATGATGGTATGAGACCTATACTCTACACAGATATGCATCGTTTGTATTTAACTGAAACGAGCATTGTAATAGAATACAACGATTTAAAAACTGAAATCGATAATATATATGGCATAACCCAATTATATTTTAAAGCGTATGTGATGGATAACAAGCTTGTGTTTGCAGGCCTTGTTTTTCAGCCAGAAAAGAGTTGCTTTTTTCACAACATTAAAACTGCATGTATCCCCTGTGTTTGTGGAATAATGGAATCGTATCTTTTTGTTTTTGATTTAGAAACCGACAAGCTTCTTTCTTGTAAGAAATACGAAATTGGCACATATTTAATAAATTATGATACAGACAATACACAATATTACTACAATGGTGGATTGTATAATAATGGTTCTCTTGTTCGCGAATGTGAGGTTGCTCATGTCGGAGAAACCGAAACATTTAGTAGGTTCTCAAATTACAAAACTGAGTGGGGGAAACGTCATTATCATTTATGCTACAACAATGGTTCTTTTTATGGAATTTAAGGTTTGCAGTTTTCCGACAACTGCCTAATCATATTTTAAAAGAAGTCAGCATGTTTTGTATTTGAAATGCTTTCAAAATCTTTTATTTTCTAATATTAAATCACATATGCTTTGCCACCAACATAGTTTTCATTTTTGCTACACACATGATACAATAGTCTCTCGAGGTACAAATTATGAAAATTGCGGTAGATGCCATGGGTGGCGATAACGGTTCTAAACCAATTGTTGAAGCCATCAAGGAATTTAAAAAAGAAAACCAAGATGTTGAAATAGTTGTTTTTGGAAAAGAAGAAGAACTATTTGAATTATCTTCCATCGCTAAAATTGTTAATGCTCCAGAAGTCGTTCCTATGGAAGCGGGTGCATTAGAAGTTTTAAGGATGAAAAACTCTTCCATGTGCAAAGCCATTAGCGCAATGAAAGAAGAAAACTATGACGCGGTTGTTTCGTGTGGATCAACCGGTGGCTTTTTAAGCGCAGCCACATTAATTTTAAAAACTATTCCAGGAGTGAAACGCTCCGCTTTAGTGACAGCTTTCCCAACCAAAATCAAAGGTAAGAAAGTCGTGGTCTTAGATGTCGGTGCGAATAACGAAAATAACGCCGAAGAATTAGTGCAATTTGCCCATATGGGTAAAGCCTATAATCAAGCCTTATTTAATACGGAAAATCCTAAAACTTTCTTGCTAAGTAATGGCGCTGAAGACCATAAGGGTTCACCAGTTGTTAAAGAAGCTAATAAACTATTAAAAGAAAATGGCTTTGAGGGCTTTATGGGCAACATGGAAGCCAGAGATGTTTTAAACGGTGACGCTGACATTTTAGTGGCCGATGGTTTCTCTGGTAACGTCTTACTTAAAGGTATGGAAGGTTTAGCGAAAATGTTTAGTAGCATGATTAAGTCTGCGTTCAAGAAAAACTTATGGACCAAACTTGGTTACTTACATGTTAAAGGTGGCTTTGATAATATCTCTGAAACTATGGATTATAAATCCACTGGTGGCGCGATGCTTTTAGGTATTAACGGGGTTGTCGTTAAAGCACATGGTAACTCTGATGCTTATTCATTTAAGAGTGCCCTTAAAGTCGCTAAACAAATGGTTTCTTATAACGTAGTTAATAAGATTAAGGAGGCATTAAACAATGAGCAATAAGTTAAATAACCTCCTCAAGAGTTTTAACATCTCTTATAAAAACATCGCTCTTTATGAGCAAGCTTTAACTCATCCTTCATATAATGGTGACGCTAATACAAAGCACCAAGACTATGAAAAATTAGAATTCATGGGCGATGCAGTTTTAAACTTTGTAACCGCTGATCTAGTTTATAAAAATAGACCTGAAATGTCTGAAGGTAACTTAACTAAATTAAGAAGTGTTTTAGTCTCCACTAAGCCACTTGCAGCTTACGCGAGAAAAATCAAACTTCACGAATATATTCGTATCGGTCATTCCATCACTTTAGAACAAGTTAAAACAAGCGATAAGATTTTAGAAAATGTCTTTGAATCTTTAGTGGGCGCTATCTATTTAGATGCTGGCATGAAACCAGCTTATAGACTTATTTCATCTCTTCTTCTAGAAGATATCAAAGCCTATGATGTCGATGACCTCACTGACTATAAATCAAAGCTCCAAGAAGAAATTCAAGCCGAACATCGTGACGCTGTCCAATATGTGACTATAGAAACAAGCGGTCCTGCTCATGATAGAACCTTTAAAGTCCAAGTCCTTTTTAACGGCATCGTTTTAGGTGTTGGCGAAGGAAAGAGTAAAAAGAAAGCCGAAGAAATGGCGGCTAAATCAGCTTTAAGTAAAAGGAGTGTCATCTAATGGGTCTCATTGCTTTTCTAAAAGAAAAATTCGCTAAAAAAGATAAAAAAGTTGATAAGTATCAAGAAGGTCTAGCTAAATCTAGAAAGAATTTTTCTAGCAAACTTAATAGCCTTTCTGAAAGATATAAAACTGTTAATCAAGATTACTTTGATGAACTAGAACAAATCTTAATTGAAAGTGATGCTGGTATTCAGTTCACTCTTAATGTCATCGAAGAAGTCTTAAATCAAAGTAAAAGAGATCACATCACTGATCCTAAACAAATCAATGAAATTCTCGTTGATAAAATGTTCGTGGGCTATGCCGAAAAAGGCGACATTCAAAATGACGTCGTCTTTGCAAAAGACGGCCCTACAGTTTTACTCGTAGTAGGTGTTAATGGTGTGGGTAAAACCACAACAATTGCTAAACTAGCATATCGCTATATCAATCAAGGTAAAAAAGTTCTTCTCGTCGCTGCGGATACATTCCGTGCGGGCGCAGTTGAACAATTAACCACATGGGCCCAAAGATTAGGCATTGGTATTGTGACCGGTAAACCAGAATCTGATCCTGCTTCAGTGGCCTATGATGGCGTGAAAAAAGCCAAAGAAGAAAACATTGATTTAGTGATCGTTGATACCGCTGGTAGATTACAAACTAAAAATAATTTAATGCTTGAACTAGGCAAAATCAAACGTGTCATGGGTAAAGAAATCGAAGGCGCTCCTCATGAAACATTCTTAATTATCGATGCCACAACTGGCCAAAACGGTGTTGTCCAAGCTAAAGCTTTTAAAGAAGTCACTGATTTATCAGGTATTGTCATCACTAAGATGGATGGCACTTCTAAAGGTGGCATTATTTTAGCAATTAGAGATGAACTAGGTGTCCCAGTTAGATTCATCGGTTTAGGTGAAAAAATGGATGATTTAGAAGAATTCGACCTCGATAAATATTTATACGGCTTATGTGTGGAGAATGAATAATGGATAAAATCAAAAAAACGGTGCGCTATAACTCATTACTCCAAATCTATGGATCTTTATTAAGTAAGACCCAATTTGCTTTTGCAGACGCCTATTTTAGCTATGATTTATCGCTTAGCGAAATCGCGGAGGCGCATGACGTCACCCGCGCGGCTGTAGAAGACGCAATTAAAAAAGCTCTTAAAAAATTAGATGAATATGAAAAGAACCTTCAAGTCTTAAAGAATAATGAACAAATTATCGATTTAGTGCAAAAAGCTAAAGATTTAGAAGGAACAGAAAAGATAAAAGTATTAGAAGAAATAGAAAGGATTATTTATAAGTAATGGCATTTGAATCATTAACTGAACGCCTTTCTGGCATATTTAAAAAAATACGTGGCCAAGCTCGATTAACCGAAGCCAATATGGAGGACATGCTTAAAGAAATTCGTGTCGCTCTTTTAGAAGCTGATGTTAACTATAAAGTAGTCAAAGAATTCACAAATAACGTCAAAGAAAAGGCCTTAGGGCAAGACGTACTAAATAAACTTAACCCCAGCCAAATGCTCGTTAAAATCGTCCATGACGAATTAATCGAATTATTAGGCAGTGATGACGCAGAAATCAAATACCAAACAGGTAGACCCACAATTATCATGTTAGTCGGTTTACAAGGTAGTGGTAAAACCACAACCGCTGGTAAGCTTGGTTATTTATTAAAAAACAAACTTAAAAAGAAAGTCTTATTTGCCGCTTGTGACGTTTATCGACCCGCCGCTATTGATCAACTAGATCAACTCGCTAAATCAATCGGTGTTGATATCGTTAATATGGGTACAAAAGTGAACCCAGTAGATATTGCAAAAGCCGCTAAGAAAAAAGCATATGAAGAAGACTACAATGTTTTAATCATCGATACTGCTGGTCGACTCCAAATTGATGAACCTTTAATGCAAGAATTAAACAACATCAAAAACGATGTCGAACCACAAGAAATCTTGTTATTAGTCGACGCTGCAGCAGGTCAAGATGCAGTGAACGTCGCTAATACATTTAATGATAAATTATCATTAACAGGTGTCATTATGTCTAAGTTAGATGGCGATGCCCGTGGTGGTGCAGCTTTATCAATTAGGCATATGACTGGTGTCCCAATTAAGTTCACTGGTGTTGGTGAAAAAGTCACTGATTTAGATATCTTCCATCCTGATAGAATGGCGGACCGTATTTTAGGTATGGGTGACGTCATGACTCTTGTGGAAAAAGCGCAAGAAGAAATCGATGAAAAAGAAGCTAAACGCACCATGAACAAAATGATGTCTGGTAGCTTCGATTTAAACGATATGTTAGCCCAGATGAAACAGATCAATAAACTCGGTTCTTTAGGTGGCATTATGAAACTTATCCCAGGCATGCCAAAAATCACACCTGAACAACAAGAAGCTGCTGAAAGAGAAATGCGTAATTTTGAAATCGTCATTAACTCAATGACTAAGGAAGAAAGAAAGCATCCAGATCTATTCAAATATTCTCGTAAACAAAGGGTCGCTCAAGGCTCTGGCAAGACCATGCAAGATGTCAACAAAGTGCTCAAAAAATATGAGCAAATGAAAGAGATGATGAAGCGCATGGAACAATACAAAAAATCAGGCAGAATGCCGCCTGGTGGTATGGGTGGAATGGGCTTCCCAGGAATGTAAAAAAAGAGTGAGGAATTTAACCTCACTTTTCTTTAATGAATTTCTTGCCTTTTTCAATAGCGTCCTTTTCCCATTTTGGCTGTTCTTCACCATTAAGTTCATCAAGAAGTTTCTTTTCTTGCTTGCTTAATTGATACTTTTTAAATAGGTCTGGACGATGCTCTTTTGTTAATTTGAGAGCTTCTTTTTTTCGCCATTTTTCTATAGCCCCGTGATTACCAGAATAGAGAATATCTGGAATCTTATCGCCTTCATAATCGAATGGTTCTGTGTATTGCGGATATTCAAGTAATCCGTTTTCAAATGATTCGTCAACAATAGATTCTGGAGCGATGACATTATCAAGTAAACGGATCACGGAATCAGAGATGATTTCCGCGCCGATTTCCCCGCCCGTTAAGATGTAATCACCAACAGAAACTAACTCATCAACGTACTTATTAATTCTTTCATCGGTACCTTCATAATGACCGCAAATAATGACCAGGTGCTCGTATTTCGCGGCGAAATATCTAGCACGTGCTTGGTTGTATGTGGCTCCGCGAGGGGAAAGAAGGATGACGTGACTGTTTTCTTTTCTCACGCTTTTGAGACAATCGAGAACTGGTTGGCACTTCATGATGAGGCCAGCTCCTCCGCCTACAGGCGCGCTATCCACGCGACCATATTTATCTAAAGTAAAATCTCTAATATTAACAATTTCGATTTCAACTTGTTCTTTAGCGATTGCTCTTTTAATAATGGAATTCGTTAAAAAGCCATCAAAGAATTCTGGAAATAATGTGAGAATGCTTATTTTCATAATAGACCTCCAATGACATTAATAACGATCTTTTTATTTTCGATGTCAACGCTTCTAATGAATGCCTTCACAAAAGGCACTAAGAAGTCAGCTTG
>JAEEGL010810181.1_pt1 | contig 14287 bp, 11 predicted proteins | sample 9134231 | NCBI WGS metagenome assembly JAEEGL01 (sample SAMN16246548, study PRJNA631951) | gut metagenome | biome: gut microbiome; feature: rumen; material: fiber-attached | host: Bos | place: Iran: Karaj | collected 2018-10 | reverse complement strand
ATGTTATGACCACAGACCATATTGCATTCTGACACAAAGGCATCGAAATCAGCCTTGGAATGAGTGTGCAATATGGCACCATCTTCCCTTACTGCTCCGTAATCCACCACTTTCTTCGTGTGCGGATTTACCTCTGTATCAATGAATACGATCCCTGTCAAAATCCTCCATCATTTTTTATGGCACAAAGGTAGCGATTTATTTTTTATTTCATGTGCCAGTCCTCAAATAATCTCCGTTTTGCCCTGTCCTTTTATGCTTTTTTATAGCTTTCGCCTTCTCGATGCCAATTCTTCATACTCCAGAAGCAGCGCTTCTACTGGTAAAATGGAGCACTCTTTTTGTTTGAACTATCTTTACAAATTTACGTCCACTTTTTGTCGCGTTTTAGCGAAAAGAGCGTCCTGAAAAATCGATGTTCGCGTCGTTCGAAAGGCCTCATCCCGTCGCTGATGGTTCCCAATGCCATCATTTATGGTCTAAGAGACGGTCAGAGATATGGAATGAGGGTGCGAAACAACATCAATGAGCGCGTGAAGTGACGCAGATCACGAGGTGATTTGACGCAGATCACGAGGTAAAGTGACGCAAACTGCAAGCCAAAGTGACGCAAATCAGAAATGCTTCTGAGGGAAACGAGCCTCCGTGTTTTATAAACCGCTCGTATACAGCAAGTTACAAAAATCGCTCATTTCCCGCGTTTTTCCAGCCACAGGAAAAATAATTTGAAAGGAGGGGAGTATTGACCCACTTAAATTCGAAGTTTTCTTGACAAAATATACCATGCGTAAGCGTAATTCCATAATAGGTTCCAACAAGCATAGCAACTTGGCATCACCATTTCGTTCTGAATCTGAAATCGGTTCATGAACATGGAAACTCAGCACCCCGTCAATGACTTCTCGAAGCAGACTTTGATCCAACCGACGAAAAGCAACGCAAGATGGCTTTATCTTTGCCATATACTTATAACATTTAACATTTTAGCTATTACTTTATTTCTGCTTAAGCTAGAACGACCTTCTTTGTACTGTTATAATGATGATCAGTAATTGTATTTCTCTAGCTCTTTGCGATTAATTCTTTCTAGAATGTCAATTGTGCTCCCTTCTGTACTAACTCCTAATCGCTTAGCTCGTTTCACGACATCAGCATGATTAATTCTTTCAAGAATCTCAATGGTACTACCTTCTGTGCTCACCCCTGCACGTTTGGCACGCTTTATAACATCTGCATGGTTAATTCTTTCAAGGATTTCTATTGTGCTGCCTTCGGTGCTCACTCCTGCACGTTGGGCTCGTTTCACGACATCAGCATGATTGATTCTTTCAAGAATCTCAATGGTACTACCTTCTGTGCTCACCCCTGCACGTTTGGCACGCTTTACAACATCTGCATGATTCTTCCTTTCAAGAATCTCAATGGTGGATAATTCTCTTTGTGGAGCTGCACTTTCTTTTGACGGCACAATCTCATCACGCGGGGTTTCGTTGGATGGGGTGTTTGAAGGAACAGTTGATTCTACAAGTTGAGTTGATGATTCGGAAAGGTCATTTACTATATTGCTATTAGACACATCTTGTTCGGTCACATTCCGATTATGATTACTGGAAACTTCTTTTTGTGCTTTTACCTCTTTGTCAGATGATGAATCAAAGCGACCTTGTTCGACTGTGACTGATTGGGAAACTGGTTCTTCTATATCTTCTGAATTATCTGTTGGATTTTGGCTTAACCGATTCCATGCGAAAGAAAGAACAAATAGGAAAAGGATTCCATAAAGGACATACTTCCATCTGAACCTATTCTTTGATTCAACAGGGTACGAATTGCGTGAATTATTACCGTTGGCTATAGTTCTATCATTGGCATTGCCCCATCTGTCTGCTTCACTATAAGAGTGTAGCCTTTCTTCCCTGCTTTCAGTTGAATACGAATATGATTTGGTATAATCTCCGAAAGCATTCTGACTATGAGTGGTGTTTGCTTCTTGTATAGGTTCTTGCCAGAGTCCATGACGCTTTTTGTGGCATTCCTCACAAAGGACTACCATTTCTTCTGGTTTATATGACCAAGGATTTATATCCTTATAAACCAAATGATGGACTTGAAGTTTGTTCCTTTGGTTATAAAACCTCCGTCCGCAATCTTCACAAGTGAAATTGCGTTCTTTGATTAACGAATAGGAAAAACCTTTCCAATAATCAGACTGCAATAACTTTTCGTATTCCTCTTTAGTCATTATCCGTCAATTCATTTATTATAGAATATTGTGCATCATACCTACTTTTGGGAGTATATTCTTTCTTGGTTGAATCAAACCTTGACGAATCCAGTTCTAACGACGTGTCTATATCAACAGCCAGATACATTTCTGTAGTATTGACATTCTTATATCTATCTGTTTCTACATCGCCAATAGAAACCACATTGCAAACACCTTTCACAGCAAAAAGATGTTGTCCTACAGTATTACGATGGTGGAACAAGACATACCCAATGGTAGATAGATGTTGCACTATCTCCATAGAATCTTTTGTATATTTGATGCCGATGGCAATTTTTCCTGTTGTGATGAAATTCTTGCTCTTTGAGTCGTAGTTTTCCATCATCACCATAAGAACGCCATTCTTCTTGCAAGTGACAGCATTTTTCTCTAGCGTTCCTACATTTGGAATATCCTCGATAACCAAATCTTCTTTCAACTCTTGTATCTGACTAACGTGGAAGTAGCTTTCCAAATCTGTCTTCAAAGCATCATTTTTACCTATCTCACTTAAAGTATATGTTCCAAAATGCACACCTTTATCCTTTGCATCTCCTTTCATCAATGCAAGAATCATGTAATTCCCCTTCTCTTGGGGACGATAAATTTTGCCATTGAGATTGTGGAAGTTCTCCTTGATAAAGCCATAGCAATCCATACCTGCTTTGGGCTGTAAGGTGTAGAAATCGTAAAGACTATTCAATGTTTCTTGAATACTCTTACGGAATTCTTTCCTTACCTTTTCACGCCACTCTGCCTGCCGGTTCTTATTATCGCGTCCATAAAGCGACACAATGAACAAGAAGTTTACATCATAGTGACATAATAATAATGTGTCCCTGTCAAACAGGCGATTTTCAAACTGGCGATTCAGCTGGATATTATTTTCATTATGCAGGGCGTCATCCTCAAAGGAGAGGAATTTACCTTCGCTACTATTATTTCTATCGGGTATATGAGCTGAAATAAAAAAGTTAGGAATGGGATTATAGCCTTCTGTTAGATCGTCACGCAGTTGCGGCTGTTCATCATACTTTCTCTTCTGCAGTCCAAGGAACATATTCATATTCCATTGAACAACATTTCTCGCATAGGTATATTGCTTATATATGGAAGTGTCATGAAGACTCACCTTTCCTTCTTCATCTCTCTTGTAGTATTTGCTGTCGCCTATGTAGTAAGTTAATTCCTTTGCGAAGTCAGAATTAATGAGCAAGCCCTTGCCTATATACATGTGATCTACCAGTTTACCATCCTTCTGGTTTGTTAGGTCGCGAGGAAGAATTTCTTTTTCATTACCACCCACCAATTTGTCAATCATCAACTCAAATATGCGTTGGAAATCTTTGGCTAATAGGAAGTCATCCTCAGGAACCTTCATGGTAATTTTGTGTTCACGATCGAAGAAAGCATAGCACAACTCCCATATCCTCAAGGCCTTGTCGGAGAAATATTTATATTTAATCTGACGCAGGCGACGAGTACCAAAGTTCTTGGCGATGTATTTGTTTTTGATTACTTTCGTCGGGATAAGGCTGTAGTTGATGTTGAGGTCAAACTGGAACCCATGAACTCCTTGGATATAGTTTAGAATGGAGAAATAGATGACGAGCAACTCCTCGTCAAAATTCACCACCTTCTTCTTGTTTACAGGGTCAAGATATACAGGTGCGCTATTCGTGATGATAGCCTGGCTTTTACTGATGGTCTTTGTCCAATTTATCTTGTTGAAGCCCCTATGCATATTCTTCACGATGAATGTCAGATAGTCTTGGTTGTGTCGGTTAAAATCGCGCAAGGCTATGATGACATCAAGCAGAGTTCTTGCTTTTATCTTGCGGCCTGTGCTCTTGCTCTGAATTTCGCGTGATTCAAGTATGTTATCATTATACTCTTTTTTGTAAACACTTATAGTGCGATAAATCCATATAGAGAGTTCCGATAAGAAATCCCTATATTTTATCCTATCGTCCTCTGTAAAGTTCTCTTCTAAATCCTTTGCTTCAAAGTCTATTATTCTTTGAGGGTCTGCACCAAATATAGTGTCTGCTTTGTTTTCTTGGGTCTGTTCGCCTGTCAGTACGACCTTGGGCAAGAAAAACACAACGTCATCGGCTGCCTTACTATAGCAATATCCCACATACTCTGGGCTGTATGTGGTTTCCTTTTTATTAAAATAAGCAACCACACCGCTCAGAGCATCCTTAACTGTAAGATTTTCTCGAATCTTATAGTCAAGTTCATACGGATAACCTTCTATAAAAAGAAGCATAAGCCTATGCGTTTACAGCATTATCATTCTTAGATCTAATATCAATCGTATCTTGTTAATTGGAAGAAGATTCAATTTTTTCCTCTTTAGTTATATCTCCCCAGCCTTTCTCACGAACAACTACAATGAATCGGGCAAAGTTAGAATCATCTGATTTCCACTCCCATTGATTTGAAGTATAAATCTTTTCGCCATTTGCCAGAACTAGTTCTTGTCCGCCATACGTCTTTTCTGCTTTTTCTTGGCGTTCATTGTATTCATCTTCTGTTTCAACCACAATGTGGCCACAGGAAGAATTGAAAATATCCCTAATCTGCTCGCCATTCGCAGAGGGATGAGAATCTGCATAATCAGCCACAACTTGTTTCGCTATCTGCGTCATTGGCATCGGACTTCCACCATTAAGGCTGAATTTCGGTACAGTGTATCCAGAGGCATTCGATGATTCTATTTTTTCTTGAGTAGTATCATCTTCCTTTTCTTCCATAAGGACAGAAGGATTTATAGTCTTGTCAAGCATTCTGAGAAAATCCAGGACTTTGTCTTGGTTAACTACAGTATGGCCTGCTACATTCTTATATAATTTTTCGAATGTAAGCTTCTCTCCGTCTTTATCCTTAAATAGTTGACTTTCTAAGTCATAGTCTTTAAAAACATCGTTCCACAAGTAGAACATTACCTTGCCCACGAAAGTTTTTTCGTCTATTCTTCCATTTTTGTCTTTGCAGAAAAAATAGCCAAGTTTCTTGTCTTCTGAATTGGTAGTTGTACCAATCTGCGAGTTTATTTTTTCAATAAATCTCCACCAATCAAACTTTGCGGAACCGATAACAATCTTCCAGTTTTTACCACCATTGGCGATAGGTATATACTCCCAGTCCCAACGACGCTTGAAGGCAGAGTCAATGGGGAAGAGCGACTGGTCGCTCGTGTTCATCGTGGCCCAAATGTAGAGATTGTTCGGCAAAAGCAATACTTCTCCACTTAGCACATCCTTCACGATATCCCTATCATCATAGAGGGTATTGATACCATCAGCATTTTCTATCTCTACCCCCTCAAACAACCGCTTCAACTGCTTCTGCATGTCTGCGTCGGCCTTGATGGGGTAGTCGGAATAACCAAAATCGTTGCGATCAAGTAGTTGGAACAAGTCGCCGAAAATTTGGGCACAATTGCCTCGGTTGATTTCCTCAATCACAAGGAACTGCTTCTTTGCTGTGCTACCTTTCGCCTCGGCAACTTTCTTCCACGCGGCGACGTATGCTTGGAGGAAAGCTTGACAGACGAACTCGTAACTGATGCGCTTTTCTTCTCGTCCTGTTTCTACAGCCTTGTCACCAATGATGGCAAGCACAGGAGCAAACTCTGTTGTAGGCTTGTAAGATCCGACAAATGTGGAATAGTCTGTGTCAGGATGGAAGGTCGTTCGTATCACGTCCTCACCCTTCGTCTGCTCTTTGATAATATATGACTTACCTGTACCAGGAGCCCCGTAAAAGATTTGCTGAAGAGGCAAATTGTTTTCTATTATCCTTTGTTGATAAGGTGCGAGTTCTTCTTCTGTGTTGAAATATTCATAATATCTTATTGGGTCTACTGCGTAAATAACATCTGGATATAAAGAAGCTTCCATCCCAAATGTTCTTGTATTCAGGCTGACACTATTCCCGTCGATAACTAAGTCAGTGAAATTATTTAGATATACTCTTACTTTATCGTGACTACTCAGCTTAATTCCGAATATCGAATCTAATATCTCGTCGAAGTTTGAGTGTCCAGATTTTATTGCCTTTAGGATAAAGGCATATACGCTTGTGGGTGTCTGTCCTTTTAGACTTGGTGCATAGGGATTGGGGATGAAATATTTGGCTGCCCAATTCTGCATATATTTGAACAGGTCTACAAAATTCATTTCTTTGGTGAAACGGGGATAACATATCCCGTCTTTTTCATAATAGAACCCTAACTGCCGTGCAATTTGGCTATGCGTCTGTGTCCATCCATTTATCCTTGCTTCAGTACGTGAATTGAACTGAGCCTTAGGCATTGCTTCACGTGGCATATTGTTGTAAAACAGAAGAACTGTTTCCCAAGACAGATTTTTCCCTCTGCATATTGGAGATGCTTCTTCAAACTGTGCCATAATCCTACTTGTTTACTGAAAAATCCATATAATAAATTCCTTCACCTATAAGACTAATGTCTACATTATTCCGACCATACTTCCGTAAATCAGTTTTGGTAATAACATGGTCAATTGATACTCCTATCCGTTTTCTTAAATAGTTTCCAAGTATTGATTTCTGTGGACTAGAACTAAGTTGCTTTGGATAAACCATACCGTCAATCTTATTATAATTCTGTCCTTCCAGAAGTCCAACCATAACAGTACCGTCATCCCATATTAATTCCACCTCATCATTCTCACGGTTTTTCCTACCTGTTGAATTTATATTCTCTATGCCATCAACATATTTCTTAGGTGGAAACATTTTCGGAAACATTCGTACATAGTCCATTGTTATGCGAATATACGCATCACCTTCTTTTACATGTCCACCACTACAGCCCCAGTTGAGACCTGATTTCTTTGGCACAAGACCTTTGTTGTCAAGGAAAGATGCACGACAGATACCGCGGGCCAGTAAAGGTTGTTGTTGCACAGATGTCCGAGAGACTTTAGATACGTTCCTTACTTTTATGTTATTGTCTGTACATGGTATGCATCTTTCTCTTACATATTTATAATAACTATCAAAATCGTGGAAAGAAGATTCTTCTACATCAGATAAAACCTCTTTGAAATCGTTGCGGAGACCGCTAACAGAAAAATTTGCCGACCCGATTAGTGCACTTTTTATCTTGTCGCCCTGTTTCCATAAATATATTTTGGAATGAACAGGTATTGTAGAATAAAGAATTTCCACATTATGCATTTGTTTTTGAACTTCCAACAATGCTTTATGCAAAGGTGCTGAAATGTTATCACTACCATACATTCCATATATCACAGTTGCATGAACATCATCTGGTAATTCCGCAAGTTTCTTTATAGGCTCTATGCCAATATAACCAGATACTATAGTAAGTCTATCCACACTGAGTGTAGAAGGTTGTTCAAAAACTTTATTTTCTAGGTCATTATAATATAGCATATTAACAATATTTTTTTAATAGTTCATGAATTCCTTTGGCTACAACTTTGGCAAAATCAGATGGAACCGCATTTCCAATCATTTTGTACTGAGCCATTGTTGGTCCTAAAAATACAAAATCATCGGCAAACGTTTGAAGTCTAGCAGCTTCTCTTACCGTTATTGATCTGGCCTGCTTTGGGTCTGGATGGATATGCCTCATTCCATCTTTGTATAGATGCGCAGGGATAGTGTTGCTAGGCTCATCCCAACGTAACACATAATACTTATGTATATTACTCTTACGCCCTGTCATCTTTGTGTAAAGTGTCTTTAGAGACTCTGTTGTTACATATTCATTACGGCCAGACTCAATATCCTCGCCAAGCATTGTAAAAATACTTTGGTCACGTACACTATGGAATCTAGGGGAGTGATTAGGAATATTATAACCGTCTATAGGAACATGAGAGTATTTATGACCATTCTCATGTATTATCGTTTTGCTTGGAAATAAAGCAGGTAAATCTCCTATTGCATCTCTCACAGTCCTTGGCTTTGACTCTTTTTTCAGCTTTGGCATAACAACATTATAGAAATCATCAATAATAGTCTGACAAATCTTTGGATCTTCAAACTTTTCTTTGCTTATGCCCAAAATAATAACACGTTTCCTGTGCTGAGGAACGCCAAAATCGGCAACCTCAAATACAGCATCCTTAAAGTCTTCAATAACGCAATAACCTGCTTTGTCAAAAGAGTTTTTGATTTTATTGACAATTGGAGTTCCGTCAGGGGCTGCACTTAACATGCCCATGACATTCTCAAATATGAAGAATGACGGCTTGTAGTGTTCAAGGATACGAATATAGCTTTCGAATAGATAATTTCTATAATCGTCCTTCATTCCATGTGGATCTCTAATCCTCCCTGCTAAAGAGTACGCTTGGCAAGGAGGACCTCCGATAACAATGTCTATCTTATTGCTACCTATAAGTTTGTCTAAACCTTGGTGCTTGCCATACTCAACGTCATCAAAACCATTGATAAGTTCATCAGTTCGCTGAATATCAAATCGCACAACTTCATCCTCTGCATTTTTATGGTGCCACCTGTTTTTTAATCGGTTTGCAAGAGTCTCGCATGGGAATTTTTCCCATTCAACGCAGGCTAATGTTTCAAAGGAACCTTCTTGCATAAAGCCGTCCATTAAGCCACCGCACCCTGCAAATAAATCTATTGTTTTATATTTTTTTGATGCCATCATTTCAGATATTTTAGAATTTGAACACCTATCGCCTTAGCCATTAAGCAGGGGACTGCATTTCCAACCTGTTTGTCTTGCTGCCCTTTGTTCCCTAAAAACACAAAATCATCTGGGAATGACTGTAGTCTAGCACTTTCGCGGACGGTCGGACATCTGTTCCATTTGTAATGAAAGTTATTTCTGTGTCCAGTATCTATTGTACGTGAAGGTTTGTAACTACAGTAACGAGTCCATGCCATATGAAAAATTCTACTTTCGCCAACTCCAGGAGGTAAATCCTTGTAATTGCCACCATCAGGTACGAGAGCAATTGTGTCTTTTACAAATTGCTTATGATCTATTGACTTGTGATTGTGCAGGACTTTACAGCCGCCTCGCATAGCCTTTTGGTATTCAGTCTGTGGCTCCATTTCATACTCTGAAACATCATCACCCAGAGTGTGTTCAAGACTTGGCAAATCTCCAATTGCTTGTTCACAAGTTATATAGTCCTCTGGCTTAAGATATGGCTCTGGGAACTGGAACTTTTCTTTACTTTCCAAAAGCCCAACAAAGACTAAACGTTTGCGTATTTGAGGAACACCATAATCGGCAGAACAAAGAATCTGATTATTCACTGCGTACCCCATAGCTGTGAATCTTCTGACTATTTCATCACGTACTTCGCCTTTATAGAGTGTTGCCATACCTGGTACATTCTCTATTAAAAAAGCCTTTGGTCTATAACGCCTTACGGTTTCTATCATCGCCAAATACAATTTGTTCCGTTCGTCATCAAACTGCCTTGGTCCTGTAAGGCTAAATCCTTGACATGGTGGCCCACCGATAATGACATCAATATGTTTTCCTTCAAGCAAGCTGTCAATCTTGTCAAAAGTGTCAGGTGAAGATAAGTCTCCACATAATGTTTTGCTGCCATGATGATTATAGGCATAAGTTTTTAAAGCAGGCTCGTTAAAATCGACTCCAAGGACAATGTTATAGCCAGCCATTTCAAAACCTTTTGATAGTCCGCCGCACCCACAAAACAGATCTAGCACATTATATTTTGTATTAGTCATTTTTTATACATTTATAGTAATCATTCTGAGAATTTAACCCCCTATCATATAATCACCTACCTTGACTCTTGCGACAAGAGATATTGCTTGTATTCCCTAATGAACAGCTCTTTTATATCAACCTCCAATAGGTCAGCAATTCTTAATAGATTGCCGAGGTCGGGTTGTGAAGAGTTGGTGCACCACTTCGACACTGTGGTCGGATTGACCCCCATCTGTTCTGCAAGCCACTTGTTAGTGCGTTTCTTTTCTGCAAGTACGACTTTTAACCGATTGATATCTTCCATCTTTGTGAATTTAATGTTGCAAAGATAATGAAAATTTTTCACTCTTTCTTTAATTACACATATATTTATATATAATAGATTCCCTTTTTATATTTTTTTATGTGTTTTTGCTGTTCAAGTGACTACACAATATGGTTTTCTTGATGATTAGCTGGGGGCAACTCCAAACCACATACCTAAATCTGGTATTTGGTTTGTTTCTTCTGCTTGCCGCTTTGAGATAATGCTCCTTGTTTTCGCCATCATCTTTGCGAAAACATTTCTTGAACTCACAAATAATCTCTCTACGTTTCAGAGGGTAACGCGAGGTCACTTTTGCTTCAAAAAGGTCACTTGAAGGTCACCTATAAAAGAAAAAGCACTTGCGAGTAGCTCGTAAGTGCTTGATTTTCAGTGTGGACCAGCCAGGGCTTGAACCTGGGACCTCCAGATTATGAGTAAGGCAGAATGATATTTTGTGAAATTTTAATATCAATAGTTTTGCTGATTACCAAATAGTTACTATCTTTGCAGCAGTTTATGATACCCCATAAAACCCCGTATCAAAACGTCTCTGTTTTCCCATTGTTTTCCAGAAAAACATCGGGAAACAAGGGATTTGGGGAGAAAATGAGAGACTTTGTTTTCCCATTGTTTTCCCGAAATAGAGAAAAAAGTTAAGTTGAGACCTCCAGACTATTGACTAAAAATGGCAAAGAAATTAGACACAACCTACAAGAGCGCACGATTCGGAAATTGCACCTATGCGCTCATTCTTGACAAGCGTCATCCGAAGAAAGACAAGAATACGTTTCCCGTCGCAATGCGCTATACCATTGACAGAAAGTCGTGGTACAACTTCGTAGCTGGTGAGTTCACGGAGGAAGATTTTGCGAAGGTATGTAACCTCAGCGCCAAAGCTGTCCGCTCAGAACTATACGATAAGAAGATAGAATTTGATGCCATCTTTGAGAAACAAGTAGAGCTGATTGAGCGTCTGGGGAATAGTCTGACGCTCGATAGAATAAAGGCAGCCATCACAGGTGTTGACACCTCCAAGGATGCCTCCTTCTTTAGCGTATGGCAGGACAGGATTAATTTCTTTCGGACCAACAACAACGGAGAACAATACACCACTGCCGAGTCTTATGAGTGCGCCATGAAGTCTTTCCAAAAGATTCTTTGGAACAGACCGATTACTGGTTTTAAGGTAGGGAAAGAAGATATTGAATACTGGAGTAACGGAATGCAAAATGGTGTACTGAACGAGAACGGTGAGTTGATAGGTCAAATACGTGAGGCAACAAGAGGCCTTTATCTCCGAAACTGTCGTGCAGTCTGGAACGAATGCGTGTCACGGGGCTATCTTACCAATCAAGAATATCCTTTTTCGAACGTCAAAAAAAAGAAGCTCGTTGCAATACCTGTGGGCGACACGAGGAAGGACCACTACCTGAATGTTCAGAAGATGACAGAACTATATCGGGTGTTTATCGAGAAGCGCTATCCTGACACATGGAAGAAAGGCTATGCAGAAAAAGCGCATTATTCTCTTGGATTGTTCCTTGTCCAATACCTGTGCAACGGTTTCAACATGGCAGATGCGGGCGAACTGAAGTATTCGCAATTCTATTTCGACACAGGGCGAAAGGCATTTAAATTCAAGCGACTGAAAACCAGAAATCGCACAGAAGGTGGCGGTGAAGTAATAATCCCTATCATAGAACCGTTACAGAGAGTTCTTGATGAGATAGCAGCAGAACCCGTTCTCAATGGATTCGTGTTTCCAGATATTCTGCAAGGTGCTACACATAAGGCTGACAAACGCAAGCGAATCTCTCAGGAAAACTCAAATGTGCAAGACCGTGTCATCAAAATCTGTGAAGATGTCTTGCATTGGGAAGTTCGTCCATCGGGAACATGGTGCAGACATTCTTACGGGACAAACCTCACTCATGCCAAAGTGGAGGATAGGTATATCTCGCAGAGTATGGGGCATGCAACCGACAAGACCATTACCGAAAGATACATTGCCCAATACCCGTTGGAAACCATGTTTGAGTTCAACAACAAGCTGTTAGACTTACAGCCAAAGGTAACCGAGGAAGACATTAAGAACATGACAGAGGAGCAGAAAACCGAAATGCTTCTCAAACTATTGGCAAATAAGTAACACGTTATTGTATTATTCACAATCATATTTTTCAGATGAGACCCTTTGAAGATTTCCAAAAGCATGCCATGAGAGAGGCAATGGACAGAGTGTATTCCTGGAAGCAAGAGCATCCAGAAGAATACTCACGTTTCTCCGTGGAAATGATGAAGGTGGAGCGCAACGACTTCAGTTGCCTTGAACGTATATTCAAGATGGCGGCAGGCTTTGTGCCGACATCCGTTCTTATCGAATGTCGCAAATTACTTGCACCCGATTCTGAAGAAATACTGTCTGATGATGAAAGAACTATCGCTGCCAGTCGGGTCGTTGACGAGCTGATGGGCCTGAAGGGCTATCTGAGATTTGGTGTGTACACAGAAACAGTAGGGGAAAAGGATTCCACTGGCCCATCTGAGCAATTTCTGATAAGGGAATTTAGTTTAGCGGACGAGGACCAAAGTGAGGAAGACGACGAACACGTCTATGTCCCCTATGTGACCGCCCAGGAGTTTTGGGAGTCGCTACCGTCTTTTGTCCAGATGGCAGTATTCACTTTTGGAAAGGGACATTCCGCAGATGAACTTGCAGCTCTGTCAAAGAGAATCATGCTATCTGCCATACATGCGATGCCAGAGATGTTCGTCAAGCTCCGTGACCAAATTCATGCTGGCAGCAATCCCTTGTTGATGTGTACATTGTACTACGTCTGCTTTGACCACGGATTGCCGAGAAGCGCAATGGCATTGAGCAAGGTCAGCCTGGGTGCCAAACAAATCTCCTACATACGTGAGAGCGTCAAGGCTATAGTTGAAAAGCTAATGGAGACAAGTGTAACTAATGCACTTGACAAGAAGGCAGAATGGACTAAACAGATTAAGGACGTTGAAGACACAGAATTAAAACAAGCTATGAAGAATACCCTCGGCAACACTAAGGGTAAACACGGACGCAGAACCTTTCAGCAAGAAGAGCAGAGCATTGACGACATTCTTATTGCCGATGATAAAGAAACGTTGAAAACGGCAATTCTGACGTCCCTCAACGACATGGAACACGAATACGAAACCGCCTATATCAAGGCTGCACTCATCCGTTCTCATCATCTTGATCCACACATTTCCTTTTCAGTATTTCTCCGTGCCATCTGTATCTTCTCAGGAAAGGAGTACAAGTACGACCCTGCCCAAAGGGTTGACACCGTCATTTATCGTGAGGAAAAGAAGTTCATGACATCCAAAAGCTCAAAGTGGCAACGTGGAAGAAGAATAGTAGATTATCTTACGGAAGTGTTTGAGTCTATAGCGAACAAGAGCTAACTCCGATAGTTAGGGAAGTCTATATGGCTCTCGTTGTATTCCATAGGCAAGACACTACATCAGTCCTGTATCCCAATCGTACCAATGTTTATGTGTCGCCAGACATGTAATCTTTGGAACGATACTTTTCCATGAAAGGGAAAAGAAAAATCTTGTATAAAGGTGTCACCAATTGTCATATGAAACCTATAATAGGGTTGAAAAAATGAATTATTTTCAATTTTTGACGTTATTATTTATTTATTTTACGAATTATTGAAGTTTAAGTGAAATGTTTTTTGTATTTTTGTGGCATTAAAACCATATACGATGGAAGAAAACAAAGATTTAAATCGGATTAAGGTGATGTTGGCAGAGAAGAAACGCACCAACAAATGGCTTGCAGAACAACTTGGTGTCAATGCAGCCACAGTTAGCAAGTGGTGTACCAATTCTTCCCAGCCATCTTTGGACATTTTAAGCAAGATTGCCGAAGCCTTAAAAGTATATTATACAGGACTTGTATGAATTAAGCGTATTCATGGTGAAGAAGAATAACGGCAAATAT
>JAEEGL012056468.1_pt1 | contig 14288 bp, 11 predicted proteins | sample 9134231 | NCBI WGS metagenome assembly JAEEGL01 (sample SAMN16246548, study PRJNA631951) | gut metagenome | biome: gut microbiome; feature: rumen; material: fiber-attached | host: Bos | place: Iran: Karaj | collected 2018-10 | reverse complement strand
CATTGCACGCGGCAAGTCAGTTTCACTACCAGCGTCAGAGGTGCTCAGCAGGGTCAGGAATCTTGAGAAGGCAGGGCAGTGCGAAGTTGTTATAACTGGAGTTAATCTTTCACAGTACTATTCTTCTGCAGAGAATATTCGTTTTCCTGAGCTGATGAAATTTCTTCTTGAGAACACTTCGACAATTGCATTCCGTATCTCAAGCCTTTACCCTGATATCATGACAGACGATTTTTGTAAAATCCTTTCAAACGACAGGATACGGCCTCATTTCCATCTTTCTGTACAGTCCGGAAGCGACAAAATCTTAAAAAGCATGAACCGACCTTACAAATCGCACGATGTAATAGAAGCTTCCCATATGTTACGGAAAATTAAACCGGATTGTTTCCTTGCCGCTGATATTATTACCGGTTTTCCGGGAGAAACGGATGATGATTTTGAGCAATCAATGGAGCTGACTCGTCAATGCGAATTTTCTTGGGTCCATGTTTTTCCGTTTTCGCCTAGACCAGGAACAGAAGCGTATTCAATGCGTCCTCAGGTGCCTCAGTCAGTTTCAGGTGAACGAGCAAGGCAGCTTACGTCTCTTGCTGTGGAGCAAAAAAAATGCTTTTTGGAAAATGCTCTTGGAAAACAATTCAAGGCGATAATCGAAAAGCGGCGTATTACCGAAATTCGCGCAGTAAGTGAGAATTTCATTCATATACGTATTAATGAAGACAAAAAACAAGATTTAAGAAATTTAGGCGGAAAAGAAGTGACTGTTCAAATTTCCAAGATACTGCCGGTACGCTCTCAGACTGAAAGTGTAGAGGCAGAAGCCTTACTGGTATTGAATAATTTGTAGAGATATTTGAGTTTTTTCTAATCAGTTTCTTAATAAAATCAAAAAAATAATCAAAAATAAAAATCTTTTTTTGTAAAGTGTTGGTTTTTGTATTTTCGTGTGTTAGAATAAATGGTGAGTGAATTGTTCCGTATCCAGAAGTTTTCTGGGTAAGGAACAATAAATGGTAAGATAATGTGAACCCTTTTTAAGGAGGATATTATGAAGATGAATAAGGTTACATTCGTTATTATTTCGACGTTATGTTTGTTTGCATTTTTTTCTTGTAGTTTGCTGACAGATCCTTTACCACTGCCAAAGGCTGTTAAAAATCTGGCTCCTGATGTTGGAGACGAAGCAACAACTGATGAAGAAAGAATTTCTATGATGTCTGATGCGTTAGCTTCAGAATCAACAGACGATCTTTTGATCACAGCAGGTGCAACTTCAACGGCTTCTGATCCAATTCTTTCGGCTGCAATTCTCACACAGCTGGCGACAAGAACAAGTGAAATCGCTTCGTTGAATCAGTCTGACAAAGTTCTGATTCTGACTCTCACAACAAATGCTGTTCTTCCATTTAAAACTCTTATGAGTGCTGCCGGAATTGCAATGAATAGTATTAATAATCCTGGCAATAACAATGGCGATGGAACTGGTACTGGAACAGGAACTGGAACTGGTAGCGGAGAGTCTGGATCTGGTAATAGCCAGAACAGTGTAAATGAAATGATTGAAATTATCATTCCAAGTGTATTCGGTGATACATTCCACGTAGATACAACTGTAACGGAAGAAGTTCTGATTGATATGATGAATGAAAACGATAACTCCATCACATTTGAGTATACACATAATGATACTACTAATCAGGATGAAGTAATCGTTGATGATACTGTCGTAAATGTTCTTCTTTCGACAGTTTCAGTTGCTGTTTCTTCTCTTAAGACATCTCCAAATCCTATTGAGCTTGTAGAAGAAGTTACTGCAACAGATTCAAACGGTAACACAATATACGATTCTGACGGCCAGCCGAAGAAGGTATTGAGACCTACTGCTGATTTGCAGAGTGCGATTGATGCTTTGATTGAGTATTTCCAGAATGGTTTCAGCGAGAACGGTGAACTTCATTGCTTGATTGAAGAAGATGCAACGGAAGAAGAAAAAGAAGAGGCATTGGACAGTGCTGCTGACACTGTGTTGAGCGTATTGGATGAAAACGGTGTTGTGGCTGATGCAGGAAAATCTGCTTTGAAAACTGTTTTCAAAACTCTTGCATGGCTTTATTCGAAGCACATCAATCTGGAAAGCCTGACTAACAAGCTCTCCAGCATGGTAAGTGGAAATAACTCCTAAGGAGGTGTATTTATGAAACTTAAGAAGCTTATATTTATTAAAGTGTTATTGCTTTCAGCATCCCTCGTGTTTGCTGCAGCAACTGTAAATGAACCTGGAATGATTGATGTACGTTCCCTCGGTATGGGTGGAATGCATATCACGGATACAGCAGATTTCTATACGCTCTTAAAGAATCCTGCAGGTCTTGGGCTTGCTGGTGGAAAAATGATGATCTCTGTTGTTTCAGCTAATATCGGTGGACCTCTTCAGGAACTTCCTGGGGTGTATAATGAATATATGGCAGGCGAAGAAGTCACTGATATCGTCAGTGAGCTTATGCAAAAAGACGTCAACCTTAACCTTGGTGTAGGACTTGATGGTCCTCTCTGCTTTGGCGGTATTAATAAGAACGGTTTGGGTTGGGGATTCTTTGAGTCTGTAAAAGTTGACGCTAACATTCCGTCAATTACATTGGCAGAAGTTACGGCTCAGCTTGAAGTTGGTTTTGTCCTGGGTTATGGTTTTACTCTTGATTTTGGAATTGGTTCGATTTCAGTCGGTGCATCCGGTGAGGCATATGCCCTTGTTCCAAGATTAGCAATCCGTGACAGCTTGACAAATATCATGGATATGGTAAATGGTGAGGGTGAAGAGAATCAGAATCAGAATCAGCTCCAGAATATTCCGCTTCACTCAGTAGTCGGTCTTAGCTGTGATATCGGTGCTCAACTTCGTCTTTTCGACTTCATAGATGTTGCAGCTGTATGGGAGGACGCATATTCACCATACAAAGTAAGTGCTACGACAACAGTTGGCCAAGCAATGAACGATTACTCAGTGCTGTTCGCAAACTATGGAGAGGCAAAGTTCCAAACTGCAAAATTCCGTGGTGGTGTAGGTCTTAATCTTCTTCCGAACGGTATCCTTGGTGGTTTGATTTCTTCTCTGAAAGTACAGGCTGATGTTAAAGACGTAATGCTTTTCGTGAAGCAGTTCATCAAAAAAGATGTTTCTCTTCTTGAAAAGAGTCCGTGGCTTAATGTTACAGCCGGTGCTGAAATCGGTCTTATGCACTTCATCTATGGTCGTGTAGGTTACAGTGACGGTTTTGCAACCGTTGGTGCAAGCTTAAAGCTTGGTGCATTGAACCTTGATGCAGCAATTTATACGAACGAGCTTGGACGTACACCTGGAACAAACAGCCAGATGAACGCAGCTCTTTCACTCGGTTTGTTCTTATAATTTGATTGAGTCCGGTGGGAATCTTCCGGATTTAAGAAACACGAAGGCTCCTTGATTAACGTCAAGGAGCTTTTTTTATGGTATTGATAACAAACTTAAACGCATTTATAAAATATATTGATGAAGCTATAAAAAAAATGTATAATAGTGCTATGAATCTAGTTGTAATGATTGTACAGTTGGTTGGTAACCTGGGCTTCTTGTTATATGGAATGAAGCTCATGAGTGACGGTATTCAGAAAAGTACTGGTGAAAAACTTCAGCGTGCGCTCAGCGTTATTACAGAAAACAGATTCATGGGACTGTTCACAGGATTGCTCATCACGATGATAATCCAGTCATCAGGTGCGACCACCGTAATGGTTGTAACATTCGTAAATGCAGGCATGATGACGCTAACACAGTCCGCTAGCGTAATATTCGGTGCTAACATCGGAACGACAATTACAGCATGGCTTGTATCAATCTTAGGATTCAATTTTAATATCTCAGATTTTGCTATTCCTGTTTTCGGGTTTGGCTTTTTCCTTGCCAAACTGAAAAAAAGTGGTTTTAAAGGAGTCGGCGACACCTTAATGGGTTTCGGACTCCTTTTTTTTGGTCTAAGCGGACTTTCTGCGGTATTCAGTCCTGATCAGATAGGCTGGCTTTTTACATTCAGCGATTATGGTGTTTTCTCTCTTATAATCGGATTCTTTGTCGGCATTATCATAACGGCAATATTGCATTCTTCAAGTGCGTTTTCTGCAATCGTTATAACAATGGCTTACAACGGGCTTGTTTCCTGGGAGCTTGCCGCTGCAATGACACTCGGAAGCAATATCGGCTCTACTATTGATGCTATCCTTGCTTCGTTCGGATCGTCCTCGGATGCTAGAAGATCTGCATTTATCCATGTTTTTTTCAATCTAGCAGGAACTGTACTTGCCCTGATTTTCTTCAAGCCGTTCCTTTCGCTTGTCGTTTTGCTTACACCTGGCGGGGCGGACTCGAATATCGCAATCCGTATATCGATGATGCATACTGTTTTCAAGGTTCTTTCTACGGTGGTTATGTTACCGTTCGTAAATCAGATTGTTGCGCTTTCAAGGAAGATTATAAAAGATAAACCCGGCGATGCGCAGAAAGTCTTCCAAATGGACTTTACGGGAGGCTTCGGTAAGGAAAACATTGCGGCATACATTATTCGCGCGGAAAAAGCTATAAAGGATATGGCTGACCACGTTACAGGAATGTTCGACCATATTCAGCTTGGTTTTATGAATCGTGACAGCTCTTTTGAGGAGCATCTTGAGCAGCTTGTGAGCGAAGAAGATTTTGCCGATCAGATGCATGAACAGATTACACGTTATATACTTCATATAGAAAGACTACCTGTAACGGAAAAACAGCTTGATAACCTTTCGATTATGATTCAGGTTGTTGATGAACTTGAGAGCATGTCTGATGATTGTCTGAGTATCGGAATGCTGATAAAAAAGAGTGTTGACAAAAATATGACGTTCGAAGAATCCGATATGGAAAGGCTTGTGCCGTATCTGGAACTTGTACGGCAGTTTTTGCAATTCATCCATATAAACATTAACAAGCATCTTAACGAAGATAAGCTGGCTATGGCCCAAGATCTTGAGAATCAAATTGATGCGTACAGAAAGAATCTCAAGAAAGTCGCGCGCAAGAGGTTGGAGAAGGGTGCTGATGTAAAATCAGAGCTTCTGTACATAGATTTTGTGCGTAACATCGAGAAAATCGGAGACAGGGCATTCAACATTTCCGAGGGCTTAAGTCAGACTCGCTGATCAAAACTGTGATTTGTATATCACGATGCTCGCTAGTATTCCTCAACAAGTGCGAAGCACGAAGTTCCGTGTTAGCTGCGTAGCGAATAGCTCCGGGATTTCTGTTGTATCTGTTGATTTATGCAAGGATAATTAACTTCTGCGGTTTATAGAGATTTCCGTAAATACTTCAATTAACTGTTTTGGACAAAAAAAAGACCGAATCTTAAGAAGACCGGTCTTAAAAATGAGCTATGTTGGATTCGAACCAACGACCCACGCCTTAAAAGGGCGTTGCTCTACCTACTGAGCTAATAGCCCGTTTTTCATTCATCAGCGTATGCTTTCTGAATGCTCTAGTAATATAATTGCAAAAATAAAAAATGTCAAGACTGCGAATTATGAAATATTGAGAGATATAGCTCATTTTTCGTAACGTTTGTGTTGGAGAAAATTGACAAAAATATCATTTTGGTGTAAATTGATATTGAAAATCGCCGTAATCAGACAATTCTTTAATATCAAGAAATGCAATTACTGCGCGATGAAAACCTTTAAAGGACGATATTACAGTTCTTAATCTTTTTTCAGATAAGGAGTGTCTGTTGATGAAAAAGAAGATTTTGATGCTTGCGGTACTTGCCATTCTTGGAACGACAAGCCTTTTTGCATTCGGTATAGGTGTTCAAACCGGTGCTTCTCTTGGGCAGTCTGTCGTTGGAAATGTAGCCGTGACTTTCAAGCTTGATTCTTCACCATGGGTTTTTGCTGCTGACGGATATATTGCAAATAATAGTTTTGCCTTTGGAATGACTGCTGATATGTGGATTGGAACAGGAAAGATTTCCAAAACAACTATTGGCTATTTCTATGGTTGGGGAATTGCCGGAAATATTGGAGCTTCAAATAACTACATGAATTTTGGCATTTATGCGAGAGTTTTGGGCGGTGCCAATATCATGCTTGTTAAGAACTTTATCGAAATATATCTTCAAGCAGCTTGGCAGCCCGGATTAAAGATTTCTTCACGTGGTGTCGCATTCTCGCTTCCAAATTTCCCTGTTGCTGCTGGTATACGCTTCTGGATTAAATAGAACGATATAATTTGCCAGCGGTTTGAGAGATTCTTTTCTAGCTGGTTGTTGTGGAAAAAGCGTTCGAGTTTTTCGGGCGCTTTTTTTATGTGTGTTCATGTGTGTTCTTTTTTTTCCATGATTCTTCTCCCTTCGATACATAGCGATTTTCTACCGTTGAAAAGACTCTTCCTTTCCGTTAAAATATCAATATCATGTCTAATTCACTTTTTTTGCCCGAAAACATGAACGGGTTCCGGATGCATTTCGTAGGAATAAAAGGCACCGGAATGGCTGCTCTTGTTGAGATTTGTGCTGCAAGAGGTGCAGTTATTACCGGCAGTGATGTCGAGGAACGTTTTTACACAGATGAGATTTTGGAAAGACTTGGAATTAAGCCGCTTCCTTTCTCAAAAGACAATATCGGCGGAAATGGTAGTCCGCTTCCTGATATAGTTGTTTATTCATCGGCATACAAGCTTGATGTAAATCCTGATCTTATACAAGCATGCGAACAAGGTGTGAAGTGTGTGCTTTACACGGAAGCTCTAGGGGCTGTTTCTGCAGCGTCTTACAGCGTTGGAATATGCGGGGTGCATGGAAAAACGACTGTAACCGGGATGTCGGGGACTCTGATAAATTCTCTGGGTTTGCCTGCGCAAATATTGGCCGGCAGTGCCGTAAAATCATTCGGCGGCTCATGTACGCTTACAGCTGGGCATAAATATTTTGTCGCAGAAACATGTGAATATCAGCGTCATTTTATGTCGTTCCATCCGCAAAAAATCGTGCTTACAAGCGTAGAAAGTGATCACGAGGACTATTATCCTACATATGGCGATATTCTTGATGCTTTTGTGGATTATATTTGTCTTTTGCCGGAAGGCGGAACAGTTATATACTGTTCGGATGACAAAGGTGCTTGCGAGGCTGTTGAGAATGCAAGATTGCAACGGAATGACATAAAGTTTATTCCGTATGGCGAGTATGCGCCAGGTGACTATGGAATTGTGTTCGGAAAAATAGATGATGGAAAGCAGTATTTTTCGCTTAACGGATTCGATGCAGAGTTCGCTGTACGTATTCCGGGACACCATGAGGTGCTCGATGCGGCTGCTGCTATCGCGCTTTCTGTGGAACTGCTTAAAACTGAGCGGACATCTTGTGACGGTGCAGGAACCTCCGGAGAATCTTGCATGTCTGGAGAAGGCTCTTATGGTGGTTCTGGAGCGATTTCTGAGGGAGTCGTCAAAGTTGCTGATATTTCAAAACTTCAAACTGCACTTCTTTCGTTTGAAGGCGCAAAGCGGCGCAGTGAAATAATAGGAAAGACAGGAAACTGCATTTTTGTCGATGACTATGGACATCATCCGACCGCTGTAAAAACAACGCTCAGCGGTTTCCGTTCGTTCTACCGCGATTATGTCATGATTGTAGATTTTATGTCGCACACATACACTCGTACTGCCGCTTTGCTTGAAGATTTTGCTTCTGCCTTTGGTGATGCGGATGAAGTAATTCTCCATAAAATTTATCCTTCTGCGCGTGAGGTTTATTCTGGTGGCGTGAACGGAAAGATTCTTTTTGCCCGTACTAGTGCACATCACAATAACGTAAAGTATTTTGAAGAGGTAATGGACGCCGAGTCGTATGTAAAAGAAAGGCTTTCTCAACCGCTTCCAGAAGGAAAAAAAGGATATCTTTTTATAACGATGGGGGCAGGTGATAATTGGAAGCTGGGAAAAGCCCTTTTCGATGAGCTGAATGGAAGAGAGTAAACGGGAGAATCGTGATATGAGAAGCATGACAGGCTATGCGTATAAAGAAAAATCTGATGAGAATGTAAGTGTTTCTGTGGAGATAAAATCCTGGAATTCAAGATTTCTTGACCTTTCGGTAAATATGCCTTCTTTTTTGGGGCGGCTGGAGAACAGAATACGCGAGAAGTGCAATAGTTCCATTTTACGCGGAAAAGTAGAGCTTACAATCCGAGTAAGAGAAAAAAATGGGGCTGTCACTGTAGAAGCGGATGAAAATGCTGCGAAAGCTTATTATGATGCGATTCAGCGCATTGCCGTTTCATGCGGGTTGGATCCCCAAAAAATCCCGCTTGAACTTATCGCGTCGCAGGATGGTGTTCTTTCAATCCAAAAAGACACGGATCCAGAAAGATACTGGGAATTCATAGAACCTGTTTTTAACGATGCTCTTGTGGATTTTACAGCGGACCGGGATAGGGAAGGAGCAAACCTTAAAAAAGATCTTTTGGAGAAACTCTCGAAAATTGAGGAATCAGAAAAGCTTTTTAAAGAATGGATTCCCCAGATGGAACAACTTTTCCGCGAAGGAATTTTGAAGCGTTTTAAAGAAGTGATGGGCGATGAGGTTGATGAGCAGCGTGTTATGACAGAAACTGCTGCATTACTTGTAAAATACACGATAAATGAAGAAGTCGTCCGGTTGCAGAGCCACATTGATGCACTGAAAGCCGAGATGGAAAATAATCCTGCGCCGGGAAAGAAGATTGATTTTATTTGTCAGGAACTGAACCGAGAGATAAATACGATAGGCTCAAAAAACCAGTTTGTGGAAGTAGGGCGTGCCGTTATTGCCGCTAAGGATGCTCTGGAAAATATCCGTGAACAAGCTCGTAATGTGGAGTAATTTTTTGTATTTTCCATACTCGGTGAATACGCTCATTCCTGAAATCTTCCGGAATTGTAGAGCTCGTTATGTCTTTTGCTGAAAAGCCTTCTGGTATTTTTTCCTCGTCAAAGACAAGTTTCCTTGAATTAGTTGAGAAGTAGAGTACTCCGCCTTCTGAAAGAAGTTCTGTGCATGATTTGACTAAAGAAGGCCAGTCTCTGTTAATGTCTAGCATTGTGTCTGTTTTCTTGGAGTTAGAAAAAGTTGGCGGATCAAGAATTATTATGTCATATTTGTTGAGCGCCGTTTTTACGCGCCCTCTGTCGCTTTTTAATACGTTGCTGCTGATTCCGCCGCTTTTCCATTCTTTTTTCGTGCTGTTTAAGGCTGCTCTATTTCCGGAATATTTGCGTTCTTCCGCCGCCGGAGACATTTTCTCCAAAAAAGTTTTTACGTCGCTTTCTATGAAACGGTATTTGCTTTTGTCGGTAAAACCGTTAATGCGCATGTTTTCTTCCGCCCAACCCAAATAACGAGAAGAAAGATCCACCGAATCAATTTGTTCAGCATCTCCGGCGGCGGCATAAACGGAAAAAGCCCCTGTATAACAGTAAAGATTTAGAACGCGTTTTCCGGCAGCTTCACCTTGTACTGCAAGGCGGAGAGGCCTGTGATCAAAGAAAAGTCCAGTGTCTATATAATCGCTTAAATTCACTTTAAAGCGCAATCCTTGTTCTTTTGTTATGAAAATCAGCGGCTTTCCGTTATCTTTTTCGTACTGATTGTCACCGCTTTGCCGCCGCCGGACCTTAGTGATTATTGCCTCGTTCGGTATTCCTAAGACTTTAGCGACAGAAGACTCCATCGCGCTTAGCCATGCACGCTCCTCATCTTCCTGCTTTTCATAAGGCCTTTCATAAAGTGCGATGCGTGCAAACATCAGCACTTTTCGAGTATTCTCAGAATCTGTAGTTTTCGATACCGTGTCAGTTTTTATTGCAATTTCTGCAGTTGTTTCATTTTTCTCTGTGGCTGTTTCCGACTCTTCCTCATATACATCAATAGCAAGAGGAATTTCTGGAATATCGCGGTCATACAGCCTGAAACATAAAACACCGGTACGCTTTGCCCATTTTCTTAAATGTTTGTAGCGTTTTGTGAGTCTGTTCTCTAGAAGTTCTGCCTGATATTGAGTCTTGTCTTTTTTTTGAATATTGTCTGTCTGCTGCATATGTCCGTCATTCGTTCATCATGACGCAAAGTATTGCATAACCAGAAGTAAGATCTTCTCTTTGGCATACAACGTCATCTGGAAGTTTCAGTTTCCTGTTTGTGAAATTCCATATAGCTTTTATTCCGGCTTTAACGACGCAATCTGCGCTTTCTTGTGCGAATTCAGAAGGAACTGTGAGAATTGCGATTGTTGCGCCATGTTTTTTTGCCTGCTCGGCAAGCTCGTCGATATGATATATCGTCACTCCGTGTATTTGTTTCCCAATTTTATCAGGAGAAGTGTCGAATGCTCCAACAAAATTCAATCCGTGTGCCTTGAATTGCTGGTATCCAGTAAGTGCGGTAGCAAGATTTCCGGCTCCGATTATCACTGCATTCTTTTTGTTATCCCAGTCAAGAAAATGCTCAATGGCAGCTATAAGCTGTTCTACCGGATAACCGCGTTTAGGTTTTCCGACTATTCCTGTTATCGCTAAATCTTTCCGCACTTGGATCGGTTCAAGATGAAGCTCTTTTGCAATCAGTGTTCCAGAGATGAATTCACAACCTTCTGATTCTGCTTGACGTATAAGATGAAGATAAGACGGAAGCCTGCGAATAGAAGGCACCGCCGGTATTTTTTGCTTTGTCATATTCATCAATAATACTATAAAATTTTATCGAAGTAAAGAAGCGTGAAAACATTTTAAGGTATGTATTTTGTTCATGAGCATGGTTACTATTTAAAACGACACTATTCCTATTTTTGTAAATACGTGTGATTGATTTTTTTGTAATTATCTTTATAATGAATCCGATGGGTGATTGAATACGCCGAATTATCGGAAAATAAAGAAAATACCCAAATTATGAAAAGTATTCATTAGTGCAAAGTCTTTTATGCCGATGTATAAATAAGGTCATCAAAAACATTGTTTTTGCTATGACCTTAAAACGACTTCATCATGAAAGATGGATGTGTTGATGCTTTTAATGAAATCTGTAATGGAGTTTTTTTAGCATGCCAGCAGAAAAGAAACTTATGTTGGATTTGCCGTTGAGAGTCGTTCTTACAGAATCCGGTATTTCCCATTTTATAAGCCATAATAAAAAGTTAGTCAGATTTCGGCTTGCTGATAATGTCGATGAAAGCGGAATATCTTTCACATCATTTGCTCCGTTGTCTTTGCAGAGCCTTATCCTGCTTGATTATGTCTCCAAAATAGAGATTTCTATGCCGGAATTCGTTTCTTCACGGCAGGAAATAATGGATCTTTCCAAGCTCGTCGTATATTCTATCCTTTATAAACAGTTCGACAGGGAAGTTAAAGCAGTCCTTCTTGCCGCCGATTGTGTGCACAAGCATAACCGTGCAAATCCGTCACAGCTCCTTGATGAAAAAACAGATATGAGCGATAACATCCTGCGCTCACGTATGGCTAACACAGATCATATTATCAATGAAGCACGCGATGAAATCCTTAAACCGATATATGAATCTATAGTCAATGATGAACAGCTTTCCGCAGAGGAAAAAAACGTATATCTCCTTATGACGGAGAAATTATTAAATAAGCTTTCTCTTTTCAACTGGTATATCATTGTCAAGTTTTTCAAAAAAAACGGATTCTCAGAAATGATCAGCGGAATACGTGCCTTGCTTTCGCAGTATATGGAAAAAAGCAAGATAGCTGAATATATCTCTTTGATGGTGATGGAGCTTGCCCTTAACTGCGAGAACGCGAATATGCGAAAAGTTGCACGAAAACTTTATCGTGGTATAGAGCAGAGCGATATGGTTCTGTACGACCCAGAAATACGACAGAAAATAATTACGGAGTTAGAGAGAAACCACGAACTTGTATTTATTTCATGGAAACTTGGCGGCGGTTCTCTTTCTATCGGAAAGCAAGGCCGGCTTCAGATTACGCTATACAATAAAGATGATGAGTTTCAGGAGTTCAAAGAGAACATTCAGGAGAAAAAATCTGCCGATACTGGAAAGAAATCTCTGATAGACTTTTATCGTGAGCTTCCAGAAGGTCAGGAAGGAACAGATTTAGGTCTTTATTACCTTTCGTATCTTGATGAGGCTTGTAAAAAAGTAAACGTAAAATTTGAATCTCTTGTTAATCAGTTTACATCCAGCGATCTTACTGTTATAAATCTTACGTTCAATTTTTGACATCAGGAGCATATAAAACGGTGAGAGATTTTCGGAACATCAAAAACAGATTCTTCATCCTGTGCATGTTTTGTTGTCTTCTTTTTTCCTTTATATCATGCTCCGATGTATCTATTGGCATCTCAACGGTTTACCCTCAGCTTGTCTACGAATACACGAATAAAACTTCATCTCCTGATGTAAGGCTTTCTGTTTATGCGGAAGTCTCTTCCGGTAGCGACAGAATGCAAACTATGATTGTGAAAAACACTTCAAACAATATGGTTTGGACTATTGAGCCAGTAGATATAATGACTAATTCTTCCGGTAAAAAAATGTATGCCGGATATTCAGCTATATGTATGCCGGCAGGTGTTTCGTTTGAAAAAGCTGTGTATCAAGTTATTTATGAAGATTTATCCGGTAAAAAAACTGATGCTTTGTTTTCAATAAATCCAGATGATGCAAGTGCTTACGGGAAAACTGCAGTAAACAGCTCAAATAAGCAGTACCTTGTGGTTGATCAAAGAGGAAAAACACTTTACACAGGTTCATATAACGAAAACTTTTCATCTGCTGAGGCTGTAAGAAATGCATATCCTGATGCATTGTATTACAGGGAATATGTTTTGAACTCAGAACTTAATGCAATATATCTGATGCCCGCTGTTAATTTGCAAAATGAATGACGCAGCTTTGTTGTTGCAATGATAAATATGTTTTAGCGAAATTAAATGGAAAAAGAATCAATGGAAACTGATGAAAAACATGATGTGATGATGCGCACAGTCCATACGTTTGTTATGAGGGCAGGGCGGATGACTGATGCCCAGCGCCGGGATTATGAGACTTTGTCTGCAAAATGGTGTGTGCCATACAAGACTGAGATGTTGGATTTTTCTGCGTTGTTCGGGAATGACAATCCTGTGACAGTGGAAATTGGGTTCGGCATGGGGAAAGCCACTGCAATTATCGCTTCTGAAAATCCGAATAAAAACTATCTTGGAATTGAAGTTCATACCCCCGGTGTAGGAAAACTGTTGGGCGATATACAAGCTCTAGGTTTGCAAAATATACGTATCGTTGAGCATGACGCAATGGATGTTCTTAAATACATGATTCCAGATTCTTCTGTGGATGCGTTTCACATTTTTTTTCCGGATCCGTGGCCAAAGAAAAAGCATCATAAAAGAAGACTTGTCCAGCGGCCGCGTACACAGTTTTTTGCTGAAAAACTAAAAAAAGGCGGCTATCTTTATATGGTAACGGACTGGTTGCCTTATGCTGAGTTTGCACTTGATGAACTGGTCGCGACAGACGGGTTGGTAAACCGATTCGAGGGTTTTGCACCGCATCAGGAATGGAGACCAGAGACAAAATTTGAACATAAAGGTAAAAATGCTGAGCGTGTGATTTCAGAGCTTATCTTTGAGCGCAAATAGTATCGGAATAATATTTCTGAATTTTAAAAGAATTTGACAATAATTTTTTTATCGTTTAGAATAGGTATAATAAAATAATTTTAGGAGGCTTTCGCTAAATGGCAAAAGTTGAACTGAAAGGTATTGGTAAAGTCTACGATGGCAATGTTCGTGCTGTTGATAATGCGAACATCACTGTAGAAGACCAGGAATTCGTAGTTTTCGTAGGTCCGTCTGGATGCGGTAAATCTACGACCCTTCGTATGATTGCCGGTTTGGAGGATATTACAGAAGGTGAGCTTTATATCGACGGAGAGTTGATGAATGACGTTCCGCCGAAAGATCGTAACATTGCAATGGTTTTCCAGAACTATGCTTTGTATCCACATATGTCAGTATATGACAATATGGCATTTGGTCTTAAGATACGTAAAGTAGATAAGGCTGAAATTGAGCGCCGCGTAAACGAAGCAGCTCGTATCCTTGATATCGAGAAACTTCTTGACCGCAAGCCAAAGGCCCTCTCTGGTGGACAGAGACAGCGTGTTGCAGTAGGACGCGCTATCGTTCGTAACCCGAAGGTAT
>JAEEGL010830366.1_pt1 | contig 14288 bp, 13 predicted proteins | sample 9134231 | NCBI WGS metagenome assembly JAEEGL01 (sample SAMN16246548, study PRJNA631951) | gut metagenome | biome: gut microbiome; feature: rumen; material: fiber-attached | host: Bos | place: Iran: Karaj | collected 2018-10 | reverse complement strand
CCGAGCGTGCAAAGCAGAAGGTCGTTGATCTCGCCCGTATAAACAGCGAGTACACCGGACCCATCACGCTTCACGTGGTGAACTTCACCGATATTCAGATGGCAATATATGAAAACTGTCCGCATGACGAGCTTACCATCATCATGCGCAGATATATGATGCAGATCGCTGAGACTATAGCAAGAAAAAGGGACTGTCTGGCGTTGGTTACAGGTGAGAGTATAGCGCAGGTGGCGAGTCAGACATTACAGAGCCTGGCTGCAACGGATGCCGTGTGCGGTATGCCCGTGTTCAGGCCGCTCATCGCCATGGACAAACAGGAGATAGTCGAGGAGTCACAGAGGATAGGCGCTTATGAAACCTCGATCCAGCCGTATGAGGACTGCTGCACGATCTTTGTCGCAAAGCATCCTGTGACCAAGCCGAAAATAGATCAGATAGAAGAGAGTGAAAAAGCGCTCACAAAAATAATGCCCCCGCTTTTGGCAGAGGCATTAGATACTGTCGAAGTATTGAAAATCAATCCACGATGAATGGCTTCAGCTTTTCAACTATCTCATCGAGATTTCCGTCTTCGCTGTGGATATTAAGCTCGATCGGCTTAGAAAGATCCAGGCTGAAGATACCCATGATCGATTTAGCATCGATGACATAACGACCGGAAACCAGGTCAAACTCGGCATTGTACTTTGCAACCTCGTTGACGAAATCCTTTACTTTGTCGATAGAATTCAGTGATACATTAACTGTCTTCATGTATAATCCCTCCTTGTGGGTTTGCTTTCATTAATACTGTTTAATGATAGTAAAAACCGAACGAAAAGTCAAGGGGTAAAACGAAAAAAATGGAGTGAAAGATGCAGATTGCGTTTCTGACCTTAGGCTGCAAGTCCAATTTTTATGAGACAGAGCAGATGATAAAAGCATTCAGAGAACGAGGCTTTACGATCGTTGATTTCGACCGTAAGGCCGATGTTTACGTTATAAACACCTGCACCGTGACCAATATCGCCGACAGGAAGAGCCGTCAGATGATACATCGCGCCCGCAAAAATGCTCCGGACGCAATGATAGTAGCTACGGGGTGCTATGTCGACAGTGCCGAAAAAATAGAGACGGATAACTCAGTCGATCTGGCACTCGGAAACAAGGATAAACCCGCGCTTGTAGACAGAGTTATAGAGGAACTGAAAAAACGTAACACATCGGAAACGGTTGATGTGACGGACACGGACAAAAAGCTCGTCACATCTCATGATATATGTCCGAATGATGTTGGGGTTGACCTTCACAAGCAGCGTACTCGCGCTTTTATCAAGGTTCAGGACGGATGCAATCAGTTCTGTTCCTACTGCCTGATCCCTTATGTCAGAGGCAGGGGAGAGTTAAACAGTACCCCCGAGGCAGAGGTCGTGAGTGAGGTCAGAGAAAGAGTAGAATCAGGCTGCAGGGAGGTAGTCCTCACCGGTATCCACCTTTCTTCCTACGGGGTTAGCGAAAAAGGAGCAAACGGCTTTGTCAATGAAAAGGGACTGCCCCTTTTAAATCTAATAAAAAGCGTAAATGAGATCGAAGGACTACAGAGGATCAGGCTTGGATCACTTGAGCCCCGTATCATAACCGAAGACTGGTTAGAAGGGCTAAAGGACTGCAAAAAGCTCTGTCCGCATTTTCACCTGTCATTACAAAGCGGTTGCGATCAGACGTTAAAGAGGATGAACAGGCATTATACATCTGATGAGTATCTGGAGAGAGTAGAGCTCATCAGGCAGTTTTACGAGCATCCTGCGATCACGACGGACGTGATAGTCGGGTTCCCGGGTGAAACCGATGAGGAGTTTGAGCAGACGCTGCATTTCCTCGAAAAAGTCGGTTTTGCGGATCTGCATATTTTTCAGTATTCAATGAGAGACGGTACTGTTGCGGCAAAGATGCCTGATCAGGTGTCTCCCGAGATAAAGAAAAAAAGAAGCGAGATCCTGATCAAAGAGTCGGAAAAATGGCGTGATTTATATATTCGCAGCCAGGCTCGGGTGAAAGGCTCGGTGCTTTTTGAGGAATATGAGACCAGGGACGGCAAAGAGTATCTGTGTGGATTCAATGAGCGGTATGTCAGGTACGGAGCGAGCGCGGAAACGGTGGAAAAAGAGGGATTTAAGCCCGGAGAGGTGTATGAGGAAAGCGCGGATCTTGCCATTTTTTAAAAATACTCTTGATAAAAACGACCAAATAGTATAAAATATTTTTATCTTTACAGTTATATGATGAGGTTTTGATATGAACGAGATAAACAATACACAGTTTTTTAACGTTGATTATGACGCAGATTACGATGTCAGGGACATCATCGCGGCCGTATATACAGCGTTGACCGAAAAAGGATATAATCCCGTAAATCAGATCGTCGGATACCTGATGAGTGGCGATCCGACCTATATCACCAGCCACAAGGGTGCGAGGAGCCTGATCATGCGTGCTGAGCGCGACGAGATCATCGAGGTTTTCCTTGAGGACTATATCAGATTCAACCTTGAAGGGAAGAACTGATGCGCGTGATGGGACTGGATTACGGAAAGTCTACAGTGGGTGTTGCCATCAGCGACAGCATGGGACTGACCGCTCAGCCGATAGAGACGATCACCAGAAAGGGTGAAAACAAATTAAGGACTACGTACGCGAGGATAAGAGAACTTATCAGTGAGTACGAGGTTGAAAAGATAGTTGTGGGCCTGCCACTCCACATGAACGGTGAGAAGGGTGAGCGCGCGGTAAAAAGTGAGGAGTTCGCTCATGAGCTCGAAGCCAAGGTCGGACTTCCGGTCGAGCTTTACGATGAGAGGATGACCACCGTGGAGGCAAGCAGGGTTCTGACCGAGGGAAACATTAAAAAAGACAGACAGAAGGAATACGTGGATAAGCTGGCGGCGTCGCTTATCCTGAAGGGATATTTGGAGAGTAACATTGGATAATATGACAAAAGGACTTATTACACTGACCGATGATGAAGGCAGTGAGATCGATTTTTATATTCTTGAACAGACTGAGCTGGGTGGACAGACCTATCTTCTGGTGACGGATTCTGCAGAGGATGAGGAGGAAGCCGAGGCTCTTATTTTACGTGAAATCGTAACGGAAAACAATGAGGCTGTCTATGAGACGGTCGAGGATGAGACAGAATTAAACGCTCTATCAAAGCTCTTTGAGGAGCTTTTGGAGGACGTGGATATAAAAACAGACTAAGGAGGTTTGAATTACAATTGAAGAAAAAAGAGAATATGGAGAACGAGACGATACGCATCGTTCCCCTCGGAGGCCTCGAACAGATCGGGATGAATATAACGGCCTTCGAGACGGAGAGCAGTATCATCATCGTGGACTGCGGACTGGCGTTCCCCGAAGATGATATGCTTGGTGTCGATCTCGTGATACCGGACATTTCGTACCTTATCGATAACAGAGATAAGGTTAAAGGTTTTGTCATCACACACGGACACGAGGATCATATCGGGTCTCTTCCGTATGTGTTGAAGCAGTTAAACGCACCGATCTATGCGACAAGGCTGACCATGGCCATTATCGAAAACAAGTTAAAGGAGCATAACCTTTTGGGAAATGTAAAGAGAAAGGTTGTGACCTACGGACAGTACATAAATCTCGGCGATTTTCGTATCGAGTTTATCTGTACGAACCACAGTATTGCTGACTCGGCGGCGCTTGCCATCTATACTCCGGCAGGTGTCATCGTGCACACGGGAGATTTTAAGGTTGATTATACTCCGGTTTACGGAGATACCATCGATCTGGCGAGATTCGGAGAGCTTGGCAAAAAGGGCGTGCTCGCTCTGATGTGTGACTCGACGAATGTTCTTAAGCCCGGATTTACCGAGTCGGAAAAAACAGTCGGAAAGACGTTTGACACTATTTTTGAGGAAAATGAAAAAAGCCGCATCATAGTGGCCACCTTTGCGTCGAATGTGGACCGTGTTCAGCAGATAATCAATTCCGCAAAAAGGCAGAAAAGGAAGGTCGTTATCGAAGGCCGATCCATGGTCAATATCGTAAATACAGCTATTGAACTCGGATACATACAGGTACCCGAGGGTATGATGATCTCACTCGAGGAGATGGGTAACTATACCGATGATCAGCTGGTACTGATAACCACAGGTTCTCAGGGAGAGTCGATGGCAGCGCTGTCAAGGATAGCTGCAAGTATCCATAAAAAGGTCACGATAAAGCCGGGAGACGTGGTAATCTTTTCATCGCGTCCGATACCGGGAAATGAAAAATCGGTATCAAAGGTGATGAACGAGCTCTCTATGAAGGGCGCAAAGGTTATCATCCAGGATACTCACGTATCGGGGCATGCCTGCGAGGAGGAGATCAAGCTTATCTACTCCCTCGTAAAACCGAAGTATTCCATCCCGGTTCATGGAGAATACCGTCACCTCATCGGACAGGGCGAGGTCGCCAAAAAGATGGGTGTGAAAAAGGAAAACGTGGTCATCTTAAGATCCGGTGATGTACTTGAGATCGGAGAAAAGGTCGCGAAGGTTGTAGGACGCGTGCAGTCTGCGGGTATCATGGTTGACGGACTCGGTATCGGTGACGTGGGAAATATCGTCCTGAGAGATCGCCAGCACCTGTCGGAGAACGGACTTATTGTAGTCGTATTGACACTGGAGCGCGGATCGAATATAGTACTTGCGGGACCCGACATAGTATCAAGAGGATTTGTCTATGTCCGTGAGTCGGAGAACCTGATGGATGAGTGCAAAGAGGTTGTTAACATCGCACTCGACAGACTGTTTGACAGAGGTGTTACCGACTGGAGCAAGATGAAAACAGAGATCAAGGATGCGCTGACTGATTTCCTTTGGAAAAAGATGAAGAGAAATCCGATGATACTTCCGATCATCACCGAGGTCTGAGATGGAAGAGCGTATCGATGTTTTTTTGGAATTATTTAGAGAACCATTACCCGATCATCTGGTTGAAATAGAAGCATACGCCCGCGAAAATAACGTCCCTGTTATCGGTCGCGGGACGGGTGATATCATAAGATATTATCTTAGAAGTGTAGCTCCCGAAAACGTTTTGGAAATAGGGACCGCGATCGGGTATTCGGCTCTTTTTATGAGAGAATATTTAAGTGTGAATGCGCATATCACGACCATAGAAAAGATCGAGTCGAGATATACTCTGGCGGAAAAAAATTTCAAAAAATATGACAAAGATAATAAGATAACTCTTATAAAAGAGGATGCCGGTGATGCCATAGAAAAACTCCGTGATAATGGTAATAAGTATGGGGTTATTTTTCTGGATGCGGCAAAGGGGCAGTACCCCGCATATCTGCCTGTTTTAGTTGATCTTTTGGAAACGGGTGGGGTAATAATAACTGATAATATTTTCCATAACGGAGCAGTTATTAATTCGAGATACGCAGTCACACAGCGTGACCGCACCATACATGACAGGCTCAGGGAATATATGAAGGATATCTCTGAGCATGAAGGATTAAATACACTTATTCTTCCTGTGGAGGATGGAGTTGCAATTTGTCAAAAGAAGTAATAAAAGAGGAGTCTCATGAAGAAAAAACCTGAATTACTATCTCCTGCATCATCTTTGGAGGTACTTCGTACCGCGTTTACTTTTGGCGCGGATGCGGTGTATATCGGAGGTGAGCAGTATGGTCTGAGAGCGAAGGCGAAGAACTTTTCCGAAGAGGAGATGAAGGAAGGGATAGAGTACGCCCACAGCCTCGGAAAAAAGGTTTATGTTACAGCAAATATAACCGCGCATGACCGGGATCTGCCGGGAGTGCGCGATTACTTTGAGTGGATAGGTGAGGTAAAGCCTGATGCTCTGATCATATCAGATCCGGGTGTTTTTATGATTGCCCGCGAGGTGTGCCCGGATGTGGACATACATGTCAGCACTCAGGCGAACAACGTAAACTCGATGACCTGTAAGTTTTGGTATGAGCAGGGCGCGAAACGAGTTGTGACCGCGAGGGAGCTGTCGTTAAAGGAGATAGAAGGAATATGCGCGGATAAACCGGAAGGACTCGAGATAGAGACATTTGTTCATGGAGCCATGTGCATATCACACAGCGGAAGATGTCTTCTCAGTCATTATTTTACGGGGAGAGACGCGAACCTGGGAGCGTGCACACATCCGTGCAGATGGCGTTATCATATAGTCGAGGAGACCAGACCCGGTGAGTATCTGCCGATCGAGGAGAACGAGCGCGGTACCTATATTTTCAACTCAAAGGATCTGTGTATGATAGATCACATACCTGATCTGATTAATTCGGGTATCGACAGTTTCAAGATCGAAGGACGCATGAAAACAGCGCTTTACGTGGCATCGGTGATCCGTGCGTACAGACAGGCCATCGATATGTATTTTGAGGATGAAAAGGCTTATGAGGAACATTTGGATCACTTCAAAAATGAAGTTAAAAAATGTACCTACAGACAGTTTACAACGGGATTTTTTTACGGATCGACCACACATGAATCCCAGATTTATGATGCGAACACCTATGATAAGGGTGCTGTTTATCTCGGGCAGATCGACGGTACCGATAAAGACGGTATGTGTCATCTGATCCAGAAAAACAAGTTTTCTGTCGGTGATGAGATAGAGCTTATGAAGCCGGACGGATCTGACAAAAAGGTAGTGGTTGAGGCTATGATCGATGATGACAGGAATCCGATGGAGTCCTGTCCGCATCCCGGTCAGAGCTTTTATATCAGGATAAACGCTGATGCTGATCCCGGAGATATTCTGCGTATAGATAAAACTGTCAGTGAAATGACGGATGAGGAGGCGGACACCTGTGAGTGAAGTCGGTGCTCCTTTTGATACAGAGGTGAAAAAGGAAAAGGCAATACTTTTAGCGGTCGACATCGGAGATGGAAATGATGTTGACGCTTCGCTTGACGAGCTCGCAGAGTTGGCGGATACCGCTGATGCCGAGGTGGTTGGAAGACTGGTTCAGGCAAGGGAGGCCTTTCATCCTGCCACATATATAGGCAAGGGAAAGATAGATGAGGTCAGGGATATGGCCATGTTTACGGAGGCCGATACCCTTATCTGTGATGATGAGCTTTCGCCTGCGCAAATGAAGAATCTGTCGGATACGCTGGGGATGAAGGTCATAGACAGGACTGTCCTCATACTTGATATTTTTGCGAAGCATGCGAGAACCGGAGAGGGAAAACTCCAGGTAGAGCTCGCACAGCTCCGTTACAGATCCTCGCATCTTATCGGAATGGGAAAGGTGCTCTCGAGACTCGGTGGAGGAATCGGAACCAGAGGTCCCGGTGAGACAAAGCTTGAGGTAGACAGAAGGCAGATCCGCGACAGGATTTCGAGCCTGAACTCAAAACTCAAGGATATGGTTAAAAACCGTGATGTCATGCGAGCCGGTAGGACGGAGGCACACGTACCGACTATCGCGATCGTAGGGTATACAAACGCGGGTAAATCCACCCTTATTAATCGCCTTACTAATGCGGGTGTTTTATCTGAGGATAAGTTGTTTGCGACTTTGGATACTACTACCAGAGCACTTACTTTGGACAGCGGTCAGAAGCTGCTTTTCACAGACACGGTCGGCTTTATCCACAAGCTTCCGCATACGCTTATAAAGGCGTTCAGGTCGACGCTTGAGGAGGCTGGATACGCGGATATATTGCTCCATGTCGTGGACGGGGCGAACCCCAGGCATGAGGAGCAGATGAAGGTCGTATACGAGACGCTGAAGGAACTTGATATCGAGGGTAAGCCGGTGATCACGGCGATAAATAAATGCGATGTTTCTCCGCTTGTTAAGGATATAAAGGATCCGATGGCGGATGAGAGAGTTTGTATCAGCGCGAGGACCGGTGAGGGGATAGAAGGACTTTTAAGCAAGCTCGAAGAGATGATCAATTCATCAATGATAGATATAGAAAAGGTATTTCCGTTTGATCAGGCAGGAAAGCTTCAGTACATCAGAACGAAGGGAATGCTTATCGAGGAAACATACAGAGAGGATGGAATCTATGTGCGGGCAAAGGTGCCTGCCGAGGGACTCCATCTGCTTTCGTAAGGTAGGATAAAATGAGTGTAAAAAGCGAGCTTTTAAAGCTTCTTGAAGCGAACAGGGATAAGGATCTTTCCGGTGAGCAGATAGCAAAAAGCCTTAATGTGACCAGGGCTGCCGTATGGAAGGCGGTGCAGGCTTTGCAGAGTGACGGTTATGAGATCGATGCGAAAAACAAGCTGGGTTATCGTCTGTCAGGAAAAAGTGACAGGTTGTCTGCCGAGGGGATCGGACTATATCTTGAAAAAAAGGATACGAAGGTTATAGTTTTGCCGGAGGTCGACTCGACTAATAATGAGTTAAAAAGGATAGCCATGTCCGCGCCTGATGATGAAGGTGCATCCGGAGGAATAGTCGTACTCAGTGAGCATCAGACGAGCGGTAAGGGCAGACGGGGAAGAGGTTTTTATTCACCCGAAGGCTCAGGCATATATATGAGTATTTTATTTCGCCCGGACGAGGAGAGAGCATCGGATGTTATTTTAGTGACTACTCAGGCGGCCGTGGCGGTTGCTCATGCAGTGAGCCTGGTATGTAAAAAAGAAACTAAAATTAAATGGGTAAATGATGTATATTCAGATGATAAAAAAATATGCGGAATACTCACTGAAGCGGTATCTGATTTTGAGAGTGGCGGGATAGAGCTTGTCATAGTAGGTATAGGAATCAACGTAAGAAGACCTGCAGATATTCCTGATGAAATTAAGGATATAATGGGTTTTATTTACGATGAAAATGAAGATGAAAATGTATCAAGAAATGAGATAGCTGCTACCGTTATTAATGAGTTACAAAAGTACTATGATGATTTGCCTGACAGGTCATTTATTAAGGAGTATAAAACCAGATCGAATGTGATAGGAAAAAGAATTCGTTTCGGAACTCCGGGCAGTATCCCGGGTGCGTCCGGAGATGACTGGAGAGAGGGGATCGCCGAAGATATTGATGATTCGGGCGGGCTCATCGTCAGGCTTGAGGACGGATCGGTGGAGGTTCTTCGTACCGGAGAGATATCACTTCGAGTAGGGGAGTAGGTTATGAAGCATTACGGGAAATATATAAAACCTTATTTGTCGGCCTTTATTCTGGGGCCGTTGTTTATGATAGTTGAGGTTGTGGGCGAGGTTATCCTGCCGAAGTTCATGGCGCTGATCATAAACTACGGATGCGGACAGATGGAAGGCGTGGAAGCAAAGGGGTCAGGTTATATTATTTTAATAGGAGCCGCGATGATAGGATCGGCTCTTCTTATGATGCTCGGAGGAATACTCGGAGCATATTTTGCTATCAAGGCATCGGTTAATTTTGCAGCTGATTTAAGAAGTGATATTTTTGTAAAAATACAGAAGTTTTCTTTTGCAAATATTGAAAAGTTTTCAACGGGATCACTTGTAACAAGACTTACAAATGATATTACAAATGTTCAAAACATGATATCGATGGCACTCAGAATGTGCCTGCGAGCTCCCGGTATGCTGATCGGCGGACTTATCATGGCATTTATATTAAATGCAAAGCTGGCGCTGGTCATGGTGGTGGTATTACCGTTACTTATGATAACGCTCGGCATAGTTATCAAGGTTGCATTTCCGAGATTCAACAGGATGCAGGATGGTATAGATCATCTGAATACGAGGGTGCAGGAAAACATAACCAACCAAAGAGTCGTAAAATCCTTTGTCAGGGATGACCATGAAAGACAGACCTTCGACGAAGCGAATGAAGGATTGAAAAACAAAACATTAAAGGCTATTGGAGTTGTTATTTTTACTCTTCCTCTTATGACACTCGCGATGAATGTAACAACTCTCGGAGTGGTATGGTTCGGGGGAAAACAGATAATAACAGGTGACATGCCGATAGGAGATCTGACAGCATTTACGACCTATGTTGTACAGATTCTCATGTCCCTTATGATGCTTTCATTTGTTATAATACAGGGATCCAGAGCTATAGTTTCTTCGAAAAGAATCTGTGAAGTTTTGGACGAAGAAATAGATCTTTCGGATGAGACGGCTGCTCATCCTGAGCTTAAGGTTGAAAGCGGAAAAATTGAGTTTAAAAATGTCGGATTTAAATACTATAAAAAGCACAAGGATTACGTATTAAAGGATATATCCTTTGTCATCAACCCGGGTGAGACTGTCGGGATCATAGGTTCCACCGGTTCGGGAAAAAGTACGATGGTGCAGCTGATACCTCGTCTGTATGACTGTGATGAGGGACAGATATTAGTCGATGGTGTCGACGTAAAGGACTACTCGCTCTATAACCTCCGAGAGGGTGTATCGATGGTGCTTCAGAAAAATGTCCTGTTTTCGGGAAGCATTGCCGACAACCTCAGATGGGGTGATATGGATGCAAGTGATGATGAAGTTAAAAAGATGGCTGAGATAGCTCAGGCGGATCTGTTTATAAAGGATTTCGAGGATGGCTATGAGAGGGATCTCGGACAGGGAGGAGTAAACGTCTCAGGCGGACAGAAACAGAGACTCTGTATCGCGAGAGCCCTTCTGAAAAATCCCAAGATTCTCATACTCGATGATTCTACCAGTGCGGTCGATACAGCTACCGAGGCGAAGATAAGGACTAACTTAAAAGATTATCTGCCTATGGCAACCAAGCTTATCATAGCACAGCGTATTTCATCCGTTATGGATGCGGACAAGATAATAGTAATGGAGGAAGGAAGCATCGTGGGTATGGGAACCCACGCGGAGCTTTTAAAGAGCAATCAGACCTACAAAGAGATCTGCTTCTCCCAGCTTTCCGAGAAGGAGGTGGCGATCTGATGGCAGCGGTAAGAGGAAGCGTGGCAGCGGGCCCGGGAAGAAAATCAAGGGAAATGCAGATGCGAGGCGGAAAGCCGAAAAACTCGTCAGCCACCATAAAAAGAATAATATCATATCTCGCAGGGGATAAATATCTCATACTCGTGGCATTTTTGTTTGTAATAATCTTCTCTGTCGCGTCCATACTCGGTTCATATATGCTGAAACCAATCATGGACAGACTTGCGGAGTGCGCTTCTGACATAGCGTCATCCACGGGTGATGTGACGGGAAAAATAGCGGATGCAGTGACAGAGCTGGCAGGGATGTTACTTGTGATGGGTGCTATATACGGGGCGGCGATACTGACTCAGTATTTCCAGATGAGGATAATGGTCGGTGTGTCTCAGAGGACACTCATCCGCATAAGAAAGGATCTGTTTGATCATCTGCAGCGTATGCCGGTCAGGTATTTTGACACCAATACGGTCGGGGATATCATGTCCCGATTTACAAATGATGTGGATGCGATCGGTGAGATGCTGAATCAGACCGTGGTCCAGATGATAACCGGAATAATAAACATCGTGGGAGTCCTTATCATCATGCTGACCGAGAATATCTGGCTCTCATTGGTCACTATCTTTATGACGCCGGTGATGTTTTTTGCGGCGATAAATGTCGCAAAAAAAAGCTCGAGCCACTTCCGTCATCAACAGGAGGCTCTCGGAAACCTGAACGGCTATATCGAGGAGACTGTTACCGGACAGAAGGTTGTCAAGGTGTTTAACCATGAGGAGGCAGCGGTAGCTGATTTCAAGGAGAAAAATGACAAGCTTAAAAATGAGCAGATAAAGGCTCAGTTTTTCGGAAGTATAATCATGCCGATCATGGGAAATATCGGGCAGATCTGTTATTCGCTCACCGCCATGATAGGAGGTATTCTCTGTGTCGGCGGCGGACTGTCCATCGGCGGACTTACTATATTTGTTAATTATTCAAGACAGTTTTCGAGACCTGTGAACGAGCTTTCCATGCAGGTGAATACGATCTTTGCGGCCTTGGCCGGAGCGGAGAGGGTGTTTACCGTGATGGACAGTGATGTGGAGGAGGCTGATCCCGAGGATGCTATAGAGCTTAAGGATGTACGGGGAGAGGTTGTACTCGATCATGTAAGCTTCGGATACAAGCCGAGACACAAGGTCCTTAAGGACATCTGCCTTACTGTTAAGCCCGGTCAGAAGGTCGCGTTTGTCGGTTCGACCGGTGCCGGAAAGACTACAATTACAAACCTTCTCAACAGGTTTTATGATACTGATGAGGGTGAGATTCTCATCGACGGGAAGGAGATCCATTCCTACAAAAGACAGAGCCTCCGCTCGAGTATAGCGATGGTGCTTCAGGATACACATCTTTTCTCCGGGACGGTGCGTGAAAACATACGTTACGGTCGCCCTGACGCCACCGATGAGGAGGTCGTGGAAGCGGCGAAGACAGCCAGTGCACACTCGTTTATCATGAGACTGGAGGATGGGTATGATACGGTGCTCGAGGGCGATGGCCTGAATCTGAGCCAGGGCCAGCGTCAGCTTTTGAACATAGCGAGAGCGGCGATCTCGAATGCGCCGATACTTGTTTTGGATGAGGCAACAAGCTCTGTCGATACTCGTACCGAGATGCATATCGAACACGGTATGGAGAGGCTTATGAAGGGAAGGACGACCTTTGTTATCGCGCACAGACTCTCCACGGTCAGAAACTGTGATGCCATCTGTGTGTTGGAGGCCGGCGAGATCATCGAGCGTGGTACACATGATGAATTGCTGGAGCAGAAAGGGCGGTATTATCAGCTTTACACCGGCGCTGTGGAGCTGGCGTAATAAATTTAACATTTTTTACGATAGGTGTAGACAAACCCGAAAAAATGTAGTATAATAGTGAGCTGTAAAGAAAAAAACGGCGTTTTTTCGCCATTCAGAAAGGATGAAAGATGATGAAAAAGAGTACTTACAGAGTATGCGGAATGGTTCTTGCTATGGCTGTAGCACTCGGAAGTGCGCCCGTGACGACGGGAATAGCAAAGGTTAAGAACGAAAATGCATCAAAGGCTGTTGTTGCAGATGCGGTCAGTGGTTCACCGGTTGTAGTATCCGGACCGACTGCACTTGATAAGACAGATGTAAACACTATGGCAGGTAAGAAAATCACTCTTACACTGAAAAATATTACGGGAGGATCAGCTCAGGCTTACGCAGTATCGTTTACATCGGATAATGAAGCAGTAGCTAAGCCTTCAACAAACACTGTTGCAGCTGATTTTACTTCGGTAACATGTACTATTGATCTGCTTGCGAAGGGATCTGCAGTGATCACGGCAAATGCCGGTGGTTCGAAGTACACATGTAACGTTAATGTTGTTCCGGCCTTTTCGAAGGCGGATTTCTCGATGTATCGTCCGTCGAACTTCGTAACGGCTTATAAGAAGGTCAGCAAAAAGTACGCATGGTACTATGATGGAGAGTGGGGCAAGCCGGCTAAATACGGAAGCACCTACAGAGGCATCCGTATCGGAAAGACCATCAGTGATGTTACCCGTGAGTATGGTGAGTTGACTCTGAAAAAATGCAATAGAAAGAAGGACGCATTCCTCTACGAGAAGCAGTTCAATTCAGGAAAGAAACTAAAGGTATCAAAGTATACCGAGTTTGTTTATAAAGACGGAAAGATCACCTATCGTCTCAGGATTTACTTTACATCTGCAGGAAAGGTTCACGGATTTATCTATCTTGCAGGAAAGAGCTTTGAGAAAATCTCGAAGGATGACTACAGAAAAGGTAAGCGTACCGGTGAGAGCCTGATCTGATGATCCACCTGATAAAGAGTTAATTAAACCCCTGCGGGATTATCCCGCAGGGGTTTTGTTTTGCTTATGTAGTTATCATACCGGAGGTTCTGAAGGAGTTTCGCTCGCCTCGGTGTCCTCCTCGTTTTCACCTTCGGCACCCTCATTTCCTTCTTCCTCAGTTTCGTCGGGGATGGACTTTTGAGGCTTGGAAAGCTGTATCAGTACGAGCATCAGTATCGACAGGACTATGGGCAGCCAGTATACCAACTGTTTGACTGTATCAGATGCAGTGATCGGATAGGTGTTGAACCAGACGATCACCGCGAAATAGGTGATGAAGGTCAAGGTTCCAAGCACTGCGCCAAGTATTCGGGCTATAGACTTCTGGTCGCCACCGAACTTCGCCTTAGTGACGTAGTATACCAGGAAAAATGCAACGCCTGAATCAAACAGGGCGAAAAGAAGCATGCCAACGCTGATTCTCATAAGGTACTCCTTTCGGTAATGTAATGGGGCGGCCGGGCCGAGGCAAATCAGATTGATCTGTCCGTGATGGCACGCTTTCGCT
>JAEEGL010345830.1_pt1 | contig 14288 bp, 9 predicted proteins | sample 9134231 | NCBI WGS metagenome assembly JAEEGL01 (sample SAMN16246548, study PRJNA631951) | gut metagenome | biome: gut microbiome; feature: rumen; material: fiber-attached | host: Bos | place: Iran: Karaj | collected 2018-10 | reverse complement strand
CGGATCTCGGATCACTATCCGCTCTACGCGGATATCACCCTCTGAAAAATTTCCCTGCGCTCTTGTAGATTGGGATAATTCGAAAGTGGACTTCTTCTCTGCTGGTTCGGGCAGTTGGTTTTATGGAGAAGGTTTTGCAGATAAACAAGCTATGACACTTTATAAGAATAGCAATGGGGTCTGGAGCCGAAATCCCAATACAGGTGTTGTTGACTCTTTCTCGAACGGATTGGTTTCCTATGCGAGAGTCTACTCAAAGAGCTTTTCAACATCGAGCGCATATGCAAACAGAAATCAGTATTACTATCGACATGAAATCGGACATGTACTGGGAATGGGATATGTGGCGCCATTAGCGCAAAATACGATAATGGAACCTTATTACGCAAATATATATACTGTAAAACAATATGACATTTCCGTCTTGGAAGGGTTTTACCCCAATCCGTAGGAAATCGCCAGTAAGATGACTATGAAAACAGTTTATATAAAGAAGGGGAAAGAATGATAAAATCTTTTTTGGCCTGGTTAGCGGCAGTTATCATGCTGATAAGCCTTGTATCGTGCTCTCAAAGGGAAGAAGAAGCGTCAGAGACGATATCGGAAGAGAAGGAAGAGATCGCGTCAACGGAAGAAGAGGCGTCGACACAGACGGAAGAAGACGATGATCCGCTGACAGATCAGAAGACCTTTCTCGAGAGGGAGAAGGAAAAGGATCCTGTGTTTTTGTGGCAAAGCTCCTTGACGGATGAGGAATTCGACGAATGGACAAGGCGCATGGAATCAACGCCGGAAGAGGAACTGGATCCGGACGAGAAAGAACGCTATGACCGGTATGCCTTCGACAGGGCGAGATACGTCGCGGCTGTCAACAATTACCCGTTCTATTACTATTATCTGAGCGGCGAGAGCGAGTTTGACGGTTCCAGGATCAAAGGCCACCGGGATGCGGAGGAAGGTTCCGGACTCTATGGATACGTTCCGGACAGCTTTATTCTGAACATGCGCGCGACGACCTGCTGCGTTCTTCGGTTCGCGGATTCGGTGACGGAAATAAAAGAGTATGAATATGAAAACGACGCCGTGCGCGAAAAGGATCAAAAGCAAGGGACTCCGGCGGAGTACGAGCTGGAAATCCTGTTCTTTCACGTAGACTCGGTCCTTTGGGGGAAAGACCCCGGCGATATGATTTCGCTTATCCCCCGCGTGATTACACTGGAAACGATACAGGATCTCAAGGATGAAACGAAGACCTTCGTCGTCTTTCTCTGGGAAAACGATCGGTACCATGCGCTCGACGGAAAGCAGTACAGAGAATACGACCTTCGCGCCCGGGGCCTCTTCCTTCTTGAAAACGGAAAGCTGCTTTCATACAGCAACATTGCCGACGTGGTGCAGTTTGACGGGAAAACACCCGCGGAAATGATAGGCGAAGGCGAAAAACTGGCAGCGAAGTACCCTGAATTGATCACGATGAAATTTCAGTGATCCAAAGTGCCGGGTAAAGCCCCGGGTTTTTATGCGAGGGCTCTCGCGTAACGCCGGGCGGGGAAGGAATACGCTTCCCGAAGACCTGCATATACCGCTATAAAAGTAAATAGAAGCGCCGGAAGAGCTTTTCCGGCGTTTTTTAATGCGTTATAACGCGCGCCCGGGGATCGCTTTCAAGGGAAAGAGGCGCGCCCTCCGGAAGGGACACAGAGAGAAAACCATGCCCGCCCGAGGCGTCGATCTATTCCAGAACCCGCTCATAGCTTTCGATCATGGCGGTGAAATACTGCCCGTCCTCCCGGTGCACGCTCCGGGAAAGAGGCGGCACACCGCGGGCAGCGCCTCATCGCAGGCCTTCTTTTTGAGAAGGCAGAGGCCGTCCGCGTCGAGCATCGGGCAATTCCCGAACCAGTTGGGGGAGAACAGACGGTACCGCTCCTCCGAGGTGATCTCCGGGAGCGAGAAAGAGCCCTCGATTCTCCGGTGAAGCTCTTCCAAGATCTCCATTCCCCAAAGCCAGGAGTATTCGTTTATCGATAGGGCGATGTGCCGCCTTTTGCAGCAGGGAGCGCGGCAGGAGGAGCTCTTGCAGGGAAATTCCTCGTACCAGAGGGGAGCGAAGAAGGAACGGGACGGGTCGCGCGCCATAAATGACCGCCTTTCAGAAGAAAAAGTGGGGGTGAAAAAACGATGGGTATTGTACCACGGAACGCCGCGACTCAACAAGATGGCATTTGCAAAGCGAAGCGCCTCATGATACAATAGAGCGGAAGAAACGGACAAACGGGCCGGAAGGAGAGCGGATATGAAAAAGCTTGCGTTTGACGAGCGCGGCTTCACCTTCGACGGGAAGCCGGGTTTCCTCGTCTCGGGGGAATTCCACTATTTCCGCGTGCCGGAAGAAGACTGGGCGCGCCGGATGGATCTCTTCAAGGAGGCCGGGGGCAACGCCCTCGCCACCTACGTGCCCTGGCTGATCCACGAGCCGGAGGAGGGGACGATCCTCTTCGACCGGGGAGAGAAGCGGGACCTTCAGGGCTTTCTCGAGCTGTGCCGCGAAAAGGAGCTTCTGGTGCTCCTCCGGCCCGGCCCGTATCAGTATTCCGAGCTGGTAAACGACGGACTGCCGACTTGGCTGATCCGTAACTACCCCGTGATCCGGGCGACCGACCCCGCGGGAAAGCCCTTCCGGGACGAAAGCGTCTCTTACCTGCACCCGCTCTTTCTGGAAAAGGCGAGAAAATACTATAAAGCCTTTGCCGGGGTCGTAAGGCCCTATATGGCGTCGAACGGCGGGCCTGTGGCGATGCTGCAGACCGACAACGAGCTTTCCGGGATCCACATGTGGTTTTCCGGCCCCGATTATAACCCCGAGACCATGGGCTTCGGAAAAGAGGACGGGCGCTACGCCTCCTTCCTCCGGGGAAAATACGGGTCGGTCAAGGCTCTGAACGCGGCGCACGGGACCGCGTGGACTTCCTTCGGCGAGGCAAAGCCGGAAAGGGAGGACGGCGCATCCTTCTTCTCGGCCAGACGGCGGAAGGACTATTACGATTTCTATTTCTCGACGGTCGCGGAATACTCCGCGCTGCTCGCCTCGTGGATGCGGGAGGACGGGCTCACGGGACCGATCTGCCACAATTCGGCCAATCCCCGCGAAAATCCCCGCTTCCGGGAGACGGTGGAAAGGATGGGGAAGGACTTCCTTCTCGGAAGCGATCACTATTACAATCTGGACGCCACCTGGGCGCAGAACAGCCCCACGCCCCAGTACGCCCTGAAGATCCTTCTGGGCAACGAGATGCTCCGCGCCTTCGGCATGCCGCCCACGGTGCTGGAAATGCCGGGCGGGTCTCCGTCGGACACGCCGCCCATCCTGAAGGAGGACCTTCTGGCCTGCTACATGACCAATCTCGCCCTCGGGCTCAAGGGGGTCAATTACTACGTATACACCGGCGGTCCCAACTATCCGGGGACCGGCAATACGGCGGATATTTACGACTACAACGCCCACATCCGCGCCGACGGATCGAAAAACGAGACCTACGGCGCGCTCTTCGCCTTCGGCCGCTTCCTGACGGAGCACGCCTGGCTTGCCCGCAGCCGGCGGGCGGCCTCGGTCAATATCGGCTTCGAGTGGGAGGGGATCCGGTCGATCGACTGCGACTGCGAAAAACTCTCCTACGGCGGCGGGAAGGCAGGAAAGCTTTTGGAGCGCGGCTGGCTCTACGCCCTGATGTGCTCCGCCTGCGCCCCGGCGATGACGCTGCTTACAGAAGAGCTTGATCCCGAACTCCCGCTGGTCGTCCCGGTCTCGGGAGCCCTTTCGGAGGCGGCGCAGAAGAATATCCTTTCCTTCGTGGAAAAGGGCGGGAAGCTGATCCTCACGCCGGTGATCCCCGACCGGGATCAGGAATTCCGCCCGGCGGACCTCCTTTCGCCGCTTTTCGGCGGCGCGGTCTTCAAAAAGTCCGGAAAGACCCTGCGCGCCCTTTTCGCCGAGGGGGTCGGATGCGTCTACGGCATGAACGCGGTGACCGAGGCCGAAGCCCTTCCGCCCGACGCGGAGGTCCTGGCGCGGGACGCCGACGGCGGCGCGGTCTTCGTCTTCCGGCGCCCCTTCGGGAAGGGGCAGGCCGTTTTCTTCGGCGCCGACTTCATGATGACGAGCTTCACGCAGCCGGTCTTTCTGGAGTCGCTTCTCGCGCGTCTCGGCGCGAAGAAGACGGCGTTCTCCGAAAACCGCAATATCTTCACCTCGCTTCTGGAAGACGGAGAGGGGAGAAGGATGCTCTTCCTGATGAATCTTTACAGCGGCAGACAGAGGACCTCGGTCCGCGTGACGCGGGGCGGGGAGGTCCTGATTGAGGATATAGAGCTTGAACCGATGGAGACAAAAGCTATTGAACTCTGAAGAAAAGATCCCGCGCTTCGCGCTCGCGGAAGAAAAGGAGGAAACGGAATGATCCCTGTCGATCTGAAAGGAAAAACCGCGCTGGTCACCGGAGCCAGCGGAGACCTCGGCCGCGTGATGGCGGCCACCCTGGCCCGCGCGGGGGCCGACGTGATCCTGCACAGCTTTTCCCGCCCCGAAAAGGCGGAGGAGATCGCCGCCGCGATCCGGGAGGAGACCGGCGTGCGGACCTTCACGGCCGAGGCCGACGTGGGCGACCTCGCCTCGGTCATGGCGATGAAGGAAAAGATCGAGCGGGAATTCACCCTTCCCGACATCTACGTGACCGCCGCGGTGGCCCAGTATGCCTGGAAAGAGGTGCTGGACCAGCCGGTCGAGGACTACGAAAGCCAGTTCCGGACCTGCGTCCTGCAGAATGTCTTCATGGCGAAGGCCTTCGTGCCCCACATGAAGGAGCAGGGGTACGGCAGGATCGTCGGCATCAACACCGAATGCGCCATGCGCTGCGGAAAGACCGAGTCGGCCTACGACGCGGGCAAGCGCGGCATGGACGGGGTGATGCGGGTGCTCGCGAAGGAGGTCGGCCCCTTCGGCGTCACGGTCAACCAGGTGGCGCCGGGCTGGACGATCAGCGAACGGGACCGGGCGGCCCACACCGAACGGGATCCGAAGTACGAGGCGTCGGTGCCTCTGGCCCGGCGCGGCACCGATCAGGAGATCGCGAACGCCGTCCTGTTCTTCGCAAGCGACCTGGCAAGCTTCGTCACCGGGGCGCATCTCCCGGTCAACGGCGGGACCGAAATGCCCGCCATCTGACCGGGCGAGGCGCCGCCCGCTTTTCGGAAAGGAGTCGGTTATGGAAAAGAAAGAGGTATTCCATCTGATCAGCAACACTCACTGGGACCGGGAATGGTACCAGTCCCACGAAAAATATCTGGTACGGCTGGTAAGACTGTGCGACCGGCTCGTGGCGCTTCTCGAGCGCGAGGAGCGCTACCGGTTCGTCCTGGACGGCCAGTTCGCCATGATCGGCGATTATCTGGAGGCGAAGCCCGGCATGCGGCCGCGGGTGGAAAGGCTCGTCCGGGAAGGAAGGCTCCTTCCCGGACCCTGGTATACCCAGCCGCTGGAAAACCTGGTGGGCGGAGAAGGACTGATCCGCAATCTTCAGGCGGGCGTCCGGGAATCGGAAAGGCTCGGCGGCGCGATGCGCTTTTCCTACGAGGTGGATGAATTCGGCCACACCTCCCAGCTTCCGCAGATCCTCAAGGGCTTCGGGATAACCGACGTCATGGCCTGGCGCGGCATGCCCAAGGAAGCACGGAGCTGTTTTCTCTGGGAAGGAGCCGACGGCACGACCGTCCATATGTTCTATACCAACGACGGCTACGGCGAAGCCACCGCACTGCCCCTGGAGGAGGAAGACTTCGACGAGACCATCGACGGGGTCGTTTTTCACCGGGCGGGGCTCCGAAGCCGGGTGGAGGCTCTCCGGAAGCTCCGGGATTACAAGACCGACAGCGTCCATCGCCTCTGGCTCAACGGCATCGACCATTCCTTCGCGGAGGAAGAGCTGTTCGCCGTGATCGAAAAGCTCAACGCCCTTTACCCGGAGGCCGAGGCGAAGCAGAGCACCCCCATGGAATACGCGGACGCGGTAAAAAAGGATTACGGGGAACGCGGCCTGCAGCCGCTCCGCGTCCGGGGAGAGCTTCTTTATACCCGCGAATCGATCCTGGAATCCACCAACGCTCTGCACCCGCGGGAAAAGAAGCGCCACTACGAATCCGAGCGCTTCCTGGTCCGCCGCCTTGAGCCCATGGCCGCGGCGGCGTGGCTCTTCGGCGCGGAGCATCCCGACTGGGCTTTGACGCGCGCCTGGCGGTATCTTCTGGAAAACCACGCCCACGACAGCCTCGGCTGTTCGTCGGTCGACGAGGTGTTCGAGCAGGTCATGGCGCGCTACGGCGCGGCGATGTCGCTTGCGGAGCAGTGCGCGGAAGGAAGCTTCCGCTATCTCGCCTCCCTCGGGGAGGAGGAGCCCTCGGTCTGGATCCTGAACCTTTCATCGGACGCCCGGGGAGGCGTCGTACGTCTCGATCTGCAGATCCCCCGCGGCTTCGGGGACGAGAACTTCGCCCTTCTAGACGCCGGGGGACGCGAGATCCCTCACGCGATCCTGGACAGCGCCGCGACCGGCGACGTGCGCTACAACCCCCGCCGCGGCCATCCTACCTGGGGAGAAAAGACCGACGTGCGTCTTCTCGCCGAGCTCCCGGAGATCCCCGGCGGCGGGTGGCTCCGGCTGCGGCTTGCGCCGCGGAAAAAGGCGAAAGGACTTCAAAACCGGCGGTACGCGTATTTCGCGGCGGAGCCCGGCGTCCTCGACAACGGCCTTCTCCGCATCCGCCTGAATCCCAACGGCACCTTCGATCTCACCGACCTTCCGGAGGGAAGGACCTATCCGGGCCAGTTCCTTCTGGAGGATGCCGGCGAGGCCGGAAGCGTTTACGTCCACATTCCGCCCGAAAAGGAACCGGGCGTGATCACCTCCGTCGCGGCGTCCGCCGAAAGCGGGCTCTTATACGATACGCCGCTCGGCGCGGCGATGAAGGTCGCGGTGACGATCTCCGTTCCCGACGGGATCAGCGGGGACCGCACCCGCCGGAGCGAAGAGAAAAAGCCTCTCCGCGTGACGGCGGTGATCGGTCTCCGGAAAGGCGCGCGGGAAGCCGATCTTTCGCTTACGGTGGAGAACCGGAGCCGGAACCATCGCCTGCGCGTCCTTTTCCCCACGTATCTTTCCGATGCGGAGGAATCCTTCGGCGGCCAGGCCTTCGATACGGTCTTCCGCCCGATCCGCGTGCCTTACGATCCCGATCTGCCCGAAGAACAGGCTTACGCCACCTTCCCGATGCAGGATTACGCCGGCGTCGTCTCCCCTTCGGGCGGGCTTGCGGCGGCTGCGCGGGGGATCTTCGAATACGAAGTGATCGACGACCGCGCGCGGGCTCTGGCGCTGACGCTCCTGCGCGCCAACGACGCCATCGACACGGCGGTCTTCGCGCGGACGCCGGAATACCGGATGAACGAGGCGCAGAATCTCGTCCCGATCGATTACGACCTGATGCTGATCCCCGGGAAAAGGAAGGTCCCCGCCCTGATCCGCGCGGCGTCGGGACTCACGAATCCCCTCTTCGCCGCGGTCGGGCGCGCCCCGGAGGAATCCGTCATGCCCGACTATCGAAAGCCCGAAAAGCGCCTTCCCGACCGGGGGAGCCTCTTCACTCTCCTGGGCGAGGGGCTTCGGGTCACCGCCTTCTATAAGGTTCCGGAAAAGGAGGCGCTGGTGGTGCGCATCCTGAACACGGAAGCGGAGGAGCGGCAGGGAAGGCTCTCCCTTGCGCTGCCCGGGGACTTTGAGGTCTTTGAGGCGACGCTGGAGGAGAAGAAGATCAAAAGCCTGGGAAGGACCGGAGAGATCTCCTTCGCCCTGCGGGGAAAAGGTCTTCTGACCCTGTATCTGGAAAAATGCTGACACGGAGGACGATATGACGGAAAAGGAATCGCTTCGGCCCGAGGAGTACCGGGAACCCGTTTGCCCCTTCGACCCGGATTTTTACAAGCCGGAGCCGCCTGTTTCGCCCATTCCGGTGGGACGGGTGATGGAAAAACTCGATCAGTATCTGGAGCACGACGACCAGGCAGCGGCCGGACGGCACCTGGACTACTGGCTCCGGGAGGCCGAAGCGGGGAACGACCTGCAGGGAGAACTCGCTCTCCGGAACGAGCGGATGGGCTATTTCCGGAAAAACGGAAAGAGAGAGGAAGCGCTCCGGGAAGCGGAGAGAGCCGAAAAGCTCGTGGAGCTTCTCCGGCTTTCGGACGCGGTCACCGGCGGCACGACCCTTCTCAACGTCGGCACGGTATTGAATTCCTTCGGCATGGCCGAAAAGGCCGTGCCGTATTACGAACGGGCGGGAGAGATCTACCGGGCCAGGCTTTCCCCGGAGGACCCGCGGTTCGGCGGACTGTACAACAACACGGCGCTGGCTTACGCGGCGACCGGCCGCTTCCGGGAGGCGGCGGAGTATTATCACCGCGCTCTCCGGATCATGGAGAAGGTCGAAAACGGAGAGCTGGAACGGGCGGTGACCCTTCTGAATCTGGCCGACGCCCGGGAGGCCGAGCGGGGAGAGGAGGCGGAGGAGGAGATCTTCGCCCTCCTGGAGGAGGCGGAAAGGCTCCTCAAAACGCCGTCCCTGCCGAAAAACGGGTATACCGCCTTTACGATGGAAAAATGCGCGCCGACCTTCGCCTATTACGGCTGGTTCCGCGCGGCGAAGGAGTTTCGGGAGGAGGCGAAAAGGATCTATGAAAGGACTTGAGCTTGCAAGAGAGTATTACGGGACCTTCGGGAAAGAAATGCTGGAAAAGGAGTTCCCGGAGCTTCTTCCGAAGATCGCCGCCGGACTTTTCGGATCGGGATCCGAATGCTTCGGCTTTGACGACGAGGTGTCCCGGGATCACGATCTGGAGCCCGGCTTCCTGATCCTGCTTCCCGGCGAGGAAGAGGTCGGCCGGAGGGAGGCATTCTTGCTGGAGCGCGCCTATGCGAAGCTCCCGAAGGAATTCGGAGGCTTTTCCCGCGGGATGCTTTCCCCCGTGGGCGGCGCGCGGCGCGGGGTCGTGCGCACGGAGGACTTCTTCCGGGAAAAGACCGGATTCCCGGAGGGCCCCGAAACGGCGGAGGAGTGGCTCCGCGTGCCCGAATATGCGCTGGCGGAAGCCGTGAACGGCGAGGTTTTCTTCGACGGGGCGGGAAGGGTCTCCCGGCTCCGGGAAAAGCTCGCCCGGTATCCGGAGGACGTCCGGAAGAAAAAGCTTGCGGCGAACCTTCTCCTGATGGGTCAGGCGGGACAGTATAACTACTCCCGCGCCCTCGCCCACGGAGAGACCGGCGCGGCGCAGCTCGCGATCTTCGAATTCGCCGACCGGACCATGCAGACGGTCTTTCTCCTGAACCGCGTCTACCGCCCCTTCTACAAGTGGAGCTTCCGGGCCATGCGGGCGCTTCCGCGCTTCCCGGAGCTTTCGGACACGCTGGAATTCCTCATCACCACCGACAACGGACGGGATCTGGCCGGAAGCAAGGCGGAGATCGTGGAGGACATCGCGGGAATGATCATCGAAGCCCTCAGGGAGGAAGAGCTGACCGGCGCGGTCTGCATGGACCTGGAAAAGCACGCCTATTCGGTAAACGACCGGGTGGAGGATCCGTCGCTGCGCAACGCCGGGGTGCTTTACGCGCTTTGACGGCTTGACAAAGCCGCCGCGGCGTGATATACTGACGCGTATACTGAAAAGATGCGTGGATGGAGTTTGCCCCTTTTCCGGGGCTCCGCGGCAAAGAGAGGACCGCCCCGGCTGAAAGCGGTCTCTGCGGAGGGAAAAGGCGGCCTTCGCTCCGGAGCACGGCGCGGGAAGGACGGTCATGCCGCCTGGTAGTGCGCTGCGGGTCGTCCCGTTACAGACGGAAAGAAAGCGCCGGGAGGTCTTCTCCCGGAATTCGGGTGGTACCACGGAAACGCAAGTCTGCGCTCCCGTCCTGAAAGGGATGGGAGCGTTTTTTTACGGACTCCTGCACGCAGAAGAAAAAGACGAAATACGAAAGGAAGAATCGCATGGCAACGCCGGAAGAAAAGCTCTCCTTTGCCGCCGCTCCCGGCTCGGTGAGGGAAAGGCTCCTCGCGATCCGCGAAGAGGTGGAAAAGAAGATCGGGACCTACGAATCGTCGAAGTCCCTCTATGAATTCAGAAAGGTGATCCTGGACAACCGCAAGGGCAGGATCGCCGAACTGATGCAGATCATCAGAGAAGTGCCGAAGGAGGACCGTCCCGCCGTCGGCAAATTCATCAACGAGCTGAAGGAATGGGCCACCGTCCGCTTCCAGGAGACCGACGAGAGGATCCGGAAGCAGGAGCTCCTGAAAAAGAATGCGGCGGAGGATATCGATGTCACCCTTCCCGCGGAGGAGACGAAATTCGCCGCCCTGCATCCCGACACTCTGGTGATCAACGAGCTGATCGACGTTTTCGCCGGCATGGGATTCGAGATCTACGAGGGAAGAGAGATCGAAAACGACTATTACAACTTCACCGCACTGAACACCCCGAAGGATCATCCCGCCCGGGACATGCAGGACACCTTCTATCTCTCGGAGGAATTCCTGCTCCGGACCCAGACCTCGGCGGGGCAGATCCACGTGATGGAGGCGAAAAAGCCCCCGATCAAGGTCCTGTCGCCCGGAAAGGTCTTCCGCTCGGACGACGACGCCACCCATTCGCCCATGTTCACGCAGATGGAGGGCCTGGTGGTGGACAGGGGGATCTCGGTCTGCGACCTGCAGGGGATGCTGGACACCTTCTCCGAAAAGATCTTCGGAAAGGGCGTGAAGACCCGCCTGCGTCCCTCGTACTTCCCCTTCACCGAACCGTCGGTGGAGGTGGACGTTTCCTGTTTCGCCTGCGGCGGCAAGGGCTGCAAGCTCTGCAAGGGCACCGGCTGGATCGAGGTGTTGGGCGCCGGGATCGTGAACCGGCACGTCCTGGAAAACTGCGGCATCGACCCGGAGGAGTATTCGGGCTTTGCCTTCGGCATGGGCGTGGAACGGATCGCCATGCTGAAATACGGCATCAACAACATCAAGGCGCTGTTCGAATCGGACACCCGCTTCGCATCGCAGTTCCGCGATTGACGGGAAAGGAGAAACAATATGCTGGCACCGCTTTCTTGGCTGAAGGATTACGTGGAGATCGACGTGTCTCCCGAGGAGCTTGAAAGGAAACTCTTTTCCGCGGGATTCGAAGTGGAGGAACTGATCGAAACCGGCAGGGATATCCGCGGCGTCGTGGTGGGCCGGGTCCTTTCGGCCGATCCGATCCCCGATACGCATATCAGCGTCTGCAAGGTGGACTGCGGAGAAAAAGGCGTTCTCCAGATCTGCTGCGGCGCCGACAACGTCCGCCCCGGCGGGAAATATCCGGTCGCCCTGGAGGGCGCGCAGGTCTACGCCACCGCCCGGGACCACGTGACGGTGGAGGGTCTGATGACCATCAAAAAGGGAAAACTGCGCGGCGAGCTTTCCGAAGGCATGCTCTGCTCCGGCGTGGAGTTGGGCCTTTCGGAGGAGCTTTACCCCGGCGCGGGATACGTCGGTCTTCTGGTCCTGCCGGAGGACGCCGTCCCCGGCGAGGACGTGAAGCCGCTTTTGGGCCTGGACGAGGCGATTTTCGACATCGCCGTCACCGCCAACCGTCCCGACTGTCAGGGCATGATCGGCGTCGCCCGGGAGGTGGCGGCCGTTCTGAACAAGCCCTTCCGCCTGCCCGCTCTGGACTATACGGAGAACGGGGAGGAGATCGATTTCTCGGTGGAGGTGGAAGCCCCCGATCTCTGCCCGCGGTATCTCGGCCATTACGTGTCGGACGTGAAGATCGCGCCGTCTCCGGCGTGGATGCAGAGAAGACTGAAGCTGGTGGGCATCAACGCCATCTCCAACGTGGTGGACATCACCAACTACGTCCTGAAGGAATTCGGTCAGCCGATGCACGCCTTCGATCTGGCCGATCTCCGGGAAAGAAAGATCGTCGTCCGGCGCGCGAAGCCGGGTGAGGAGATCGTCACTCTGGACGAAAAGACCTTCGCTCTGAACCCCGAAAACCTCGTGATCTGCGACGGCGTGCGTCCGGTGGCTCTGGCCGGGATCATGGGCGGCCTCAATTCCGAAATCAAGGAGAGTACGTGCGGCGTGGTGTTCGAGGCGGCGAAATTCGCCCGCGACAACGTCCGGCACACCGCCCGCGCCCTGGGCCAGAATTCGGATTCCAGCGCGCGGTTTGAAAAGGGCGTGGACGAATGGTCCACCGAAATGGGCATGAAGCGCGCGCTGCACCTCATCGAAGAGCTGGGCTGCGGCCGCGTGTCGAAAACCGCCGCCCGCTTCGCCGCCGATCCTTCCCGCGTGGAGCCGCGGCCTCTCAAGGTCAGTCTCGGGAGGATCGACGGGATCCTCGGCGTGGACGTCCCGCGCGAAGAGATCCTGAAGAGCCTTTCCGCGCTTTCCTTCGCGCCGGAGATCGACGGGGATACGCTTTCGCTCCTGGTGCCCGCTTACCGGGAGGATATCGACGATCACGCCCAGGATATCGCCGAAGAAGTCGTGCGTTCCTGGGGATACGAGCATCTTGTGCCCCGCTTCCTTGACAGCGCTCAGGTCACCCCGGGCGGCCTGAACGCCGGACAGAAGAAGCTCCTGAAGCTGAAAAACACCCTGGCCAAGGCCGGCTTCTACGAATCCATTTTCTATTCCTTCTTCTCGCCGAAGGATCTGGATATGATGCATTTTGCCCCCGACGCCCCCGAAAGAAAGGCGATCCGCATCAAAAACCCCATCAGCGAGGATCTTTCCCTGATGCGCACCACGCTGCTTCCCTCCATGCTGAACGCCGTGGTCCGCAATCTGCGCCGCGGCAACACCGAGGGCCGCTTCTTCGAATCGGCGAATATTTTCCTCGCGGATAAGCTCCCCTTGGAAAGCTATCCCGAGGAGCATGCGATGCTCTCGGCCGCGGCCTTCGGCGACGGGGAGACCTTCTTTACCATGAAGAGCGCGCCCGAAGCCGTTGCGAAGGCCTTCGGCGTCCGATTCACCTATGAAAAGACCGAAAAGCCCTTCCTGCATCCGGGCATGACCGCGAAGATCCTTCTGGACGGGGAAGAGGTAGGCTTCCTCGGCAAGCTTTCCTACGAGGTGGCCGGGGAGCTGGCGGTGGAAAAGCCGGTGTTCCTCCTGGAGATGGATGCGGCGAAGCTCCTCGGGAAGCTGACCGACGAGCTGGTCTACCGCCCGGTGCCGCGCTATCCCACCGAAAAGCGCGATCTCGCCCTGGTGACGCCGGAGGAGACCACCGCCGAAGCCGTCAGGTCGGCCATCGCCTCCTCCTCGAAGTATCTCACGCGGGTGGAGCTCTTCGACGTCTACCGCTCGGCGGCCATCGGAGAGGGGAAGAAGAGCATGGCCTTCAACCTGGTCTTCACCCCCGACGATCATGAATTCACCGCGGAGGAGATCGACAAGATCGTCGAAAAGATCCTCCGGAAGCTTTCCCACACTCTGGGGATCGAGCTGCGCTGAAAAACGGCAAAAGAAAAAGCTCCCGGACCGCGGTCCGGGAGCTTTTCGGTTCGGGAAAGAGAAATCAGAGGCAGGCCTTGTAGATTTCGACGATGTCGTCGTTGGTGAGCGGCACGAAGGCGTCTGCCAGGAAATTGTCGACGTTGGCATGCTCCGCCATGGCGCGGAAGTATTCGTCGGTGATGCCGAGCTCCGTCAGGTTGCCGGGAAGTCCGGCGCTCCGGAAGAATGCTTCGAGGGCGGCGATGCCCGCCTCGGCCAGGGCGGCGTCGTCCCCGCCCTGAAGTCCCCACACGTTTTTCGCGAAGCGCACAAAGCGCCAGGAGCAGGAGGGATCCTTTTTCAGGATGAAGCGCATCCATCTCGGCGTCAGGATCGCAAGCCCCACTCCGTGGGTGATGTCGTAGTAGGCCGAAAGCTCGTGCTCCATGGTGTGGCAGGGCCAGCCGGTGGAGGCCTTGCCGTATTCGGGGATGCCGGAGCAGGCCACCGAGGAATCGGCCATCAGATTGGCGCGCGCCTCGTAATCATCGGGATTGTTCAGGGCGGCGGGCAGATTCTTGATCACCGATTTCAGGATGGTTTCGGCGATGCCGTCCGAAAGATCGCTGTCCGGCGTGCGGGAGAAGTAACCCTCGAAAATATGGCTCATGATATCGGCCGAGCCCGCGGCGGTCTGGTAGGGG
>JAEEGL010787753.1_pt1 | contig 14289 bp, 13 predicted proteins | sample 9134231 | NCBI WGS metagenome assembly JAEEGL01 (sample SAMN16246548, study PRJNA631951) | gut metagenome | biome: gut microbiome; feature: rumen; material: fiber-attached | host: Bos | place: Iran: Karaj | collected 2018-10 | reverse complement strand
TTTTGCCATGATCACTTTTCCTCCTTACAACAACTGCCGGCCAAATGTCCTGTTGACCACGCTATCTGAAGATTGAACCCTCCGGTCAGCGCGTCAACATCGATCATCTCACCCGCAAAATACAGCCCTTTTATCTTACGGCTCTGCATGGTGGACGGATCTATCTCTTTAACATCAATGCCGCCGCGCATTATTATCGCCTCATCGGTACCCCGGTTTCCGCTTATGCTTATCTTAAGGTCCTTGATCAGATTCACAAGCCCTGCTCGTTCGGTGCGGGTTATCTCGTTTACTTTTTTATGTCCGTCAATCCCGGAAAGCTTTACGATCACCGGTATCAGCTTTGAAGGCAGGAGCTTATCAAGCGAATTTACAAACTGTTTGTTTATTGATGCGCCAAAATCACGCAGCACCCGTTCATCTAGTGTCTTTTCATCAAGCGCCGGCTTAAGATCAAGGTGCAGTGTCAGACCTTCCCTATACATTGCTTCCTTTACATAGCTGCTCGCGCTTAAGATAAGCGGCCCGCTTACTCCGAAATGCGTAAAGAGCATTTCACCGAAGCCTTCATACAGAGTCTTTTTGCCGTTTACGATCCGTGCAGAAACATTCTTAAGAGAAAGGCCCTGCAGATCTCTTACCCATTCATCATCCGATACCATTGGAACGAGTGACGGTTCGGCCGGTACTGTTTTTACACCTAGCCTCCCTGCGACCTTGAAAGCATCGGCAGAGGCCCCGGTCCCGGGATATGTTACACCTCCGAGCGCCAGGATAACACGGTCTGCATCTATCACCTCACCGCGATCCGTCATGACTCCGCAGGCCCTGTCACCATCAAGAAGAACTGAGCTCACACGGGTGTTTTTCATTATCCGTACATTTCTGTCCTTTAGGCGGTTTTCAAGTGTTTTTATCACATCGGAAGAATGATCCGAATCAGGGAATACCCGCTCCCCGCGCTCGGTTTTAAGCTTTAATCCGCAATTTGCAAAAAAGTCCATGACCGCCGCATTGGAAAAACCGTAAAAAGAGCTGTACATGAACTTCTTGTTGGTTATAACATTATCAAAAAAGGCGTCGGCGTCGCACGCATTGGTAAGGTTGCATCTTCCCTTTCCTGTAATGAAGAGCTTCTTCCCGAGTTTCTCATTCTTCTCGATCAGAACAACATCCCTACACTCTTCAGCTGCCGCGGCAGCGGCCATCATCCCGGCCGCTCCTCCGCCTGCTACTACTATCTTCATATGAAATACCGCTTAAGCTTATGAAATGAATCCCTTTATTGCATCCTTAAGCATACCCTCGGCCTCTTTGTCTGTAAGGTCGAATTCACCCGTTATCGTCATGCCAGCCATACCATGCATGAAAATAAATACCTTGGTAAAGATCAGTTCGACGTTATTCATGTTAAGGTTCGGGATCTTCTTTATCTCCTTCATGACAAATGCATGCTCATTGCCGTTTATAAGCTCATAGAGTGTATGATTCTTATTGCCGGACAGGAACAGCAGCTTGAAGATATTCTGCTCCTGCTTTGCGAAATTGATATAGTTAAGACCCATATTCACAAAAGGTGTATCATAACTCGTATGATTGCTGATGCAGAAATCCTCATAGTATTTCCTTGCCTTCTCAAACAGTTCGGAAAGGAGTTCATCCATATTCTCATATACCCTGAAGATGGGCTGGGTAGAACAACCGATATGTGAAGCAAGCTTCCTGGCTGTAACCGCTTCTATTCCATCCTTCTGCAAAAGATCGAATGCTCCGTCAATGATCATCTGTTTTGTAATTGATTCTTTCCTTGCCATGTTAACGCCCTTTCTGAAATGTAATAAACTTGATCAGGCAGCCTTATACAGACTGCCTGATAATTATAACATACGTTTTTTATTATTTCTACACTTTTTTAAGACAGCACCTCAAAACACTCGTGTTTTCGGTGGGTTTATCAACCCGATATCCTGATATTATACAGGGTATGCTGCATTCTCTGCGTCAAGCTTCTTGGCATCAACCCTTGTCTGCTGGGCTTCACGATACTTGAAGAAGTCTATTGCAACCTGCGGGAACAGTGCGTATGAAAGAACATCCTCGTCCTGCTGCTTATACTGCTTCATCTCTGCTTCGATCTTATCCATCTCGTTGGTAAGACCTGCAGCATCAGCTGAACGCGAGGTGAACCTTTCCTCACCCGGGATAACCTTGTCTATTACTTCCTGGTTCATGGGCTTAACTGTCTGGCCGTATTTACCACGGAGCAGATCCTTAAATTCGCCCGTTGCCATCTTGTATCTCTCGCCCATAAGAACGTTGAATACAGCCTGGGTTCCGACGATCTGTGACGAAGGAGTAACCAGAGGCGGCTCACCGCAGTCCTTACGAACACGGGGGATCTCCTCAAGCACTTCATTATACTTATCCTCTGCATTCTGCTCTTTAAGCTGTGAAACCATGTTGGATAACATACCGCCGGGTACCTGATAAAGAAGGGTCTTAATGTTAACGCCAAGCACCTTGGGACTAAGCAGTCCGTTCGCGAGGCATTCCTCCCTGTAAGGCCTGAAGTAATCGGCGATCTCTGCAAGAAGCTTCTGATCGTAACCCGTATCATAAGGAGTACCCCTGAAGGTCTCGACCATAACCTCTGTAGCAGGCTGTGATGTACCGAGCGCAAAAGGTGACATAGCGCAGTCGATAACGTCAACACCGGCCTCGACAGCCTTAAGATAGGTCATCGAAGCAACACCCGATGTGTAATGTGTATGCAGCTGGATAGGAAGCTTGGTGCTTTCCTTAAGTGTCTTGATAAGCTCAGCTGCCCTGTAAGGAACAAGAAGGCCTGCCATATCCTTGATACAGATCGAATCAGCACCCATATCCTCGATCTTCTTGGCCATGTCTGCCCAGTACTCAAGTGTGTATGCATCACCGAGTGTGTATGAAAGAGCGATCTGTGACTCTCCGCGTCCCTCTCTCTTCTTGATCTCATTGGTGGCATCAACGGCTGCCTGAAGGTTCCTTATATCATTAAGACAGTCAAATATACGGATTATATCAATACCGTTGGCTATTGACTTCTCAACAAATGCGTAAACAACGTCATCTGCGTAAGGACGGTATCCTAAGATATTCTGTCCCCTGAAGAGCATCTGAAGCTTTGTGTTCTTAGCGCCGTCCCTTATCTTCCTTAACCTGTCCCAGGGATCTTCCTTAAGGAAACGAAGAGATGCGTCAAACGTAGCTCCGCCCCAGCACTCAAGTGACTGATATCCGACCTTATCAAGCTTATCAAGAATGGGAAGCATTACTTCGGTGGGCATCCTTGTAGCAATAAGTGACTGGTGCGCATCACGAAGAATGGTCTCGGTAATCTTGATGGGTTTCTTTTCAACTTCTGCCATTTTTATATCCTCCTGATATTATCTTTATTTATCGAATGATAGGATCCTTCGGGTCCATTAGAATACTCCGAACACTGCCATAAAGGTTCCTGCGGCAACCGCAGTACCGATAACACCCGCAACATTCGGACCCATGGCATGCATGAGAAGGAAGTTGGTGGGATCGGATTCGGCTCCGACCTTCTGGGATACCCTGGCCGCCATGGGCACTGCCGATACACCTGCTGAACCGATAAGGGGATTTACCTTACCCTTTGTTGCGATGCACATAAGCTTGCCGAAAAGAACTCCGGCCGCAGTACCGAATGCAAATGCGATAAGACCGAGAACCACTATCTTGATCGTGCTGATATTAAGGAAAGCGGCAGCACTCGTCGTCGCACCTACAGATGTGCCAAGGATTATAACTACGATATACATAAGAGCATTGCTCGCCGTCTCCTGAAGCTGTCTTACTACTCCCGACTCCCTGAAGAGGTTACCCAGCATGAGCATACCTACAAGAGGAGCAGTCGTGGGAAGGAGAAGACATACGACTATTGTTACGACTATCGGGAAAAGTATCCTTTCAAGCTTGCTTACGGGACGGAGCTGCTCCATCTTTATGGACCTCTCCTTTTCCGTTGTAAGAAGTTTCATGATGGGCGGCTGTATTATCGGCACAAGTGACATATAGGAATATGCCGCTACTGCGATAGGTCCCATGAGTGCCGTCTGTCCAAGCTTACCCGCAAGGAAGATCGATGTGGGGCCATCGGCTCCGCCTATTATAGATACCGCCGCTGCAGCCTTATCATTAAATCCGAGAGCGATTGCTCCGAAATAAGCTGCAAAGATACCAAACTGGGCTGCCGCTCCGAGCAGGAAACTCTTGGGATTGGCGATAAGCGGACCAAAGTCTGTCATCGCTCCGACGCCCATGAATATAAGTGATGGAAGGATCGCCCATTCATCAAGCAGATAGAAATAATGAAGCAGGCCTCCCACTCCGTTAGCAGAATCTTCGATGGTGAGCATTATATCCGGATAGATATTTACAAGAAGCATTCCGAATGCGATCGGGCACAGAAGCAGCGGCTCGAATTCCTTGGCTATCGCCAGATACAGCAAACCGCATGCTACGGCTATCATCACATAATTCTTCCAGTCCAGATTAAAGAAAGCCATCTGCAATACGAGATTCCGCATTGTCTCAACTATATATGCCATTTTATGACCTCCGTTTTAAATAGATTGCTGAACTGTTAATTAAGTGTTGCAAGGCATGCGCCTGCTTCTACTGCGTCACCTACCGAAACATCAATGCTCGCCACGGTACCGTCCTGAGGAGCCACAACAGGGATCTCCATCTTCATTGCTTCGAGGATGATAACAGCATCACCCTTCTTAACTGCCTGCCCTACGCTTGCCTCTATCTTGAATATCTTACCGGCTGCACCTGCCTCAACCTTTATGGAACCTGCGCCTGCAGAGGCCTTGGGTGCGGCTGCGGGTGCTGCCTTGGGAGCGGGTGCTGCAGCCTTGGGTGCGGGCGCTGCTCCGTTTGATGCTCCCTCTTCAACAGTAACATCATATACGTTTCCGTTAACAGTGATTGTATAATTCTTCATTTTGATCTCCTCCTGATATTGAATACTTATCTTAGTTCCTGTTCCACTTATTGTTTGTCCTGCGTCTAATGCTTCTTACATAGTAACCGCCGGCATCGGACGGACTTATCAAGCCCTTCTCGGATTCATAAGCAGCTATCGCAGCAGCTATGACTACAGCCAGTTCATCATCATCCGTGGCTTTAACCGATGATGCGCCGGAAGAAACCTGACTTGTACTTACTGCCTTATCGGCACTTTCCAAACTCTCCGCCCTCTTCTTTGCTTCGGCGTTAGCCTGAGCCTTATTGATAAGTTCAAAGCTGCTTATCAACAGTGTGAGCAGGATCAATACGATAAACACGGTTCCCATACCAAGCAAAGTATTCAAACCTGCGTTTCTCATCTTCTCAGCGAAAGAGTAATTGACATTGACCGCATATGATGTCAGTGTCTTACTGTAATCATCCTTGTAAATAAACTCTATAATGGCATCTTTATTCTCAAACTCAGCGTTGACATCGACGATGAGAGTGTCTCCCTTGGAGCCGTATTCAACAGTGGCATCGTTCACTCTCTCAAAGCTTCCGATCTCCTCAACAGCCTTGTTCCATGATTCTATACCCGCCAGAAAACCGTTACCTTCGACCTTCAGACCCATTGAACCAAGGATCGACTCGGTGTATTCGGGGCCTCCTGTCGTAAAGTCATCAAGTCCCGTAACCTCGCCGCCGAAGAAATAATTATACATATCCGCGTTTTCGGTCAGCATATACTCTGCGAGGAACTTGGAATATTCCGTTACCGTTGAGGCGGTCTCTGGATCGACGGGTTTCTTGTCGTCACAAGCGGTCAGTCCGAGAAGGCAGATACCAATACATAATACTAATAAAAACTTTTTCATATTACGTTTCACCATACCTTTCTCAGATCGCTCCATGTTTCTTATCGGGACGCCCCTCTCTCTTAGTAAACAGCATTTCCAAAGCGCCTATAAGATACTTACGGGTATCCTGCGCTTCGATTATCGTATCAACATATCCACGGCGTGCTGCTGATTCTGCACTTGTCTGCATCTCTTTGTATGCCGCCGAAAGCTCGTCCTTGTTATCTTCCTTCTCAAACAGCATCTTAGCAGTCTTATCGGCATCCATCATGCCTACCGCCGCATCGGTCCATGCAAAAGTCATGTCCGCGCCGAGTGACTTGGAATTCATTATAACGTAAGCGCTTCCGAAAGCGTTACCGGTGATAACGTTGATCTTGGGCACCGTGGCATTTGCAAAAGCATATGCAAGCTTGGCCGCCGCATTACCCATCCTCTTCTCGGCCTTCATGGTTGACTTGAACCCGTCAACGCTGGTAAGTGTTATTACCGGAATATCAAATGCATCACAGAAGTTTACGAACTCGGCTGCCTTATAACATCCGCCGGGAGTAAGCACGGTGTCGAATTTCTCGGCAACCTTGCCTTCTTCGTCATATTTTTCGCTCCTGTTTGCAACAGCACCAACCGTTATGCCGTTAAGACGAAGGAAACCGGTTACCATTGAAGCCGCATGTCCTGCCTTCGTCTCGTAGAATATCTGATCATCGGCGATCCTGGACAATGCTACCGATGCATCCTTTATGCATGCGCTAAGGTCGCTGCACTGCCTGTTAAGATCATCATCGCATTCCTCGTATGCGCCGTTCTCTTCATTATTCTCGGGAAGCATTGATACGAGATCCCTGATCTTTGTGTAGATCTCAGCCTCATCAGCCGCAACATCGACATCGCCGCACTCACTGAACCTGAATGCAGCAGCCGAAGTATCAACCTTCTCTTCGTAATTTCCTTCGATTGCATTGGGTGAATTAACATACAGCTTACCCTTTCCCGATTCCATAAAGGTAAAATCGGTCATTGAAGGGAATAATGCCATTCCGCCTCCGCAATTTCCGAATACGGCCGTTATCTGGGGGATAACGCCCGATGCCATCGACTGAGCCCTGTATATCTCACCGAATGCCGAAAGAGCATCCGTTGCCTCGATAAGCCTTAATCCGGTGGAATCGATAAGTCCGATCACCGGAGCACCGGTCTTCATGGCAAGATCATACAGTGACACTATCTTCTTTGCATGCATCTCTCCGATCGAACCGCCCATAACCGATGCATCCTGGCTGTATACATATACCAGGCTGCCGTTTATAAGACCGTAACCGGTGACAACACCGTCAGACGGGGCCGTCTTGGGATCCATATTGAAATCCGTGGCCCTGGCCGTGACCATCGCACCGATCTCAACAAAACTGTTTTCATCGAGCAGGGAATTGATCCTTGCGCTCGCTTGAGAAGTGTTACTCATTTTGTTCAGCCCTCCATATTATTATTTTATGGCTATAGATAAGCCTTGCTTAAACAATGATCGTGCAGTACGCACCAAAATAGATTATAACATACCTTTTTTACAATTCATAGGATATTTTTAATAAATCGAAACGGGCTCAAAACACTTTGTGTCTTGAGCCCGTTTCGATTCAGATATCCAACTTCAGCGACGCCTCCTCGGCAGCCTCCTTCTTAAACTCCTCTATCCTGTCGGGACTTGCAGTCGGAAGTTCATCAAGCGAGGTTACGTTAAAGCTCCTCAAAAACTCCTCGGTCGTACCGAACAGAAGCGGCCGGCCCGGAGCCTGCAGCCTTCCGAGCTCGGTGACCAGCCCGTATTCGACCAGCCTGTTCACGGCCCTGTCACAGTTGACGCCCCTTATCTTCTCGATCTCCAGCTTGGTTACGGGCTGCTTGTAGGCTATTATCGAAAGCGTTTCAAGCATCGAATCAGTCAGAGAATATGACTTCGGAACCTTTGCGATCTTTATAAGGTGTTCGTACATGGACGCCTTGGAACACATCTGCACCGATTCCTCAAGCTCGATAATAGTAAATCCGCAGTCTTCATCGGCATCATACTGGGCTTTGAGCTGCATGACAAGCTCCCTTGTCTCATCAATGTCCCTGCCCAGGACGGCAGAAAGCTTCTTAAGTTCAACCGAATTCCCGACCGAGAAAAGAACCGCTCCTATGACTGCCTTGGGATTTTCGACAGGTGCCGCTGCCTCATCCGCCAGGCCTTCATCAACGGTTTCCGTTTCTTCGGCAACGGTATCTTTCATATTAATATCTTTTATATTATTATCTGTATCAGTCAAATCAAATCCATCCTTAATCGCGTTTCTATGCAGCCATCTTTGATGTGATCATTATATCGTCAAACAGTGCTTCCTGAGCTATCATGATCTGTCCGATCTTTATAAGCTCAAGTATAACAAGGAAAGTAACAACTATATCCATCTTGGAGCCCTGCTTCTGGAGCAGATCCCTGAAGCCGAACTTCTTATGACGTTTAATGTAATCCTCGATATAAGCGGTTTTCTCCTCGAGGTTAACCTCATCCTTTTCGATCTTGCCGAACTTGCTCCTTATCGGATCGATCTTGTCTACCTGCCTCTTCATCATGGACTTGAATATCTGGTTGAGCTTGGCAAGATCCATGTCACCTATAAGCTGTTCGTAATCGATCGGCTGCTCGTACTCCTCGATCTCACGGGGCATGGTGGGTTTCTTAAAAAGCGTCCTCCCTGCATCCATATGCATGTCTTTTAGTTCATAGGACATATATTTATACAGCTTATATTCGATAAGCTTCTCGACAAGTTCCTTCCTCGGATCCTCTTCCTCGCCTTCTTCATTGACTTCCTTGGGAAGGAGCATCCTGCATTTTATATCGAGCAGCGTGGCGGCCATAACAAGAAATTCACTCATTATGTCAAGATCTTCCGTCTCCATCTGCTTAATATATTCAAGATACTGATCCGTTATAAGAACGATCGGGATATCGTAAATATCAACCTTGTTCTTCTCGATCAGATGCAGCAAAAGATCGAGCGGCCCTTCAAATACCTGAAGTTTTACATTAAGACTCATTAAGCATTACCTCTCAGCTTCTTTATCTTCTTTATATATATCAACAATTATAACTTCCGCCTTATTCAGCACACGCAAAGGGATAGTGTGCATGCCGAGTCCACGGCTTAAGATCATCGTGGAGCCTCCCGACTCAAACAGTCCGGCATCATACTTTGGAAAAAGCTTTATCTGCGGTGATACGACTCCTCCCAAAAACGGAATACTCACGATACCCCCATGAACATGCCCCGACAGGACATAATCCGGTTTCCACAGAGCGTATTTATCGAACTGCTCAGGATTATGGGCTATAAGCACCGATACCCTTGACTGATCGCATTTACCGAACTTGCCTTCAAGATAGTCATCCGGTATCCACTTTGTCCATAACTTACGGTAGTACTCATGCTCAAGGTCAAGACCGTACACATCGATACCTGCCTCGTCTATCGAGACTTTCTCATCCATCAGCATGCGGACACCCATATCCTCAAGTTCATCGCAGAACTTCTTAAACATTCCGGGAAAACGTTCGGGACATCTCCTAAGCTTTTCCTCATGGTTCCCTATTCCGTAATACAGCGGAAACCTCCGGGAGACTTCCCTTATGAACTTAAGGGCGTTCATGTCGCGATACTTGGGTTCCATCGATGACGTTACCATATCGCCGGCAAAGAAAACGGCATCGGGTGCTTCCTTCTCAAGTGCCTCGATGACTTCACGGTTATCCTCACCGATCTCACGATCGTGCAGGTCCGAGATCACAGCCATCCGGAAGCGGGGAACCTTCAGCTTATCATTTACAAAGCTGTATCTTACTATCCTGAAACCCCTGCTCTCGAAATAAACAAACACCGAGACAAGAAGGAGTGCAATAACAATAAATATAGCCACCATATTAAGCATCTCTCCACAACATGTTGTATTATAACACAGACCGGGCACAAAATAAAGTACAAAAAGAAAATCCTCCGGACTATCCGGAGGATTTCTTCAAATACTATATTAATCTTAATTATACTTACGCTTCCTTGCAGCTTCGGATTTCTTCTTCCGCTTAACGCTAGGCTTCTCGTAATGCTCTCTCTTACGGATTTCCTGCTGGATACCGGCCTTGGCACAGTTCCTCTTGAAACGACGAAGAGCGCTATCTAATGTTTCATTCTCTTTTACGATCACGTTTGACATGCTTCCCAACCTCCCCTCGAGCCCAAATTTGTGCACCTTGCGACTTTAGGGTTATCCGCCTGATCACTCAAGCGTTGCACTATGAGCATTATACCCACGTTACTTACATAAGTCAACAGATTTTTCTTATATATCCGGGCGGGTGCCTTCAGGCGTTTATCCTATCTGCCCGCTCAGCACATCCACTGCCTGTGAAAGCGCTTTGTCGATACCTGAAGGATCCTTGCCGCCGGCCTGGGCCATGTTCGGCCTTCCGCCGCCGCCACCGCCTACGAGTCCCGCGATACCCTTTATCAGGTTTCCGGCATGTGCACCTTTACCCATAGCTCCGTCCGTAGCCATGGCAACAAGATTGACTTTTCCTCCCGCAGAGGATGCCAGCAATATGACTCCGTCACCCAGCTTATCCTTCAGCTGGTCACCCAGATCGCGGAGTCCGTTCATATCCACATCGGGAACGCTTACCGCGAGGAACTTAACGCCTTTTACATCCGTAACCTTATCCATTACATCGCCCATTGCATCCTTTGCGGCTTTGCTCTTTATGGATTCAAGCTCGGATGAAAGTGCCTTTACCTCATCCCTGAGCTTCTCTATCCTCCCGACAACATCCGAAGGAGTTGACTTGAGCACCGATGCGGCTGTCTTAAGCGTTTCTTCTATATCTTTATAATATGTAAGTACCCTTACGCCCGTAAGTCCTTCGACCCTTCTTACGCCGGCCGCTATTCCGCTCTCGGACATTATCTTGAAGGCATGTATGTCGCCTGTCTTCTTAACATGCGTACCACCGCAAAGTTCCTTGGAAAAGTCACCCATCTTTACGACACGCACAACTTCACCGTATTTTTCGCCGAACAGCGCCATGGCACCTGACTTCTTTGCTTCATCTATTGACATCACATCGGTAACTACCGGAATGTCTTCCATTATCTTTTCATTAACAAGGTCTTCTACCCTGCCAAGCTCCTCGGCCGTAACCGCACGTGAAAATGAAAAGTCAAACCTTGTCCTCTCGCCGTCCTGATAAGAACCCTGCTGTTTGACCTCATCCCCGAGCACCGTCTGCAGTGCCTTCTGGAGAAGATGCGTTGCAGAATGGTTCATACATGTGGCGGTCCTGTTTGCCGGATCAACGCTGAGTGTTACGGTGTCGCCTTTCTTAACCTTACCCGACTTAACGATGCCGACATGACCCACACGGCCTCCGTCTATCTTGACCGTATCCTTTACTTCAAATTCGAACGTTCCTGCATTTATTGAGCCAAAGTCACCCTTCTGTCCGCCCATGGTAGCATAGAACGGCGTCCTGTCCGTAACGATTATGCACTCAAGCCCCTCGCCTGCCTCGTCGATAAGAACGTCGGTGCCGATCGCAACTACCTTGCCCGAATCCTCAATCTTTTCATACCCGGTGAACTCACTGATTACAGCTTCATCCAGGCTTGCAAATACCGCAAGATCATCCGATGATGTCTTTAATGAGAAGCTCGCATTATCCCTTGCCTTTTTCTTCTGCTCTTCCATTGACTTTCCAAATCCTTCTTCGTCAACGGAAAGTCCCTTCTCATCTGCCATCTCGACCGTAAGCTCGAGCGGGAATCCGAAAGTATCATATAAATAGAAAGCATCCTTACCTGAGATCACCTTGCCTGATGAAGCAAGTACGGCATCGAGTATCTTCTTAAACTCCTTCATTCCGTTCTCAAGGGTGGCCGTGAAACGGTCGATCTCTTTCTTAAGCTCCTTTAATACAAATTCACGGTTCGTTACAAGATTCGGATATGAATCCGAATAAACCTCATCTATGAATATCTTAGCGATATCAAGAAGGTTCTCTGTTGTAAGGCCGAGTATCCTTCCATGCCTTACCGCACGCCTTATGAGCCTCCTCAGCACATAACCGGCGCCGCCGTTTGAAGGTGTGAGCCTTGCCTCGTCACCGATGAGCATCACCGAAGTACGCATATGGTCTGCGAGCACGCGCATCGAGCGGGTCATCTCATCATCATTGTCATATTTCTTACCCGATATCTTCTCGATAAATGCGATCACTGATGCGAACAGGTCCGTCTTATATACATCCTTTGTCCCGTTAAGGAAGGCAAGGTTTCTCTCAAGTCCCCATCCGGTATCAACATTCTTCTTAGCAAGAGGCGTAAGGTGGCCGTCCTTATGTTTCTCATACTGCATGAACACATCGTTGCCAAGCTCGGTATACTTGCCGCATGAGCAGCCGGGTCCGCAGTCCGGTCCGCAGTCCGGAACATCCGCGATATAAAACATCTCAGAATCCGGTCCGCAGGGTCCGTATTCAAGGCCCCACCAGTTATCCTCGGCCGGGAGATAATATATGTTCTCAGGTTTAAAACCCGAATCGATCCTGCACTTTGCGCCTTCTTCATCCCTCGGAGCGTTTTCGTCCCCTTCAAATACGGTTGCAGCAAGATGATCCCGGTCAAAACCGAATACCTGCGTAAGCAGCTCGTAGCTCCATTTGCAGCGCTCTTCCTTGAAATAATCACCGAGGCTCCAGCTTCCCATCATTTCAAAGAAAGTCACATGCGACTTGTCGCCAACGGAGTCGATATCATTCGTACGTACACAGCCCTGTACATTACAGAGCCTTACGCCCATCGGATGCTTCTGCCCAAGAAGGTAAGGCATGAGCGGCTGCATACCGGCCACGTTGAACATAACGCCGGTCGAGCCGTCGGATACGAGTGATACCGCACCGACATCAACATGTCCTCTTTCTTTATAGAATTCCTTCCATGTATTTCTCAATTCTTTGGATGTGAACTGTTTCATTATTTTCTCCCTTTATATCTCAAATTGCTCTTTTCTTTCGATATTTATCACAGCAGATGTACGCCCTTTTTCTCAGCTTCCTCAACGACTCCCTCTGCCCAGACAGAGCTCTGCACCTCACCGATGTGCGCCCTGCGCATAAAGAACATACATATTCGCGACTGTCCTATTCCGCCTCCAATTGTATAAGGAAGTTCCTTATCAAGCAGTGCCTTCTGGAACGGAAGCTCTGCCCGCTCGGGACATCCGGCCTTCTTAAGCTGGCTTAAAAGCGAATCCTCATCGACCCTTATACCCATCGATGATATCTCGAATGCCCTGTCAAGCACGGGATAATACGCGATTATGTCGCCGTTCAATTCCCAGTCATCGTAATCGGGTGCACGTCCGTCGTGCTTCTTTCCTGACTTCAAAAGATCTCCAATCTTCATGAGGAATATCGCACCGTACTCCTTCGCCGCGAGGTCTTCCCTCTCCTTGGGTGTCTTATCCGGCCAGCGGTCCTCAAGTTCCTGAGTGGTTATGAAAGTTATATCATCCGGCAGTATCCTTGTTATCTCCGGATGCCTTGAGTTTACGAACACCTCGGTATTCTTGATCGCTTCGTAAACCTTGCGCACGATAGTCTTTAACGTATCCTCATTCCGCTCATCCTTATTTATGATGCGCTCCCAGTCCCACTGGTCGACATACAGTGAGTGGAGGTTGTCCGTATCCTCATCACGCCTTATCGCGGTCATATCGGTATACAGGCCCTCTCCGTGTTCAAAGCCGTACTTCTTAAGCGCCATCCTCTTCCATTTGGCCAGAGAATGCACGATCTCGACTTCCTTATCGCCCTGTTCTTTTATCCCGAACTTTACCGGGCGTTCGACTCCGTTCAGATTATCGTTAAGACCCGACTGCGGCCAGACAAAAAGCGGTGCCGAAACACGGGTTAAATTCAGCTCCTTGGCGAGCGCTCTTTCAAAATAGTCCTTTACTTCTTTTATCAGTATCTCGGTTTCTTTTATAGACTGCGGGCTTTTATAACCCTCAGGGATATACAGATTATCCATTCATTCCTCCTTGCTATCCTCAAATGATGCACATTGCATATTGTACGCTTACGCGGCCGTATTCGCAAGTGTTTTCAATAACTACATCTGATGTCTCACGACCTTGTATTCATCGCCGTTCGTATAATAAGGACATCCTTTAAAATCACGCTCCATCAAACGGGCGTAATCGTCCTCGTCTATATCCATGTCGCAGATATAGTCGTCATATTCCTCATCATAGAAATAATATGCACATGTTTCACAGCTTCCGTTCATTTTCCTTACACTTTCATAATGATCAT
>JAEEGL016144429.1_pt1 | contig 14290 bp, 7 predicted proteins | sample 9134231 | NCBI WGS metagenome assembly JAEEGL01 (sample SAMN16246548, study PRJNA631951) | gut metagenome | biome: gut microbiome; feature: rumen; material: fiber-attached | host: Bos | place: Iran: Karaj | collected 2018-10 | reverse complement strand
TTATACATAATGAGAATAGCAGTTTGTGTAAAACAGGTACCTGATACTAATGAAGTTAGAATAGATCCTGTTAAAGGAACATTGATTAGAGAAGGAGTGCCCAGTATCCTCAATCCCGATGATGCTAACGCTTTAGAGGCAGCTCTCCAGTTAAAGGATAAAGATAAGAAGACAGAGGTTATTGTTATAACAATGGGCCCCCCGCAGGCAGAAGACATGTTAAGAGAGTGCCTTGCTATGGGTGCTGATGAAGCATACTTACTCAGCGACAGAGCTTTTGGTGGTGCTGATACATGCGCTACATCCACAACTATCGCTGCAGGTATTAAGAAACTCGGCAAGATCGACCTTGTTCTGGCAGGTCGTCAGGCTATCGACGGTGATACAGCTCAGGTTGGACCCCAGGTTGCTTTCAGACTCGGACTTCCCGTTGTAACCTATGTTGAGGATATCAAGATCAAAGACAAAGGCAAGAAGGCAGAAGTTAAGAGAATGCTTGAGGATGGATATGAAGTGATCGAGATCCAGCTTCCCTGCCTCCTTACAGCAGTTAAGGAACTTAACACTCCGAGATACATGACCATCGCAGGTATCATCAATGCATACCAGAAGCCTATCACAGTATGGAACCATGAAGATGTTAAGCTCGACCCCGCTGATTGCGGACTGAATGCTTCACCGACACAGGTATTCCGTTCATTTACTCCGCCCCCGAAGGGCAAGGGAGAGATGCTTTCCGGAACAGCCCAGAAGATGGCAGCTACATTGGTTGACAGATTAAAAGAGAAGCACGCAATTTAGAAAGGAGAGAGAGCGAAACATGGCAGTTAGAGTTATTAAAGATAAATGTAAAGGCTGCGGCAAGTGTAAGAAAGTTTGCCCATTTGAAGCCGTAACAATTGAAAAGAAACTTGCTATCATCGACGAGAGCAAATGTACCGGTTGCGGACAGTGTGTAGAGTCCTGTAAGTTTGATGCTCTTGAGCAGGATAAGGACGAGGCTAAGGTTGACTTAAGCGCATACAAGGGCGTTTGGGTATTTGCTGAGCAGCGTAAGGGTAAGATCACTCCCGTTGTATTGGAACTTCTGGGAGAAGGACGTAAGCTGGCTGATGATATCGGAACAGAATTATGTGCTATCCTTCTTGGTGACAAGGTTGATAAGCTTACAAAAGACCTGATCGCTTATGGCGCAGATAAGGTGTACATAGCTGATGATCCGGAACTTAAGGATTACAGAACAGATGCTTATTCTAAGGTAATTAACGACGCTATCGAGAAGTATAAACCGGAGATCGTTCTCTATGGTGCTACACATATCGGTCGTGACCTTGCACCCTGTCTTGCAGTTAAGGCTGCTACGGGTCTTACAGCAGACTGTACAAAGCTTGAGATCGATCCCGAGGATAAGAAGATCAAGCAGACACGTCCCGCATTCGGCGGTAACCTTATGGCTACTATCGTATGCCCCAAGACCAGACCTCAGATGTCAACAGTTCGTCCCGGCGTTATGCAGAAGAGCGAGCCTGACAAGAAGCGTAAGGGTAAGGTAATAGAGCTTAAGGTTAAGTTCGGTAAGAACGATATCAGAACCAAGGTTGTAAAGATTGTTAAGTCTGCAGGAGAGCAGGTATCACTTACAGATGCTAAGGTTATCGTTGCAGGTGGTAACGGTGTAGGCGGTCCCGAAGGATTTAAGCTCTTACAGCAGCTGGCTGATAAGTTCCCCGGAGCTGTTGTTGCAGCATCCAGAGCAGCAGTTGACGCAGGATGGATCGATCATTCACGTCAGGTTGGACAGACAGGTACTACCGTTAAACCGAATATTTATTTCGCATGCGGTATTTCAGGAGCTATCCAGCACGTTGCAGGTATGCAGACATCCGATATTATCATTGCTATCAATAAGAACGAATCAGCACCTATCTTTGAAGTAGCTGATTACGGTATCGTAGGTGACCTCTTTAAGGTTATTCCCGAGATTATTGCAGCACTTCCGTAATTTAAGAATTGCAACAAAAACCCCTTGGTTGATTCCAAGGGGTTTTTAATTGTCTGAAAATTTTCTCTGAAGTAATTATTATTTGATTTTTTATATGGAAAAGCATGGGAAAGTGTTGTATAATGTATGAATAGTGGGTTACTTTATCTATGGGGAGGACGATCCATGGCTGAATCGAAAAATAAATCATTTTATGCGGATATTGAGCAGGGATCTCAGGCTATTGATAACTACATTAACAATATGCCTGAGAATGAGTTTTGTGCCCTTTGTCTTGTAGACCTGGATGATTTCAGAAAGATCAATCTTAACTACGGCTACCAGATGGGAGACCGTGTTCTGGGCAGATTAATGGATGCCCTTATTAATATTTCCTCTGAAAAGGATATTCTTATAAGATTCGGTAGCGATGAGTTTATCGTTTTTTTTACGGAAACGTCTGTAAAAGATACTAATAACAGACTTAATGCCCTCTATGAGAATCTGAAGAAGATTACAGAGGATATGGGAGTCGAGGTGGGCTGCAGCATAGGTGTTGTAGGTACCGATTATGCCAAGGATTATACAGCCCTCTATCATGATGCAGACAGGACTCTGCAGCATGTTAAGAAATACGGCAAGAATAATATGGCATGGTATGTGGAACTGGACCAGGACCTGGAAGATATTATTACCAATGTAGAGCTTCAGGATGAATCCGGTCATAAGGATAAACATACCGTTATTGACGGAAGGGATATTATTTCCTACGCCTTTGAGATATTTGAACAGTCAGATGACATCGAGGGTAATCTCAACAAACTTATTGCCAGGATAGGTAAGAGATATGACTTAGACGATATCAAACTTGTTTTCGTAAATGAGGAGTCACAGACCACGTCGGTTGAGGCATCCTGGTACAGAACCGAGGAGATGGCCAGAGAACAACATAAGATTGAGTACATTTCCAGTGATGAGGACTTCGGAGAGTTTATCTTATGCTTCAGGGAAGACGGTACATTTACGGATAAGGATGTAGTCGTTCCCGAGACCAGGGATTATAACCAGAAGATATTCACTGACTATTATAAAAAACACTACTTCGTCAGAGGTATTTTTGAAAGCGGCATTTACAGGGGCGCTATAATATTTGAGTCCGATGAGCCCGATTACGAATTCACAGATGATATTATTGCGGACCTTAAGGCCGTATCCAAAGTCATCTCCATGAATATGATGAAGATCAAGGCCGACTATGCCAACTCGGCTAAGATCAACTTCCTTTCAAAGATGTCCCATGATATCAGGACACCTATGAATGCCATCATCGGTATGACCAATATCGCCATGAATGTGGTAGATGATAAGGAAAAGGTTATGGACTGCCTTAAGAAGATAGATGCTTCTTCTAAGTATCTCCTGTCCCTGATAAATGATATCCTTGATGTATCCAAGATTCACAGCGGAAAGCTCACCATTAATGAAGAGCCCATGAATCTTAAGGAACTTATTGTTGAGGTTGACAGACTGTCCAGGTCCCAGGCAGAAGAGAAGAAAATTAATTTTGTTACTGACATGGACCTTAAGGACGTTATGATAATGGGCGATCCCACTAAGATAAGCCAGGTACTTGTTAACCTGGTGGGTAATGCCATTAAGTTTACCCCTTCCGAAGGAACCGTTACTCTGGAAGTTAAGCAGATCATGCAGGAAGAGGACCAGATCCGGGTTCACTTTGAAGTAAGGGATACGGGTATAGGTATCAAAGAGGCTAACCTTGTGAGAATATTCAATGCCTTTGAGCAGGCCGACTCCAGCATTAACAGCAAGTACGGCGGAACAGGCCTGGGCTTATCCATCAGCAGTAACCTGGTAAGGGCCATGAACGGTATCCTTAAGGTAGAGTCCAAGGAAGGTGAAGGATCCAGATTCTTCTTCGATGTGCCCTTCTCTACCAAGATGCTTGTTGACCCGGCATCTGAGCTGGCAGCTATGGATGAAGAGAAGGAAGAGACCTTTGACTTCACCGGCAAGCGTGTCCTTCTGGTAGAGGATAATGAGCTTAACGCCGAGATAGCAAGAACCCTCCTTGAGGACGTGGGATTTGAGGTTGAAGAGGCTGATAACGGCAAGAAGGCCGTTCTAATGTACGGTTCCATGGAGCCCTATTACTATGATGTTATCCTTATGGACATCAGAATGCCGGTTATGAACGGCTTAGAGGCTACCAACTTTATCAGGGCCATGGGCAAAGATGATTCGGATACCATCCCCATTTATGCCATGACGGCCAATGCTTTTGACGATGATATGGAGAGATCCCTTCAGAACGGCATGAACGGTCATCTGTCGAAGCCCATCGATATTAAAAAATTGTACCGGACGCTGAATCGCCAGCTTTGTCCGGAAGAGTGAGTTGTAAATGAAACTAGATTGGCGCCATAGTTTAAAATTCATAATTACTGTTTTAATGGCTCTTTCAATTGCCTTCTCCTCATTTCCGGGGACTGTTACGGCAGAACCGGCATACGCTGAGGAAGAAGAAGAGGAAGAAGAGGAAGAAGAAGCTCCTGCAACTTCCGGTTCAAAGTCTGCACAGCAGAGAAAGAAAGAGGCAGAAGAATCGAAAGCCGCAGAAGAGAAAAAGAAAGCGGAGACAGAGAAGCAGAAGAAAGAGACAGAGAAGCAGAAGCAGGAGACTGAAGAACACCTCTCTGAGGTTAATCAAAGAGCCATTGACCTTAACGTTGAAGCGGTAACGGTCCAGGAGAAATTTGAGAATAAACGTCAGGAAGTATCTGATACGGCGGACGAGCTTAAGGCTGCCGAAGATCAGGTAAAACAGCAGTACGAGAGTATGAAGAAGCGGTTCAAGCTCATTTACGAGAAGGGAACCACCGGATATGTGGAGATTATTTTAGAGTCCCACAGCATAGCCGAGATGATCAACAGGACCCAGTATGTGTCCGCGGCCCTAGAATCGGACAAGGCCTTACTGGAGAACTTCAAGCAGAAGGTTGAGAATATCAATACTCTTAAGAATAAGCTGGAGCAGGACGAAGCGGATCTTAAGAACTTAAGCATTGAAGCAAAGAATAAGCTTCAGCAGGCTAAGAACAGTATAGAAGAAGCTAAGGAAACCATCCGCCAGCAGGAAGAGACCATACGTAAACAGGAGCAATCCATTGAGAAATCAGCCAAGAGGATTAAGGAGCTGGAGAAAGAGATCATCATTGCGGATAAAGAGATCGGTACCACAGGTGGTAAGCAGGGTGCCCAGACTACCCAGACCCAGGTAACAAAGGGTGATAGTGTTTCCGTAGATGCCAGCGACCGTGACATGATCGCAGCCATGGTGTGGTGCGAGGTTGGTGCCGAGGGTATGGAGGAGAAGAAGGGTGTTGCCAGCGTTATCGTTAACAGGTTAAAGAGTTCTAAATACCCTAATACCGTACAGGCTGTCCTTTACCAGAACAGACAGTTCCAGCCCACCTGGTCCAAGACCAGTGACGGCACCACAACCAAATTCCTTTTGGCTTTGGCTAACGGAGCCCCTGCGGATTGTTACACCGCAGCAGACTGGGCTCTGGCCGGTAATTCAAATGTCGGAGACGCCATTGGCTTTAAACTTGCAAGCACCGGAATAGAAGGTATAGTTATCGGAAAAGTCGTATTTTTCAGCTAATGCGAAGATGTTTTTACCATCAAAGTTTTATTTTCTTGAATTTAGTCCTTCAATAAGCTATAATCTCCTATGGAATTTTTGTAAAAGAGATCATAGGAGGAAAGAGTATGAACGACAAGAAAAAAAGCCAGAAGCTGATCCTGGGATTTCAGCACGTTTTGGCGATGTTTGGTGCAACAGTGCTTGTTCCTGCACTGACGGGACTGAATACCAGTATTACTTTATTTTGCGCAGGATTAGGTACTTTGGTTTTTCATTTGATCACGAAAAAGAAAGTACCTGTTTTTTTGGGATCATCCTTCGCTTTTATGGGCGGAATAATTGCTGTCCTGGGCGGAAGCAAGATGGGAGACCCGGGATTTTTGGAGAAGCTTTCCGCATTAAAGGGAGCTTTGATAGTGGCCGGAGCCATTTATGTATTGTTTGCCCTGATAATCAGGCTGGTGGGATATGAGAAGATTAACATTCTTCTTCCCCCCATTGTTACAGGACCCATCATTATCGTTATAGGTCTCAGACTCAGCGGTTCGGCCATCAGTAATGCATTTTACTGGAACGGAGCATTTTCCGTTAATGCATGTATAGTTGCCCTGCTGGTGGTTGCCACGGCAGTTATAGTTTCGGTATACACCAAGGGTATTATTAATCTGATGCCCATACTATTTGCTATCATAGTAGGATTTATCGTCAGCATTCCTTTTGGATTCTGCGATTTTACGGGAGTAGCGTCAGCCCACTTCTTCTCCTTTATGGACCAGGATGTATTGGCTCAGCTCCTGTGCGTACCTACATTTAAGGCAGAAGCCATCCTGGCGGTTGCCCCCATTGCTTTTGTTACCTTGATAGAGCATGTGGGAGATATTACTACAAACAGTGCGGTATGCGGGCAGAACTTTATGGTTTACCCGGGTATCCACAGAACTATAGCAGGAGACGGTATTGCTACGGCACTGGCAGGACTTTTGGGTGGACCTGCCAACACCACATACGGTGAGAATACGGGAGTTCTAGCAGTTACCAAGAACTATGACCCGTCAGTTATCAGGATAGCGGCTGTTATAGCCATTATCATGGGTATCTTCGGTAAGATAGGAGGATTCATTTCCTGTATACCGGGACCCGTAACAGGAGGTATCAGTATTATCCTCTACGGAATGATCTCCGCAGTAGGTGTAAGGATCCTCATTAATTCAAAACTGAATTTCGGCAACAGCAGAAATCTTATGATCGCCGCCCTTATCTTTGTACTGGGTATCGGATGCGACAGCGTTCCGGTTACGGAGACGGTTACTATCTCCGGACTTGCTCTGGCAGCAGTTATAGGTATGCTGTTGGCTCTTATATTACCTGTGGGAGCAGATGATGTTCTTAAGGAGGAGCAGCATTAAATGATAAAATCAAAGAGAGCAAAGCTGTATGTAATCTCTATTCTTTCAGCAGTTGAGGTTATCGTTGCATTTTCCGCTATCGGAAATATCGGTATCGGTGATGTGGTGGTGACTCTGGCCGTTGCGCCTGTTATGGCGGCAGCTATGCTTCTCGGACCGGCAGGAGCCGGTTTTATAGGACTTTTATATGGAATAACAAGTATGTGGAAGGCATGCTCATTTTTCTGTGAGGGAGTAGACAAGCTCTTCTCCCCCATAGAGAGTGGTAATGCCCTCCACAGTTTTATTTTGGCCGTTGTAGTAAGGATCATATTTGGTATCGTTGCGGGATTTATTTTCCGGCGTGCCCAGAAGACCCTTAAGGATGACAGCCTTGTTATCCCTGTGGCAGCCTCCCTGTCCCTGCTCTTTTATGCAATAGTCTTTTACACCTTAATGAATTACTTCTTCGGAGGAAGTCCCCTTTATTCCGAAACGGTTCTGGTGACTCTTCTGGATTTTGCCCTGAATCTTACGGCCAGTGTGATCATACTTACTATCATTACCAACTGGCTTAAGTCAGAGCGGATGGTCTCTCTTTTTGAATCCATAGATGAGAATAATTCCTTTGATATGCTTAACCGTAAGCTCAAGTTCTACGTTACGGCAGTTATTTCCGCGGTAGTTGTTATTACCTGCGGTCTCATTTCCCTGGAATTCTTTAATAAGACCAAAGATTATTTTGACCACTCATCAAAGCGGTATCTTTACTACATCATGACCTCGGCCCAGTTTTACATTGCCATTGTCATGGCTGTTTTCATCCTTGCCATCGTAGTAAGATACTATGCCTTCTTTACCCTGTCGGAGTCTGAGCGCACCATGAGTATGATCAACATGATCCCCGGCGGCGTATGCATTATAGAGGTTGAAGATGAGAAGTTAAGCACCGTATTTGTCAGTGACGGAATTAAAGACTTGCTGGGTATCAGTCGGGAGGCCAAGATCATCATGGGTAATAAAGACCCCTTTGACTACTGCCATCCTGAAGATGTTGATATGATAAAGGGATGGATCGCCAATTTCGACCCGGACAAGGAAGAGAAGGGAGATATGGAACTCTTTTTCCGTCTCCGTAATAAGACCAAAGGTTTTGTCTGGGTTTCCTTCAGTACATACATGGGCCAGAAGATCGGGAGCAAGCTTCGTTTCTACGGTATTATCCTTGATGCCGATAACCAGGTACGCCGTAAGAATGAACTGGAGCTTCGTTATTTCGAAAGCATCCTTGCAAATGAAGTTATTGCCGCAGATGCAGCCCTTTCGTTTGAACTTAACCTGTCCAAGAATACATGTGATCTTGAGATATCCAATCTTCCCCAAAAACCGACCTGGATAGACGATATCGATACAGTGGACATGCTCTTCAAGCGTGCTTCTGAACGTAATACAAGTATGGATGCCATGCTGGGATACAAGAAGCTTTTTGACAGACAGACCCTTCTTGATGAATTTGAAGTGGGCAAGTCCTCTGTTAAGTTTGAACACAATTTCCTCATTGAAGATAACAATATCCGCTGGTGCGAGACCAGGGTTGTGCTCTTCTTCAATCCGGAGAATAATGATATAGAGGGTCATTTAAATATCCGAGATATCGATGACCAGAAGAATACCAAGATCATAAATGAGCGTATCCTTTCAGGGGTATTTGAATATGTTGAGCTTATTAATATTGAAGACGATTCCGTTAAAATGTTCATGACCAAATATCCGGAGCGCTTCGATGTTAATATGACGGGCCTTACCTATACAACCATCCTGGAGCATCATTTGTATAAGATGGTTGATGAGAGAGAAGTTCAGGATATGAGGGTGAGACTGTCCCTTGCCACCATAGTAAGAGAACTGGAGAAGAAGAGCGTATATACCTGTTCATTTACCATCAGAGAAAAGGGCATTGACTCTCGTAAGATGTTCCAGTTCCAGTATCTTGACAGGTTTAATAAGAGGATCATCTTTACCCAGTCGGATATCACCGACATTTACAACGAAGGCAGGTATAAGGACGATATCCTCAAAGATGCGGTTAAGGAGGCTGAAGAGGCCAAGTCAGCAAGGGCTGAGTTCGTTGAAAGAGTCAGCCATGACATCAGAACTCCTCTTAATGATATCCTGGGCTTGTCCCATATCGCTATGCAGGAGCAGGATATAGAGCGCGTAAGGGAATACTTAGGCAAGATCAATATGCTGGGCGAAGTCCTTCACGGTATAGCCGACGATATAGTGGATAAGGATGAGAGCGAAAGGGGCTATTCCGAACTTCATTTGTCTCCGGGATCACTTTCTTCCTGCATTGCGGATGTACAGGTTATGTTCAATCCCCAGATTCAGGAGAAGGGCCTGGTATTTATATATACTCCGGGTGCATTCATGGATATTCCTTTGAGCATGGACAAGGCAAAGGTTCGTCAGGTAATAGGAATACTTTTGTCCAATGCCATTATGTATAACGTTAACGAAGGAAAGATATGGCTTACTATTGAACAGAAGGTCAATAAGGATAATGACAACTGTATTTCCACCCGTTTTATCGTAAAAGATACAGGAGTGGGAATGAGCGAAGAGTTCTTAAGCAGGGCCTTTGAGCCCTTTGCAAGCGAATCCGGCGGCAAGGGTATAGGTTTGTCCATCGCCAAGAAACTGGTGGATATTATGGAGGGAACCATCAGCCTTTCCAGCAGGAAGGGTGAGGGGACCACCGCCGTAGTCGAGCTGGAGTTTAAGGAAGCTAATTATGACCACACCGCAAGTGATGAGTCCCATGGAGAATTTGACTTCTCCGGTAAGAGGATCCTTCTTGTCGAAGATAATATGATCAATGCTGAAATGGCCATGATCCTTCTTGAGCAGGCCGGAATGAAAGTTGAAATGGCTGATAACGGACTGCGGGCAGTGGAGAAGTTCCTTGACATGCCGTCGAAACCGAGATATGATGCTGTCTTGATGGATATTCAGATGCCTGTTCTTGACGGTATCAAGGCAGCCAAGTCTATCCGGTCTCTTGGCTCAGGTTATACGGAAAAAGTGCCCATTATAGCCATGACCGCTAATGCCTTTGATTCAGATGTAAATGAGGCCTTGGAAGCCGGCATGAACAGATATGTCACAAAGCCCATCAACCCGGGAGAACTTTTTAAGATTCTTGACGAAGAGATGAGCAAGTCGGGTATAGTATCGGAAGATTAAGAATAATTGAAAGAAGGTTAATGCTTTGAATATAGATGAGGTCCAATCCTTTATTCATGAGACCTGCTGGCAGTCCACCCAGCCGGGGCTTGATCGGATAAAAGAATTATTGGGATTCATGGGTAATCCCCATGAGAATATGAAATACATCCACATTGCCGGGACCAACGGCAAGGGATCTACAGCGGCAATGCTTGCCGCTGTTTTGACGCGCTCCGGTTATAAGACCGGTCTGTATACTTCCCCCCACATTTATCGTTTTAACGAAAGGATGCAGATAAACGGGGAGATGATCAGCGATGAAGATATCTGTGCCCTGGCAGATTATATCAAACCCTATGCAAAGAAAATGAGCCAGGCTCCCACTGAGTTTGAGCTGATCTCAGCCTTCGCCTTCGAGTACTTTAAGAGGAATAAATGCGACATAGTTGTGCTGGAAGTAGGTTTAGGGGGCTGCATGGATTCTACAAATATTATCCCGTCCCCTGAGGTTGCCATTCTTGCGGCTATTGGGCTTGATCATACGGGGATCCTGGGTAACACCCTAAAGGAGATCGCTGCCCAGAAAGCAGGTATCATTAAGACCGGGTGTGATGCCGTGATCTATAGGCAGGACCCGGAGGTAGAGCAGGTTTTTATAGACAAATGCAAGGAGGTTGGAGCTTATTATCATTTGTGCCAGCCGGAAGAAGTTATTCGTAAAAGCGTGGATTGGGACAGGCAGGTAGTGGACTACAAAGATTATAAAGACCTGGAGGTACCCCTGACGGGTTCCTATCAGATCAACAATCTTTCCATGGTTCTTAAAACCGTTGAAATCTTAAATGAAAAAGGTTACAATATAAAAGCCGGAGCTTTGAAGGAGGGTTTGGCCTCGGTAAAATGGCCCTGCCGCTTCGAAGTATTGATGAAGAATCCGGTATTTATTATTGACGGAGCTCATAATCCTCAAGGGATTGAGGCTACAGCCGGGAGCCTTCGTCTTCACAGCGGTGACAGGAAGATTATTTTTATAATCGGTGTCATGGCTGACAAGGATTTGGATACTATGATCCCTGCCATTGCAGATCTTGCAGGAGAGTTCATAGCCGTTACTCCCGATTATCCGGGCAGGGCTATGGAAGCGGCAGTACTTAAAGAGCATTTGGACAAATATAATGCTCCTGTTCTGGCAGCGGGAAGTATAAAAGAAGGCGTGAAGACAGCCTTAGAGCATGCAGGTGCTGACGGTATCATCTGCGCTTTGGGTTCCCTCTACATGCCTATAGATGTTAAAAAGAGCCTGGATGAGCTCTTAAATTAGGGGTTTGTAAAAGTGGTATTTTCGAGTTTATTATTCGTTTATCTATTTCTGCCTTGCTGTCTGCTTTTCTATTTTTTAGTTAAGAACATCACGGCAAGAAATATTATATTATTAATCTTTTCGCTTATTTTCTATGCATGGACTAATCCGAAATACATACTCTTGCTTATAGTGATGGTATTTATTAACTGGATATGCGCTATCGGCATAGATTCTAACGGGAGAAGGAGAGTTCGTAAGCGCTGGCTTGTGATCGACCTGATAGGATGCCTTCTCATCCTTGGTATATTTAAGTACCTGGGATTTGCTTCATCCATTTTGAAGGGCATTACGGGATTCCCGTCAGAGGTCATAAACATAGTGCTGCCTATAGGTATATCCTTTTATACCTTCCAGCTTATTTCCTATACCATTGATGTTTACAGAGGTGAAATCCCGGCAGAGCGTAATTTCTTTACGGTTCTTTTGTATGCGGGATTATTCCACCAGTGTATTGCCGGTCCCATCGTTCGTTATCAGGACGTTGCGGAAGAGATAGAGTATCGTACCATTGATACTGATGAGCTTTCAAAGGGAGTAACCAGGTTTGCCATAGGTCTGGCTAAGAAGACTCTCCTTGCCAATACCTGTGCCAAGGTTTTTGACCTTCTGGTCCCCTTAGATACCATAGAGCAATGTTCAGCCTTATCTTTGTGGCTGGGAATGCTCTTCTTCATGTTCCAGATTTATCTTGATTTCAGTGCATATTCTGATATGGCCATCGGTATGGGACTTATGACGGGATTTCATTTCCGGGAGAACTTTAATTATCCCTACACCGGCACCAGTATCACTGATTTCTGGAGGAGATGGCACATTTCCCTTTCTACCTTCTTCAGGGATTATGTTTATATCCCCATGGGAGGTAACAGGTGCTCTCGTGTAAAGCAGATATTTAATCTCTTTGTGGTATGGTTTTTGACGGGTATGTGGCATGGCGCCAGCTGGAATTACATTTTGTGGGGACTTTTCTTCTTTGTATTCCTTGTAATAGAGAAGCTCTTCCTTTTTGATATTCTTGAGAGTATACCTAAGGCCATCGGTCATGTATATATGTTTATCGTGGTGTACTTCGGATGGATCATTTTCAAGTTCGAAGATTTAGGCACTATGGGTAAGGTATTTAAGGGAATGTTCTGCGGCAACGGTAATTCACTTACCAGCTATGAGACCGGAACTGTTCTTATGAATTATATTTTCTTCCTGGTTATCTGCATTATTGCGATCACGCCTTTTATGAAGGAGCTGGGAAGGTTGTTGAACGAGATTGGGACTAAGTATAAGGGTGTGCTGCTCTTTAAGTCGACGGTGGATATTATCGTGCCGATATTGCTTCTGGTGCTTTCTACCATGGCGCTAGTGGGGAACAGTTATAATCCCTTCCTGTACTTCCAGTTTTGATGATAGTGGGTTGTAAGTTATGAGAAGACGAGAAAGAAAAAGGATAATTGAGCGGACGGATATACTGAAGAGTTTGTTCTTCTTTTTGGTAATGGGAATCGGGGCTATTATTGCGCTGATCATACCCTTGCGTCCGACTACATCTGAGATAGAGAAGAGAGACCTGGCCAAGTTTCCGGCATTTTCTCTCCAGTCCTTTGTTGACGGTGAGTATCTGACAGCGGTTGATACCTGGTATTCCGATACCTTCCCCTTCAGGGAGACCCTTATCGGGGCGAATTCCGTATTACAGGGTTTTAACGGTATTGGTTCTGTCCAGATCCACGGCTCTGTTAAGAAGGGTGACGAGATTCCTGTTTCCGGAGAGGCTACAGTTGCTACTCTGGCGGAGATGCCTTCTACGGTAGAAGAGTCCAGCGCCGAGGCTTCATCTTCCGCTGAGGAGGACGTTAATATCCCAACTCAGAAACTGGGTCCTGTATTCGTAGCGGGTAATGCGGGATATGAGTTATACTCCTTCGGCAAGAACATGTCCGAACAGTATGCGGCCATTATTAATTATGCTGCCGATATGCTGGACGGCACGGCCGATGTCTACGATATTATCATTCCCAACAGTACCGGAGTTATCCTTCCCGAGAAGATCCGAAATGATATAGGCACCAGCGACCAGAAGGAAGCCATGAAATACATGTTCAGTGTCATGAATGACAAGGTTAAGAAGGTTAACATTTATGACAGCTTATATGAGCATAAAGGCGAGTATATCTACTTCAGAACTGACCATCACTGGACCCAGCTGGGAGCATATTATGCATACACCAAGTACTGTGATGTTAAGGGACTTACGGCTAAGCCCAAGGAGTTTTACGAGAAGCAGGAGTATCCCGGATTCTTAGGCTCCTTCTATGCTGACAGCGGTAAGGCACCCGAGCTTGCCAAGACCCCGGATACGGTAGAGGCGTACTACCCCAAGGCCACCAACGACATGATCTACGTGGATAAGAACGGCAAGGAAGTTAAGTGGAATATCGTAAGCGATGTTTCGGGATGGGGTACGTCCACCAAGTACAGTGCCTTTATCGGAGGCGATAATCCTCTGGTTAAGATAACCAATCCGGAGCTTAAGGACGGCAGCGCCTGCGTGGTTATAAAAGAGTCTTATGGTAATGCTTTCGTGCCCTTTATGGTGGATCATTATAACTACGTGTATGTAATAGACTATCGTTATTATAAAGGGAAGTTAAAAGACTTCGTGACGGAGAATA
>JAEEGL015597421.1_pt1 | contig 14290 bp, 7 predicted proteins | sample 9134231 | NCBI WGS metagenome assembly JAEEGL01 (sample SAMN16246548, study PRJNA631951) | gut metagenome | biome: gut microbiome; feature: rumen; material: fiber-attached | host: Bos | place: Iran: Karaj | collected 2018-10 | reverse complement strand
TACATAAAGCAGCTGGATGATTCAAGACTGTAACCCATCATGGGACTCGTATATCCCTTAGCGGCAAACTTTTCACACACATCCAAAAGCTCTGCCCAAGTGCCGGGAACGCTTAGTCCTTCCCTTTCAAACAGATCATTATTCACAAGCATACCGTAGCTTCTGGAGAAAACCGGTACCATCATCACACGGTCCTGCTCATCATGATAGACAAGGCCGGGACGGATACAATCCAGATTAATGCCTGCATCCGGAGAAGAAAGATCTTCCGTATGGGCAAATACCGTATCGTATTTTTCATTACCGATCATACCCGCATTCGAGAAGAAAATATTAGGGCTGTCATTGCCTTCCAATGCTTTACCGAGTATATTGCCATAGTCATCAAGCTTCATATAGCTCAACTGAACATTCGGATATATCTCGTTGAATCTGTTAAATTCAGCTTCAAGCGCCTCGAAGTTATCATAGCTGCCGGCTACAGTGATACTGCACTCGGTATCCGTATTAAGGGACGGTACGAATTCGCCGGAAGTATTTCCCTGTTTTTTGCCACCGCACGCCGCAAGCGATGCAACAACACATATTGTTATAATGATGCCTGTCAGTCTCCTCATGTCCTGTCTCCTCCCTTGATATACGATTCTGCTTAGTGAATTGTACCTACTCTCTACAATAGAGTCGTAAGTAACGAATGTCAACATATTCACCCTAATTGAGCGAAAAGTTATTATTCTGTCTTCATCTCAGATATCTTGCGATATATACCCTCAGCAAGTTTTTTATGTCCATCCTCCATTAAGTGAAGACTGTCCGCATCTCCGGCTTTACATACGGTAGCGGCATCCATAAAGTCGCAGTCAAACTGCTTGGCCACCAGCTCATACCAATAAGCCAGCTGCTTTGAATTCTCTATCGCTTTATCCGTATCAAAAAATGCGGCAAAGGGAGAATTCGCCAGTTTATCTCCCAGGTAAGGAGGCGATACGATAAGTATCTTTGGCTGTATACCACACTGATACTTAAGAAAACTCTTGGTCTTCATCAGCATATTCTGAAGGCTGCCTGCAATATCTCCTGCCGGCAGATGGAACTTGGCTTTAAGGTCATTGGAACCAAGCATGATGATAAGCATGTCAAAGGGCTTTTGACTCTCCACCATGGGAAGTATATAATCCATGCCGCATTTACAGCCCCATTCCCAGGGATCGGCATTAGCGATGGTCCTGCCGTTTTGCCCTTCTTCTATGATCTGGTATTCATCTCCAAGCAGCTTTTGCAGCACCATGGGCCATCTTGTATTCTCATCATAACGACTTCCGGTTGTGGGATCATATCCCCAGGTATTGGAATCGCCAAAGCATATTATACGTTTTTTCATGACTACCTCCGCGTTGCATCTGCAACGATGTTCTTTATTTCTTCCCAACCAAGGCATCTGGTATAATTGTCACCCGGGAATACGCACTCCCTGTTCCACGGTCTGTCAAAAACCAGAACCCTCAAATCCTTAAAATGATCAAAAAACTTAAATGCCTTGGGTGAATCTTCCACCGCAAAATCAAAATCCATTTTGTAGTAATCTTCAAGTTCGAGACTGTATTCATCTTCATAAACCGGATTGTCCCTGCCGTATTTATTAAGACAATACAGCCTGACATTCTTAAATCCGTGTTCGTCCAGCCACTTACGTGACGGCTCATATGCACTGAACGGACGCCCCGTGATTATCGATACCTCATGTCCTAAAGCCAGCCATTCATTTATAACGGCTGATGCGCCGGGAGTCTCTTCATAAGATAACAACACATCCGGTTCATGTCCCCTTACCAGAAATCTTTCATACTGTTCCTCGTCCAAATCAAATGACTTGTCCAACTCGAAATACCTGATCTTCTCATAAGGTACGTGCTTATCAAACATTTCAACTGCAAGTTCCGAAAAAGAACGCGCGGTCTCACAAAGGCAATCATCATAATCAACGTATATCTTCATCTCTGCAATAAACTCCTCACGCTTTTTGCTTTTCCTGTTTCAAATTCAGAATGACTACAGCTGATAGTATCAGAAGAATTCCTAATCCTGACATTATCGCTAAAGGTTCTGAAAAGACAACTGTTCCGATCAAAGTCGCTACCATAGGCTCAATTGTAGCTATGATCCCGGCCTTGCTTGCTTCCACCCTTTCAAGTCCAAGCGTATACGCCAAAAAAGGAATCACCGCAGTGATAAGGGCAGTCAGAACGCAAAACATTATTAAAAATCCCAAATCCGTCGCAACCGAAAACTTATTGATCATGTCAGCGGGACGACATATAAACCATGAACCTATCGCAGCAAAAATGAATGTATAAGTCGTAACCGTATACGAAGAATAGCGCTTAAGCGCAACAGTGCCCAATATGCTGTAAAGTCCGTATCCGATTCCTGAACCGAGTCCTATAAGTAAGCCCTTAAAAGACATCCCATCACCCGAGATTCCTGACACCAATATACAGCCGGCAAACGCCAGAGCCAGAGCAATCAGTTTCCTTCTGTCCATTTTTTCATGAAAGAAAAGAATCGACATGAGCATGATCCATACGGGTGATGTGTATAGCAGGATCGCCGCTGTCGAGAGCGACATCATTGTGATGGCAGTAAAATAGCAGACAGTGAAAAAGAGGATACTTCCAAAACCAAGTCCCAGAAAAAGCGGGATATCTCTGACAGCAATCCTAAACCCTGAGCGATCCTTGGCAAACAGCAACAGCGCGAAAATGAGCGCTGCCAGCGTCACGCGTATCGAGACGATCTGGATCGAGTCAAACTCATATGTACCCAGTTTTCTCACAAATATACCCATACTTCCCCAAAAGCATCCTGCCAGGATGATCAGTATGGGACCAATCTGCTTCTTTGAAAATAATTTAAACATATGGGCCATAAACCCCGTCCCCCCAGACCTTAACCAGAACCAATACAATAAGGAATGCCACATTCACGGCAGTGAACACAAGCAGGTATTTGCCGCTTTTTTCTTTATATTCCTTGCTGTAGACCTTATAGGAGATCAGAGAAGCCATTGAAGCAATAAGTGTTCCCATTCCTCCAATGTTTACTCCCAAAAGAAGTTCTTTGTAATTGGTTGTAAATCCTGAGAGCATCAATGTTGCAGGAACATTGCTGATAATCTGGCTAAGAGCGATGGATACGGGGAATTCTCTGCCGCTTAGCACCCTTTCAAGAAAAGAGCTTATGGCATCAATATTACCCATGTTTCCCGTGAAGATAAAGAACCCGATAAAGGTCAGAAGCAAAATGTAGTCAGCTCTAAGCAGAATCTTGTAATCCATTCCGCCTACGACCACAAACACAATGATCGCAAACACATACCAGGGAAGGATCCTTACAACGGATAAAAGAGCTATCACAAAAAGCACACTATATATGATAATCTGGCGCTCACTTCCGAAATTGCCGGTGACAACCGAATCCTTGTCGGTTGAAAGGCCCTTTTCCTTATCAGGTGTCATTAAAAAAATAGCGATACACAAAAGCAATACAGAGATCATGCTATATGGAAGAAGTGTCAGAATGAATTCCCCAAGCCCCATACCGGTAAGTCCATAGAGATAAAGGTTCTGAGGATTTCCTATAGGTGTCAGCATACTTCCAAGGTTTGCCGCCACAGTCTGAAGCACTACCGTGGGGATCATCATATCCTCTCTGTCACAGCCATGAAGGATCATCAGCGCAAAGGGAACGAAAGTGATAAGCGCCACGTCATTGGTTATAAACATGCTGCTGATAAAGCACATAAAGACCAAGACTGCAGCCAGCTGCCAGCCGTTTTTTACCTTAGATAAAAGAAATCCGGCTATCTTTACAAATACTGCATTCTCCTTAAATCCTTGGATTATCACCATTAATCCCCAAAGAATTCCAAGAGATCTGAAATCTATATATTCCAGATATTCTTTTCCCGGGTGTACAAAAAAAGCTGAGACCATTGCCAGTATCCAGGCAATGGTCAAAACAGCGTCAGGTTTGAATTTCTTTTTTTCTATCTTATTATTCATTATTCCGATCCTTTTAACCTAAAGCATTTTATCTCAAATCGGAAGAAAATTCAATTTTCGATCGGAAGAATGTGAGCCTAGGAGACGGGGTTAACAAAAGTCTTCAACATCTTCCCTTTTTCATCTTCTCAAATGCTCCCATTTGTTTTCCGCTATTATGTGGTGATGACTGTTGTGTTAAACCCCATGATCCTGTCATACTCGATTCTGCATCCCAGTGCCCGGATCAGGGACAGCCCTGTGGTGTGTTCCCCGGTGTCCTCTACAAATTCTGTAGGATTAAAGAGTATGCCACAGTCCCTCACCTTCATCAATACGCCTTCCTCTCTGATCCTGATAAAGATGTCGATCTGCTCTTTATGTGAGACCTTTGCGTAACGGGAAATGTTGACGCAAAGTTCCTCAGCTGCCACACCAAAAGCGTTGCTCTCTTTCCCCTCCACACCGTTTTGATCCAGAAACCTGATCGTTTCCTCCGATGCCCTTACCGCGCTTTCCTCCGTGGCATCAATACTGAATTCATAACACTTTCCTTCCGATTCATCTTTTAACATCAGATAGTTCCTGGCGCCCTCTTTTTGAGCCTCCCTCTGCATAAAGGCGATGACGATACCGAGAGATATCACAGCGCCAAGGCAGTTACCGAACCACATAAGATCCTTACTCATAAGGGATAAAAGCAAAAATACCGGAACCGTGATCACAGCGCCTTCCAGAATGGAAATCGCTGTGGCGGCATTTGTATGTCTGGTCGTCTGGTAAAATGCCCTGAGCACATAAAGGGGCGCCAGAAAGAGGATATACAATACGAATATCCTCATGTATCTTGCCAGCATGGCCTGGCTCTCAGGTTCCACCACTCTGTACAGCAGGCCGAACTGCACCGGGAACAGCTCCAGCAAAAGGAATATCACCATGCAGAATGCCATGGATACCATAAAGGCCCGCTTCAGCACCGAGCGCACCCCCCAGGTATCCTTTTCCCCATAGAGCACGCCACACACCGATGACATGGCGGTGGCGGCTCCCTCCGCAAACATCATGCCGTAGAAAACAGCGTTGTTGCAGACAGATATGACCTGGCTGCCTGCATCGGCAAGCTTCATAAGGATCACCGTATTCATGGTATAATTCCTCAGGGCATTACAGCCCTGAATAATGGCCATGGGTAGTCCTGCACGAAATCCCTCAGGAAGGAGATGCATATCCGCCGGATGTACGGTCACAAAATGGAGATTCCTGGTCGGATCCTTAAAATATATGATCAGCAATAACATGCCGCATGCATATCCCGTCACCGTGGCCCATCCTGCTCCGGATATGCCCCATCCGAAATACTTGATGTAGACATAGTCGCAAGTCAGATTGATCACATTGGAAATGATCGGGATGGATGTGGCCAGCCTGTGTCTGCCGTCCAATCTCAAAAAAGCGGCACTGCCGTTGGCTATGGCCTGGATGGGGCCCACTGCAAGCAGCGGGATGAGGTAATCCAGCACATACTGCCGGCTGGATCCGTTTGATGAAAACATATCTGAAAGAGGTGCGCAAAATATGGCTCCCAGGATGAACAGCAACAGATATCCCAGCATGCAGCCGAAGACGGATAAGGTAAAAAGCTTGTCCACTTCCCTGTGACGCCTCTCCCCCAAGTATCTGGCAGCTATGGTGCTGCCGCCGTTAATGAAAAGCATGAAGATGATGTTTTTCACATACACCACCGGCATGGTAAGGTTTATGGCAGTCAGAGGCAACGGACCCATGAGCTGCCCCACCAGAATCCCATCCACGATGGTGGCGAGATAGATGGAAAGGGTATAGGCCAGTGTAGACACCAGATACTCCATGTATTTCTTTTGAACCAGCGCGCCGCTTCTTTTCATATAATCTCCTGTTTTAAAATGGTATATTATTCACAGTCGCCAAAAAAATCAAGGGTGGCAAGAGCCTCTATCAGCTTCTCAAGATAATCAATCGCTATGATCGGCCAGGAGAAGCCCAGCCTGTAGAGCGCTTTGACGGTAAAGCTGTTGTCCGTTGGCAGGGCGGTCTTCTGTTCTCCGGCATTCGTGTTGTAGGAAGCCAGACTTGAAACAGTAATGCTTCTGGCTTCGTCCTCCAAAGCCTCCGAAAAACGTTCCTTGAAAATGTCATCCTCCACAATCTCCACATGATATCCGCAGTTCTCAAAAGCCTCTAGAACATTGGCAAAATGGAATGTATGGCAGTTGTTGGCATGAAAGACGGTAAACCTGTCATCGGTACCTGCCAAAAGCACCACGACCCGTGCGGTAGTATCAATAGGAGAAAACTCCACCACGGAATCCATCATACCCACCGGGAAGCAGCCCATGACCATATATGCCTTGAGCCGGTTCATGAAGCCGTTGGTATTAAAGTTGATTTGGAACTCTCCGTCACTGCTGCGGCCCATGAGGTTGCCTACGCGGATAATTTTGGCCTTGAGGCCCTTTTGTTCCATGGCCTCAAGGACGGCCTGCTCCGCTTCGAATTTGGCTATTGAATACTTGGTGGCAGGTGTCTGTCCCATATCACAGTTATATTCACGAAGCACTGCATTGGAAGGAGCCTCTCCCAAAAATCCTCCGGCAATACTCAGGGTAGAAATCTGCACCAGCCGGGCCTTATGTACCAGAGCCACATCTATCAGATTGAGCACGCCCTCGTAGTTCACCCTGTGGATCAGGTTTCCGGTTTCAAAATGCTTCACCACCGCAGCACAGTTTATCATCACATCAAATGCGATATCCGAAAGCGCATCATGCAAATGCGCATCTGTAATGTCTGCATTCAAAATGACTGCCTTGTTCTCCACCCCTGAAACAAGCTCATCGAAGTTATCCGCAAAGTAATACATGAGCAGGTGTTTGAGCCTTGAAATGGCACTGATGTCACCCTTGTCCCGGATCAGACAGTAGATCTTATCCACTCCGGGATTGTTCAGAAGCTCCCTCAAAACATACAGTCCCAAAAATCCCGTTGTGCCTGTGAGCAGCACACTGCCCAAAGGCGCCGATGCAATCCCCCTGAGATTCTCCGGGCGGTTGTAGTCAAGGACACTTGAAAACCTCTCTGCGGGTGCTTTCTCTCTCTTCTCTGACGCTTGCGGCGCAGCATGCGTCACTCCCCCGGCTGCCATCACAAATGCTGCCAGTCTCCTGGGGGTGGGGTATTCAAAAATGTTCTGGTAAACCACATCATAGCCGCTTCGGACTGCATTTGAAACCACCATTGCTGCCGAAAGTGAGGTGCCTCCGATCTCGAAGAAATCATCCGTAGCCCCTACCCTATCCTGTTTCAGCACTTTTGCAAATATACCGCAGAACAGCTCTTCATATTCATTTGCAGGAGTCTCGTATTCTCTGGTCTCATCCGAATTGGCGATGTCGGGAAGCTTCTTTTGATCAATCTTGCCGTTTATGGTCAGGGGCATCTCGGACAGCTGCACCATGGCCTCCGGCACCATGTAGGGTGTCAGCCTGCTCTTCAGATATTTTTTCAGATCCTTCACCGGTATCTCGCACTCACCGGTGTAGAAGCCAGCCAGATAGTCTTCTTTGCCATTGTTTCTGACGATCACCTTACTGAGCCTGACCCCGGGGTACTCCCGGATCACGGTCTCGATCTCATCAAGTTCAATACGCAACCCACGGAGTTTCACCTGATTATCAAGTCTGCCGTAGTAATCATATTCTCCCTCATCATTCAGCCGCACCAGATCCCCGCTGTGGTAAGCCTTCGCTCCTCTGAAGGTAAAAAATGCCGCCCTTGTTTTATCCGGAAGCTTCACATATCCCCGGCCCACGCCGGCACCGCAGATGATGAGCTCTCCGCAGACGCCTTTTGGCACAGGACGAAGCTGCCTGTCCACTACATAATGGGTCACATTGGCCTCCGGCTTGCCGATGGTTATGGGGCGCCCCGGCAAAATCTCCGAAGAGGTACAGCAGACGGAGGTTTCCGTAGGGCCGTAACCATTCATGACATGGGAGCCTGGATTGAGCTCCTTCAGCCGGTCAATCAGGGTGGAAGGGAATGCCTCGCCCCCCACATGATAGGCTTTGAGCGCAGCTATGGCAGGAAGCATATCCGGCTCATCCAGGAGACTCATCAGATATGATGGTGTGCAGACTATGGACTCCGTATGGTTATCCATCATAAGCCTGGCCAGGGCTCGGGGATTATGGATCTCCTCCAGAGTGGCCATGCAAATCGTCACACCGTTGCACAGAGAGACAAACCGCTCGGTAATGGACATATCAAAGGATATGGAGGTGACCGAAAGAGCCGCATGGTTGTACACCGTATGCCAGTAAATGGCGGGATGCCTGGGATTGGCATTCAGATAATTGCACATGTTGCGGTGCTCTATCATAACCCCCTTCGGATTACCCGTGGAGCCCGAGGTATAGATACAATATGCGAGACTGTCCAGCGGAATATCCAGATCCGGGTTTTCATCCCCCGGCTTTTGGATAAGCGCCTCCACCGTCAGTGTCTGATAGGGTTGATCGTCCGAGAAGAGCTCAGGTCTGGAAGCCTTGATGGCCTCAGTGGTAATGACACAGGGACTTTCTGCATTCAGCAGGCAATAGTTTATGCGCTCATCCGGATACTCCGGTACCATGGGCAGAAATGCACCTCCAGATTTTAAAATGCCATGCTCTGCAATGAATATATCCCTGGTACGATCAAAGACCATGCCCACGATATCGTCCCTGCCCACACCCAGATCTATAAGACCATGGGCCACCCGGTTGGCCAGGCGGTTCAGTTCATCAAAGGTAAGGCGCTCCCCTGCTGCTATAACCGCAGTCTTATCCGAATGAAGGGCAACCTGTCGCTCAAAGAGCTTATTGACACTCATAAGCGCCACGGGAACCTCTGTTTTATTCACCCGGTCATAGGGTTCCCATGCCCCCTCATACATCAGACTGATCTCGCCTAAGGTCTCTTTCTCCGAAAGCTCCCTGGCAGACTGCTCCAAACATTTCAGGAAACCATCGGTAAAGTCATGGTCAAAGCTTTGAGTGGCGTATTCACCCCGGAGCAGAATGCTGTCTCCATCCACATAGACCTCTGCTGTCAGGGCGGTTTTGGGTGCGGAAAGCGCAGGCCGCGAAACCTCTGCTCTGTCTCCACAAAAATCCATGGTAGCACCAACAGATAGTCCCTTGCCCTGGAAGGCAAGCATCGTCTCCGCCCTGATGCCAAGGGATCTTGAAATCTCTCCAAATGAGTAAACCGTGTTGTCAATACTGTGTTCCAATTGTCGATGCAGTGATAAAAGGAAGTCCCTTGTGCTCATCTGAGGCTCCGGATTCACCCTGACAGGGATGGTTTTGACCAGCATGGTGACGCTGTTTGCCAGCCGGCTGTCGTCTCTGCCATGATAAATGGTGGTAAATACTGCCTCCCCGGAATATGCGTAAACTGAAAGGGTATAGCCATAAGCTGCGTTAAACAAAGTGCTGAGCGTAATATGGTTCTTTCTGCAGAAATCTTCAAGCCTGTTTGCATCAAGGCCGGTGGTTCTCATCACACTGCCCACCAGAGTTCCTGCATCCTTCTCAGGCTGTGCGGGAGGAAGGGTTCCGGATTCCGCATCAGAAAATGTGCGCTCATACCACTGCCTGGCCCTGTTGAAGGCTTCGCCCTGCCTGTCTTCTTCCTCAGCAAGGGCCACCTCGTATCCGGTAAAGCGCTCGGGCATAATCTCTTCTCCTGCATAAGCCCGCTCGATGTCCCGCTGGAGAATCAGCCTGGATTCACCGTCGCCCACAATATGGTGCAGCTCCATATAAAAGGCGTTGCCCTCAGGGGTCTCGTATATCTCCATCCTGTAAAGCGTATCCTGTAACATATCATAGGGCCGTATCAGTTCCTGCGCTGTGGGAAGGTGATCCTGATTTACCCTCCTGACCTCCACTGGAGCGGCGTCATGACGCCTTGCATATACCGCATCCTCACCCTCCACAAGACGAAGCTTGATGTAGGGATGGGCGTCAATGGCTGTTATTATGGCCTTTTGCAGCCTGTTGATATCCACGGAGCTTCCCAGTTTGAAATAAATGGGGATGTTATAAATGGTCGTGTCCGTATTTTTCAGACACTCTACATAAATGCCGTACTGGGTTTGGGTCAGCGGGTATTCCTCTCTCATCTCATAGATGCGCTCACTGCTGTCCCTGTCCAGAAAGCCTGCCAGGGCAAAAATGGTGTCATGCTCCTTGATGTCCCGAATGTTTATGGGCTTGCGAAAGGCGTCACTTATGGCCAGCATGAGACCCACCATGGAAAGCGATGTGATGCCAAGCTCAGCAAATGCGACCTTGATTCCAAATTCATCAATGCCTGTTTCTTTCGATACGATTTCAAATATCCTCTTCTCGGTTTCCGTGGAGGGAGGCGTCATGTCATCGTCCGCTTTGGCATATTGGGGCACCGGAAGCGCTTTCCTGTCGGTTTTTCCATTTGTACTTACGGGGATGGAATCTATCCGCATAAGCGCCCTTGGAACCATATATGCCGTAAGCTTCTGTTTCATGTGATCCAGAAGCCCGCTCTCATCCAGGTCTCCATCGGAAACATAATATGCACAGAGATACTCCGTGCCGTCAATCTCCTTCACTGCTGCCACAGCCTTACGAATGCCCTCGAATTCCTCCATGACAGCCTCAATCTCACCCAGCTCGATACGCAGGCCCCGAAGCTTGATCTGACCATCCATACGGCCCAGTATTTCTATTGTTCCATCCTCTGTCCAGCGGGCATAGTCTCCGGTTCTGAACACTCTGCCGCCATCCACGAAACGCTGCGCATTCTGTTCGGGAAGCCCACGGTATCCGGCAGCCACTCCTAGGCCTCCTATCCGAAGCTCACCCACGGCACCACGGGGTGTGGGATTGCCATGGTGATCCGTAATGGTCTCGCACACATTTAAAAGGGGAGGTCCCACAGTGACATGATCCGCATTGGTCAGGTCCGCCATGTTGGAAGAAATGGTGGTCTCCGTAGGTCCGTAGGTATTGATGATCATGGCTGTGGTGGTCTGCTGCAACCTGGAGAGAAGCTGCTGGGGAAAAGGCTCGCCTCCAGCCATCACAAGTGAAAACTGTGATATGGCTCTGGCAAAAGGTTCGTACGCCAGATACTGGAGATACCTGGAGGGGGTGGCATTGATGGCATCGGCCCCGGTTTGTTCAATCAACCTGGTGAGGGCCTTGGGATCATTCATTTCATCCTCGTCAGCAAAGACCACGGTTTTGCTGTTTGCCAGAACGCCCAGCGTATCCTTAAGAGAAAGATCAAAAGAAACGGTGGTTACCGCCAGCATCACATCCAGCCTGCCATTTACTGCTTCATATAAGATGTTGGCGGGATGCCGGGTCACAAAGTTGCATATGCCCAGATGACGCAGCATGACTCCCTTGGGTCTGCCGGTGGATCCGGAGGTATAGATCATATATGCCAGGGCATCCTCAGGCATTGTTATGCAGGGGTTGCCGGTTTGATCACTTTGTTTCAGATCGTCAATCAGCAGAAGCATATCATCGGGCGTGTCCGGAACCCGCTCTTTGAACCGGGCAGCCCTGTCCTGATCCGTAATGATGAAGGTGGTACCGGAGTCCTCCACGATAAACCGGATACGGTCATCCGGATAGGCAGGATCACAGGGGATGAAAACCGCGCCGGATTTCAGGACACCGAAAAGAGCTGTAAAATAAAAGCTCCTGCGGGGCAACAGCAGCACCACGCTATCCCCTGTGCGAATACCTCTTGCAAGCAGACTGTGTGCTACACGGTTGGCCTCTTCGTTAAGCTCCCTGAAGGTAAGCGCCCTGTCGCAGGCAATCAGCGCGGTACGATCAGGGTCGCTTTCAACCGCTTTTTCAAAAATATGATGCAAAAGCTGATCAGGGATCTCGCATTCGGCAGTGACAGATAATTCCTGCAGTTCCTCCTGCTGGTTCTCAGGAAGGACCGTAACCTCAGAAAGAATCGCGTCACTATGTTCCGTCATAAGGTCAAGGGTATAGAGGAGCTGCTCTAAAAATCTGTCTATAAAAGCATCATCGAAAAAAACGGATACGTATTGGAGAATGATATGAATATCCGACTCGCCCCTATATATGACAAAATTCATATCTCGTTTCATTTTCTGGAGATCATAGGAAAAATCAATGCTGACTCTGCCGTTGGAATATCGCGGCGGCAAGCGGAAATAATTCACACCCACATCAAACAGAGGGCTTTTGGAGGGATCTGCCGCCACTCTCATGGCTTTGATCAGATGGGACAAGGGCACATTGTTGTCCCTGACAGCACCCTTCACTGTGGCTGAAACTTCTTTGATAAATTGGGGAAGGGACTTGCCCGCCTCGGGCTTAATCCTCAGGGGAACGGTGTTGACAAGCATGCCCACAACATGGGCCGACTCTTCGTCCCTCATGTTGGTAGGGATACCCAAAACGATATCATCAGAATTGCAGTATTTGGCGATGACCATGGAGGCCGCAGAAAGCAGATATTCAAAAACCGTAGCGCCGGATGCTTTGGCTGCAGTTATGAGATGATCCATTTTGTTCCCGGAGATCCAGACTTCCTTCCGGCTGTCGACACCGGGATGGGCGGGAGGCCTCTTGCCCTTTATGGGCAGTTCTGCAACTGGCACGCCATCCCGAAACATCTCTCTGTAGAAATCGATTTTTGACTCATCATTCTCATTACTGAAACGGTTGTCAAGTTGAGACAGATCCACGGATGATTCAGTCACGGGTCCCCCGGTAAGACGGAAAAATAGTTCCTCTGTAATGATGTCCAAAGAGGCGCCGTCAATGATGATATGATGGATGGCAATATGAAGCAGGACCTTTTTGTCCGGCAGCTCATATCCCACACATCTGATAGGGACTTCGTCAAGTGAAAAGGGACGCTCCCCGGCCCTGATCTGTTCCATAGCCACGTCAATATCCCCACAGACCGTCCATCTGATATTGGGGATTTCGTTGGTAATGATCCGCACGGGAGTCCCACCATCGGCACTAAATCTGGAGCGCAGTGCCTCATGATTCCTCACAAGACCTGCCAGGGCATCGGTAATGGACGGCCGGTCTGCCCCCTCGATCTCAAACATGAGATTGATGTTATATTCACAGGAATCAGGATCCTGTTGCTGCGCCAGGTACATGGATAATTCAAAAGGTGTCAGGACTTGTTTCTCCCCCATCATGTGCTCCTCCTCCAGTTTCTTATATACTCATACTTCCCACACCAATATAAGCCACGCTCCTCATCCTGTTACACGGCATTCTTCGTATATTATGAATTCTAATTAACCCACACATATATGTCAATAACCGCCGATATCCGTGTTTTATGACACGACCGGCCTCATAGCCTCAATACGATCTTCAAAAAAATCAGCCCGTCAATCTGACGGGCTGTCCAATATATTCTGTATTCCGATATCTTGCACCACTCATATACTTGAGTGTTTTACAACAAAAGTTGATGTAAACGCAGTGTTTATGCGGCTTATTCTATGATCAATCTGCACATCATACGGATTGCATTGCAACCCTCCCGCAGGAAACTGCATAGCGCCCAATCATGACACATGGCAGGAGATATGATTATTAGCTTTCCCGGTTTCTCATTTAAGCGGTACCGCAGATTCCCTTCTTCTGCTCGAATAGCCTCCGCGATACCTGATGATTCCATTTCGTCCGCAAACGCACGTGCATTTCCGTTTATTCCTTTATAATACAGATTTACTGTTATCATGAAATCTCCTTAGTAAGATATACTGTAATTTTATATTACCGTATATCCTTCGGTAATCAGCACTTCCAACGAACGTTCAAAGTTTTCTTCCTTAACAAGTATATAATCCGTGTTGTAGGTTGAGACAGCAAAGATTCCTATTTTATGTTCTGCAAGGATACCTGACAGTTTGCCGGCTTGCGTCACCTCTTGCTTACATATGCAATTCTACGGAACTCCATGTAAAAAGTCGTTCCCCAGACCTTGTACTTTTCGCCCCAAAAGTACAACGGTATTGTACTTTTGAAACAAACATCAAAAAAAGACACCTACATCAAAGTAAGTGTCTTTAACGGCATCCTGAAAATATCATTTCAAAAGTTCTTCATTCAGAAGAAATTGTTCTATTCCTACATATGTGATCCCGTTTTCATCCTGCCACG
>JAEEGL012372039.1_pt1 | contig 14290 bp, 11 predicted proteins | sample 9134231 | NCBI WGS metagenome assembly JAEEGL01 (sample SAMN16246548, study PRJNA631951) | gut metagenome | biome: gut microbiome; feature: rumen; material: fiber-attached | host: Bos | place: Iran: Karaj | collected 2018-10 | reverse complement strand
GGTGCTATCCAGGTTATCATCACAGACGATGCTTGGAACAAGCTTTCAGCAGATCAGCAGAACGCAGTTATGGAAGCAGGCAAGGTTGCTTCTGAGTACAACCGCTCAATCTCTGAAGGAAAAGAGAAAGAGGTTCTTGATCAGCTCAAGGCAGACGGCGTAACGATCATCGAGGTTAATGATATAACTCCTTGGCAGGAAGCAGTTAAGCCTGTTATCGAAGAGAACATCAAGGGACTTGAGGATTACTACCAGAAGATCGTTGACATGAAATAATTAGATTTGACATAAGATTATTGGTTCAGCCGGTGCTTTGCTCGCGCGTTGCATCGGCTGAATTTGGGAGAAGTAGAAGGTAATTTTTTCGTCAATAGAAAAGAGGTAATATGAATTCTTTCTTCAATACGGTAGATAAGATCAAGCCGTTATATGATGTGGCATATAAGATTACACTGTTTATATGTAAGCTCCTTCTTGTTGCTGATATCCTGATCACCAGCATGAGCGTTCTTGGAAGATATGTTTCTTTTGTTCCGGATCCTTCATGGAGTGAGGAAGTAGTTCTTACACTTATGTCTTATATGGCTGTTTTGTCAGCAGCTCTTGCAATAAGGCGCGGAGCACATATTCGTATGACTGCGCTGGATGTATATCTGCCAAAAAAACTGTTAAAAATATTAGATCTGGTTGCTGATGTATTTATCATGGTACTGGCATTTGTAATGGTTATCGTGGGATGGAAATATGCTATCAATATCGGAAGCAAGGGAGTGTATGTATCTCTTCCCAAGCTCTCCAGATTCTGGATGTATTTCCCGATTCCCGTTGCCGGAGTTGCAATGATAATCTTTGAACTTGAAGCAATCTACAACCATATCAAGGGATTCTTTGTAAAGGAGGGGGATAAGTGATGGCTGCAAATTCAACTGCCATTGCGATATTGCTTATAAGCTTTCTCGTAATGATCTTCTTAAGATTCCACATCGCTTATGCGGTAGCACTGTCATCGATATTCTGCCTTCTGTATCAGGGACTTCCGCTCACCACAGTATGTCAGCAGATGGTAAAGGGAATCAGCTCCTTCAGCCTTATGGCGGTACCATTCTTTATCACCATGGGCTGTATCATGGGTTCAGGTGGTATTTCGGAAAAGCTCATTGCTCTTGCTGATGCCTGCGTTGGCTGGATGACCGGTGGAATGGCCATGGTTAATATCGTGGCATCATACTTCTTTGGTGGTATTTCAGGTTCTGCTGCTGCAGATACCGCTTCCCTTGGAAGTATCCTTATCCCTATGATGGTAGAGCAGGGATATGATGACGATTTTTCAACGGCGGTTACAATAACCTCATCCTGTGAGGGACTTCTGGTTCCGCCAAGCCACAACATGGTTATTTATGCCATGAGTGCAGGTGGTGTTTCAGTAGGAAGTCTGTTCCTTGCAGGTTACATTCCCGGGGCACTTCTTGCGGCTTCTCTTATGATCGGTTCCTACATTATCTCTAAGAGACGCCATTATCCTAAGGGAGAACCATTCAACTTTAAGAAGTTTTTAAAGCAGCTGGGAATCTCTTTCTGGGCTCTTGCAGCAATCATCATCGTTGTTGTGGGCGTTGTAGGAGGTATGTTTACAGCTACAGAGTCAGCGGCTATCGCTGTTGTATACAGTCTTATTGTCAGTGTTTTCATCTACAGAGGTCTTGACTGGAAGGGCGTTTGGAAGACACTTGAGCAGTGTATCGATACACTTTCAATCGTGCTCATCCTTATTTCAACATCAAGCATCTTCGGATACTGCCTGACAACACTCCATGTGCCGGATCTGGCAGCCAATGCTATCATTGGTCTTACAAGAAATCCGGTACTCATAGCTCTTTTGCTCAACCTGATACTGCTTGTTCTTGGATGCATCATGGATATGGCACCTATCATCCTGATAGCTACACCTATCCTGCTTCCAATAGCAACATCCATTGGCATTAATCCTATACAGTTTGGTATAATGATCGTGCTTAACTGCGGTATCGGACTTCTGAAACCTCCTGTAGGTGCAGTATTGTTCATCGGTTCTGCTGTAGGTAAGGTAAAGATGGAGAAGGTAGTAAAGGCCACATTGCCATTCTATCTGTGCATGATCCTGGTTCTTTTGCTTCTTACCTTCATACCTGAGATCAGTATGTTCCTGCCGAACATATTTATGAAATAATTTTTGGAAGGTTTTTTATGGAATACAAGTATATATGCGACGTCAGAGCCTCAGACCTTTGGAAGATGGCTATGCAGCGCACCTACAAGTCCATCATTGGTCTTGTGAACGTGATCTTTACAGTTGCAATGGTTCTTCTGACCATAAGATTTTGGGGAACTTCGTCAGACCTCATCAGAGGATTGTTAATATTTGGATGCATTCTTTTTCCTGTGATCCAGCCTCTTGCAACCTATGGCATGAGTGCCAAACAGCTTGAGGATATGCCCCGGGATATGGAGCTGACCTTCAATGACAGCGGAGTCCATGTAAAGACAGGCGACGCCTCAGAGGACATCAAATGGAAAAAAGTGAAAAATGCCATCAAAAGAAATAACATGATAGTTGTCATGTCTGATGAGACCCACGGATATATGCTTACCAACAGAGTGCTGGGAGATAAGAAGGAAGAGTTCTACGAATATCTCTGCAGCAAGATAAAAGGCTAGTTTGAAATAGTATTTTAAAAGAGGCAGCGCTATAATTATTCATATAACTATAACGCGGCCTCTTTCTTATTACTTATTATGACGAAAATACGCGGTTTCTGGGAGAAACTCACAATAAAAAACAAAATAAGGTTCTTCACGGGAAGTGTCTTTGTGGCGATATTTGCCGCATTTCTTTTTGATGTCTGGATCGGAATGGTCTTTATGATGGAGTTTAAGGATATCATGGAGGATAACTCCAGGTGCGGAGATATCATAAATGCCATAAACCGGGAGGTGGATACCTTTGACACCTATGTACACGGTACGGATCCCGCTGATGTGGATGAATGGAATGCTGCAGTAAGCTATACTTCGGATGCGCTAAATGCTATGCCCCTGAATTTCAGCTCTCAGGGGGATGAGAGATTTGCCCGCCTCATGGCGCTGAAGCTGGCTTATGACGAATATACCCTAAGCAGAAATCAGGTCATTACCGACTACCAGTCTGAGCGGATGTACATCTCTAAGCTTTATGACGTGTACAATATGCAGAACTATCTAAAAGAGTATGCCCAGAGACTTTCAGATATTACGATGAAAGAGGGAAACGAGAGGTATGAGGCACTGACTCCCATAGTTGTAAGTGTTCCGTTTCTGGTGGCAGCTCTTGGCGTGATCCTGTTTCTTGCGATCACAAATGTCTCAATAATGATGGACAGATCTGTTACCGTACCTGTCCTGAAGCTTGCCAATGCCTCAAGGAAGATTGCTGCCAACGACTTTTTCATTGATGATGTCATAGTCGCAAATGAGGACGAGATCGGTGAACTGGTTACAGCTTTTAATAAGATGAAGTTTGCAACAGGAGAGTACATAAAGGCCCTGGAGGATAAGAGGGAAGCCCTGGATCAGCTTCATACCAGAGAGATGGAAACTCTTGAGATTGAAAAGCAGCTGGAGACCATGAACCTGGAGCTATTAAAGAGCCAGATAAATCCACACTTTCTTTTTAATACTCTTAACGTTATCGGCGGAATGGCGAACCTGGAGGATGCAAAAGTAACAGAGCAGATGATCGAAGCATTAAGCTCGCTGTTTAGATATAATCTTAAGACTCAGGCAAAAGAGGCGCTTCTTTCCCAGGAGCTTAAGATATCCAAGGACTACATGTACATACAGAAGATGAGATTTGGAGGCAGAGTGGATTTTGAGGTTGAATGTGATGTGGATGAGAACAAGGTTATCGTTCCAACCTTTACATTTCAGCCGCTTTTGGAGAACGCCATCATCCATGGAATTTCCCCAAAGGTAGAGGGCGGAAAGGTATTTATAAGGGTCAGCGAGGACCGGGGAATGCTCATTATAAAGGTTGGCGATACCGGTATGGGCATGGATGCGGACACTCTTTTAGAGATAAGAAAAGAGCTTGAGGGCGGCGAGGATGCCATCACCGATTCTGATCTTGTGGGAATCGGTCTTGGAAACATCAACAGGCGGATAAAGAAAATGTATGCCGGCAGCAAGTTTACCATAGACAGTGTTCCCGAGAAAGGAACAACGATAATGATAGAGATTCCGCTTCAGAGGGCTGAGGGCGGAGAACAGTAAAGGAAAAGGTGAGATATGTACAGAGTACTGGTGGCAGATGATGAGCCTATAGAGAGACAGGTTATAAATAAGAAGATCACAGGCTTTTTTCCTGACATGGTGGAAGTTTTTACGGCTCAGAACGGTCTTGAAGCGGTAAAGGTTTTTGAGGAGAAGGGCTGTCAGGTGGCAATCCTTGATATAGAGATGCCGGGGATGAATGGGCTGGAGGCTGCTTCGAAGATAAGGCAGAGCGGGAAATTCTGCAGCATTATCTTTTTAACTGCCTTTGATGAGTTCACCTATGCGAAAAAAGCAATAGAAATTAGGGCTCTTGATTATCTTTTAAAGCCCGGTGCCGATGAGGACCTTATAAATGTCCTTGAGGAAGCCTTCAGGCTTTGCGACAAGGAAAGTGCTGCAGAAGAAGCAGTTATTACAGATGGTGCAAAAGAGCCTTTGGATGACAGGGAGGAGCTTTCTGCCAATACAATGGTGGGAGAAGTTACCAGGTACATAGAGGAGCACTACAAGGAGGATATTGCGCTTCAGGATGTGGCAGCTATCCTTGACTATTCGGATGTTTATTTCTGCAAGCTCTTCAAGCAGAATTTTGGCAAGAATTTCATTACCTACCTCAACGAATTCAGGATGGAAAAGGCAAAAGAGCTTTTGGCAGATCCTAATATAAATATCAAGGATGTCAGCACCGAAGCGGGATACAGGGATGCTAATTACTTCACCAGAATATTCAAACGAATGGTGGGAACAACTCCCAGTGAGTATAGAAGCGGAGTATTGGGATCATGAAGTACAGGTGGGGATATATCGTAGTAATAATTTGTGCCGCATTGGCGGTACTTATAGTTGGAGTAAGGTTCTTTTCCTGGAGCAGCAGGCAGAGCAGAGACGAAGCTCCTGAGTATGTCTTTTTATATGCTGAGAATCAGACTGAGGATTATCCCACAACCCTGGGTGCACAAAGGTTTGCGGATCTTGTCTATGAGAGGACCGGGGGAAGGATAAAGATACTTGTTAAGTGCGATGCGGAGCTTGGAAGTGAAAGCGATGTTATTGAACAGATCAGGTACGGCGGAATAGCTTTTGCCAGAGTATCACTGTCGCAGCTGGCGGGCTTTGTCCCTGAGATGAATGTGCTTCAGGTTCCGTATCTTTACAGCAGCTCCGAGCATATGTGGCGTGTTCTTGACGGACCGATTGGAGAGGACTTTCTTTCCACCACAAGGAATTATGGAATTGTGGGGCTTTCCTGGTACGACGCCGGAGCAAGAAACTTTTACAGTACAAGACCCATTACCTGTCTTGAGGATTTTCAGGGAATGAACATAAGAGTTCAGGAGTCTGACATGATGGCTGACATGGTTTCAGCCCTAGGGGCGACTCCCGTGAAAATAGTATATTCCGAAGTTTATTCGGCTCTGGAGCGCGGTTTGGTTGATGGGGCTGAAAATAACTGGCCATCCTACGAAGCCATGAACCACTATATGGTAGCAAGATACTACACAGTGGATGAGCACACGAGAGTTCCGGAACTGCAGATCTGCTCCGAGGTAATATGGAATAAGCTAAGCGATAGCGACAGAAAAATTCTCACAGAATGTGCCAGAGAGTCAGCGCTGTATGAGAGGCAGCTGTGGTCCGAGAGGGAAAAGAGCTCCAGACAGATCGCGGAGAAAAGCGGAATTACCGTAATAGAGCTTGATGCTGAAGAAAAGGCGAGATTCAGGGAGGCGATGGCTCTTGTCTACACCAAGTACTGCGGCGACAAGATGGATCTTTTGCAAAAGATAATGGAAGAATAACAGGCCCGGAATAAAATTATTCCGGGTCTGTTTCTTTTGGTCTTTTGAATTTCGTTATCTGATATATGATATGACATCTTGAACTGAATTGCAGATGTCATATAATTGAATATGTAGAAGTTTATTCTTTATGAATAACGAGGGGAATAGTTGTATGAAAAAATGGAAGAGTTGGCAAATTGTTTTGTTTGTCGCCATGTGTGTGTGCCTGAACATTGGAGGTAAACTTCTTTCAGTCAGGTTCGAATTGCCCTTGTGGGCAGATTCTTTCGGCACGGCTCTGTGTGCCTATATCATGGGACCGGTCTGTGGAGCAATGGTGGGACTTACGGGGAATCTTGCCTATTGCGTCATCAACCAGCTTTCTGCGGCTTATTCAATCACCAGTATAGCCCTTGGTATTATTGTTGGTGTGGCTGCCAGAAAAAAATGGTTTGATCAGTTCTACGGGTTTATGGTGGCGGCGTCTTTGACGATGCTTACGGCACTTATAGTATCCGTTCCTGTAAATATGCTTCTTTCAAATGGATATACCGGCAATAAATGGGGCGATGGAGTGATTGATTACCTTCTGACTAAAGACTGGCCTCTTTTGGTGTGCTGCATTCTCGGGCAGCTGGCTATTGAGTTTGCTGACAAGGTTCTGACCATTGCAGCGGTATATATTCTAATTCTCATCAGGCGTAATAATGACGTTGCTGAGGAAGAAGCGAAAAAAGCCATGGAGCACAGTGAGCACAACGGTGCTGCCACGGGAGCACTTATCTTATGCCTTATTCTTGGCATGTCTTTTTCCACAACAGTTAAAGCACAGGATGGCGCAGTTGTTGAATCCACTGATTACAACGACTATGTCCAGAGCATATACAGCAGTAACAACGGACTTCCCTGCGGAGAAGCCAATGATATTGCACAGACCAATGACGGTGTTCTCTGGATCGGAACCTATGCCGGATTGTATCGCTATAATGGTCGTGAATTCAGATGGGTTGACAACTATGAGTCTGTTAAAAACGTCAACTGTCTTTATGTGGATGAAGAGGGACGTCTTTGGATAGGTACAAATGATAACGGTCTTTCCATAGCAATCCGCGAAAAGATCGTTAACGTGGTGGACCAGAAGAGCGGTCTTCCTTCCAATTCCGTCAGAAGTATAGTCCGTGCGACAGATGGTTATTACTATGTAGGAACCACAGGCAGTATGCAGATTCTTGTAATGAACAACGGACTTAAGGCTGCCAATACGCTGGATGAAGTCAACTATGCAGAAAGCAGTTCTGCCGATGAAGATGGACATGTGGCTGCTGTTTCTTCAGATGGACGACTTTTCCTTATGAGTAAGGGGAACATTTTAGCTACTGATCAGCTTCCGGATGGAGAGGATATATATAACTGTTGCTGCTTTTCACCGGACGGCACACTGATGGTGGGCACATCCACCAATCATATTTACCGTTTTGATGTTTCAGGTGATACACTTAAGCGTCTGAATATGATGACCTGTGATGACATAAAGAACATAAATAATCTGAATTACTTAAGTGACGGTACATTATTTATTTCGACTGACAGCGGAGTATCCTATTATGACAGATCGGGATACCATCGCCTGAATACAAACGAATTCGATAATTCTATCGACCATATGCTTTATGACTATCAGGGGAATCTATGGTTTACATCTTCAAGACTTGGTCTTCTTAGGATGGCAAAATCTCCTTTCAAGGATGTCTATGGTGCCATCGGTATGGAGCGCCAGGTTGTAAATACCATAGTTTTTTGGCAGAACAGCTATTACATCGGTACTGACAAGGGACTGGATGCGGTGGATCAGGCATGCCACAGACAGATAGAAAATGATCTGACTGATGAGTTGGAAGGAAAGCGTATTCGCTGCATGTATGCGGATGGAAAAGACCATCTCTGGGTATGTACCTATGGAAGTGGTCTTATGGAATACGCTCCGGACGGTGAAAAATGGGAATACAATGCGGAAAACGGGAGCTTTGGAAATCGCGCCAGAATAGTAACGGGGCTTTCCGACGGAACAATCCTGGCAGCGGGAGATACCGGAATAAGTTATATCAAGGATCATGAGATCATAAGAACTATAAGCAATGAGGATGGCCTTATCAACTCCATGATTCTGACTGTCACTGAGAGAAGCGACGGAACGATTCTGGCAGGTACAGACGGCGACGGAATCGCTGTACTTACGGATGGTCAGGTTGAGAAGATGCTCACCAGAGATGACGGTCTTAGCAGCGAAGTTATTCTTCGTACTGTAAAAGATCCTAAGTCAGAGGGTGTGTTTATAGTAACCAGTAACAGCCTGTGCTATATGGAGCCCGATGGAGAGATAAGGGTATTTGAAAAGTTCCCTTACTTTAATAACTATGACATCTGGGTAAAGGACGAGGACACTCTCTTTGTAATGTCCAGTGCCGGAATTTATGTGGTAGAGCGTGATGAGCTTGTTGAAGGCGGAGATATGGCCTGGGAGCTTCTTGATGCAAGAAGAGGTCTTGGAACTTCCCTTACCGCAAATTCCTGGAACTATTACAACGGAAACGGTGAGCTGTTCCTGCCTTGTGACACCGGAGTTTATGTCATTGACGTTGAAAAATATAACAGCGATGTTCGTTCCTACAGAATGCAGCTGGCATCCGTTAAACTCGACGGCGTTCTTCAGCCGGAGGTTCGTATGGGCGCCATCACGGTGGGACAGGGAGTCAGCCGTGTGGAGCTTAGTCCGGAAATCCTGAACTATACGATCCAGGAGCCCAACGTGGGCTATTTCCTTGAGGGGTATGACACTCAGTGGACAATTGTGCCCCAGAACAACTTAAACAATATCATTTACATCAATCTTCCTTCCGGAGAGTTCACTTTCCACCTGGCTATTTTTGACAGCGCGGGAGAGAAGGTGCTGGAGGAGAGAAAGTTTGATCTGGTAAAGGGCGGAGAGTTTTATGAGCAGCCGGGATTTATTGTCTACATGCTCCTGATCCTTTCCCTCATGATCATCTGGTTTACCTGGCTGGTAGTACAAAGACAGCTGAACCAGCAGCAGATAAAGCTCAATATGGCTAATGAGACTGTCATGGCCATAGCTAACGCAGTCGATAAAAAGGATGTACGTACTCACCAGCATTCCATGAGAGTTGCTGAATATTCCGTGCTCATCGCACAGGAGATGAAGACCTTCAAGTGGTGGCAGAGACGTAAATCTCTTTCAAGCCTTCGTAAGGCTGCGCAGATGCACGATATCGGAAAGATCGGTGTTCCGGACAGTGTACTGAACAAGGTGGGACGTCTGGATGACGAAGAATACAAGAAGATGAAGTCCCACGTAATAGGCGGAGCGGATATCCTTAAGGACTTCACTTTGGTAGATCACGTTGTTGACGGTACCAGATACCATCACGAGCGCTACGATGGAAAGGGATATCCTGACGGCTTAAAGGGTGAGGAGATTCCTCTTTTTGCCCGCATTATTGCTGTGGCGGACGCCTTTGATGCAATGACATCCAATCGTGTATACCGTAACCATATGGATACAGATTATGTTATGAATGAGATGAAGCGTGGACGTGGAACACAGTTTGATCCTGTTGCCCTTGATGCTTTCTTAAGACTGGTTGAAAAAGGAACAATCAATCTTGATGAGATCTACGCCCAGAAGAGAGAAGAGATTCAGCATGCGGATCAGGAAGCTCAGGCGGAATTAAAACGTCGTGTTGAAGAAGACAAGAAGATTCAGGAAGCTGAGATGAAGAATGAAGAAAAGCAGAGTGAAGAAAAACAGTCTTCGGATGACGAGAAAGGAGCTAATGTATGAAGCGGGTATATATTGCAACAGCACTGACCTGTCTGGTATTACTGGCTGCTTTCGCAGGGATCTTTAAACTGATGAATCTCTCCGGAGTGAGGGACAGTCTGAAGATAGGTTTCATATATGACAACGATGAGAGTACACCATATACCTACAATTTTTCTTTGGCAAAGGATGCGCTGGAGAAGGCATATGGAAACAGGGTGAATATAATAACCTGCAGCAATGTCCTGGATGATGAGATGGAAGAGCCTTTAAGGGATCTTGCGTCTGCCGGATGCGACATTATCTTTTTCAACGGATACAGTGAGATGGTAAAAGAGCTGGCTCCCGAATATCCGGATATCCAGTTCTGTCAGACCTCCTACATGGACATGAGTGGACAGAGCGTTCCGGAAAATTATCACACCTTCAAGGGAGAGGCATACCAGGGACGCTACGTCAGCGGAATAGCAGCCGGGATGAAGATAAAGCAGATGATCAATGAGGGAACGATTACACCAGAACAGGCAATAGTGGGCTTTGTGGCGGCATTTCCAACCTCCGAAGTTATCTCCGGTTATACAGCATTTCTTTTAGGTGTACGTTCTGTTGTTCCTGAGGCAGTGATGCGCGTCTTTTACACCAATACCTGGAGCAGCTATGCTCATGAAAAGAGTGCAGCCCAGCAACTGATAGACGAGGGATGTGTTGTCCTATCACAGCATACCGACACTATAGGTCCCGCCATTGCCTGTGAGGAGGCTTCCCAGGAAAAAAATGTATACTTTGTGGGATATAATCAGAGTATGTCAGAGGTTGCGCCGGGAACTTCTCTTGTGACCTCCAGAATATGCTGGGAGCCCTATGTTCTGTCAGCTGTTGAAGCACTCATGACAAATAAAAAAATTGAAGAGGTTGTCACCGGCAACATTCATGGAACGGACGTGTCCGCAGGCTTTGAAAACGGATGGGTTGAGATGATAGATCTAAATCTTCAGGTGGCAGCTTTTGGAACACAGGAAGCCATGGACAGTGCTATAGAGCAGTTTAAACGTGGGAAAAATGATTTTGTATTTAAAGGCAACTATGTGGGTATCGAAACCGATAATCCAACCAACACCCTGGATCTGAGAAAAGGCTACATAGAGAACAAGAATACATCATATCCGACATTTGATTATTTCCTGTCGGGAATCATCACAATAGAAGAGTGAAAAAAGGATGAGGAGCAGTCTTTAGGATTGTTCCTCATTTTTTGCTTGCAAATAGTGTCTTGAGGCTGTATAATTCAAATTCGCAACACGACAGTTCATTTGTACCTTCCTGTCGATAAACAAAACCAGGACTACATGGAATAACTATGTTTTTTTGTGTGGCTCTGCGTTTGCAGGGTCATTTTTTATGGGTAAAAAATGAAAAAGATAATTATTGATTGTGATCCGGGAATTGATGATTCACTTGCCATAATGCTGGCGCTTAAAAGCCCCGAAGTTGAGGTTGCAGGGATTACGGTTGTAGCCGGCAATTCACCGGTGGAACTGGGATTTAAGAACGCAAAGCGTATCCTTGATTTTCTTGGAAGACTGGATGTTCCGGTTTACGTGGGTGCTGACAGACCAAGAGTCAGGGAGTATGTGAATGCACTTGATACTCACGGTGAGGACGGTCTTGGAGAGAGCTTCTTACCTGAGGTGGAAGGTCAGGAGATTCCATCAAAATCAGCGGTTTCTTTTATGAGGGAGACACTAAAGAGCGGTGATGTATCAGTTGTGGCATTGGGACCTCTGACAAATCTTGCAGATCTTATTGATGAAGATTTGGATGCATTTCTTTCTATAGAGAGGATCGTGTCCATGGGCGGTAATTTCAGAAGTCATGGAAATTGTTCTCCTGTGGCTGAGTACAATTACTGGGAAGACCCTGACAGTGCCAAGGTTGTTTTCGATACGCTCTATGAGCATCACAAAATGATCGAGATGGTAGGGCTGGATGTCACCAGGGAAATAGTGCTGACACCGGAGATCCTTTCCGATATGAAAAGGATAAATCCTCAGGTCGGAGATTTTGTCGAGAAGATCACAGACTTCTATTTCAAATTCCACTGGGAATGGGAGCACATCAGAGGGTGCGTTATAAATGATCCATTGGCTGTTGCGCAGTTTATAGATCCGAAGATTCTTAAGGGTATAAGTGCTTTTACAGAAGTTGAGACAGGCGGGATCAGCATGGGACAGACTGTTGTAGATTCCATGGGATTCTACCGAAAAGAGAGCAATGCTCTTGTTTTCACTGAAGTGGACAAAAAAGCATTTTGGGAAATGTTCCTTACGAGGATCCTTGAGAAAGAAACGGATGATCTAAAAGATATGTATTCTTAGATGAAATTACAGAAACACGCACTTGCTGCGGGTTTCGTGAGAACATGATACGAGAGGCAAATAGGCCCTTCGACAAAGTCGACTTTTAATGGCCTATTTGCGGCATTCTTGAATCTTTGATTCAAGAATGTATAATTACAAAGATTTAAAGTATAGGAGATGAAATTGTAATGAGTAACAAGACAAAGAAATTAACCATGATCGCACTGGCAGTGGCAATCAATATCGTAGGAAGCAAGCTTGCACTTCTCTTTAGCCTTCCGATCTTTCTTGACAGTATCGGAACCATGCTTGCAGCAATTACTTTAGGCCCTGTAGCCGGTGGACTTACAGCCCTTGTTGGAGGACTTATAAACGGTGTCCTTGGCGACGTATATGCAATCTATTTTTCACTTAGCGGAGTTCTTATGGGAGTTATTGCAGGACTTCTGTTCCACAAGAAAAAGCTCACATACGTTTCTGCTGTATGGAAATGTCTTCTTGTAACACTTCCTGCATCTGCTCTGTCAGCCTGCATCGAGACCTTCCTGTTTGGCGGAATAACATCTGCAGTTGTTACTACATTTATCATTCAGGCTCTTTCTCAGACTGCACTTAACCTTTTTGGCAGTGCATTTATTACTCAGGCAGTTACAGACTATGTGGACAAGCTGGTGGCTATTATGCTGGTAGTTACAAGTGTAAAATATCTTCCATATGAGCTTACTCATTTTGAGGAAAATGAGGAAAGCAAGATGGCTGCATGATCTTTCCGTATAGAATAAAAAAATCCGCACTGGCTGCGGATTTTTTTGAAAGTGTTGCGTATATCACCATATAAAGTTTGAGTTTAATTGCTCGCCGTTATCAATGAGTAGATCCTGACCGGTCATGCTTGAATTTACATTGGTGAGGAAATAGGTAAACTCAGCTATTTCTTCAGCCTGTGCCCAGCGATGGAGCAGGGTTTCATCAAGACATTGATCCATGAGAACGGGATCATCGATAATATGAGCATTAAGGGGAGTGTAAACTCCGCCTGCAGAAATACTGTTAGAAGTAGCACCGTACTTGGCAAGCCTGAGTGCGGTGTTTTTCATATATGTGACAACTCCGCCCTTACTGGCAGCGTACTCCGGAAATTCTGCGCCGTTTGAAGCGCTGGAGGATGCCATGAAAAGTATGGAGCGTATCTTTTCCTGAAAAGCATACTTTTCCGTAACCGCGATAGTAGCCTTCAAATTTGTGTCAATGACCTCAGGTCCTTCCTGTATCCCGGCATTGTTGACAAGAACCTCTATACCTTCTATTTCCGGTAGTTCACCTGTTATATCCACAAGCATATGCGTATAGGCAGGATTGCTGAACTCTGTTTCTGCCTTGTCAAAGCCGATTACTTCGTGACCCATCTCTATGTATTTTTTTGCGCACGCCAGTCCGATTCCACGGCTCGTGCCTGTAATTAGTATCTTCATGCTGATAGTATAGCATAAAATGGTTCCCGGGGACGGGGTTAGTGGTCCATTTTTGCCCGGGGTGTGATATGATTTGTAAATACAGATCAAACAGATAAGGAGACATTATTGTGAAAAAGATAGCGCTAAATAAATACACGGACTTTATAGTAAAAAAGACAGAGGAGCTTCTTAATATCGATTCCCCCACAGGTTATACTAAGGAAGCTGCTGACTGGGTAAAGAATGAATTCGAGGCTCTCGGTTTTAAAGCTTTCATGACTAATAAGGGAGGCGTTATCGTTGACCTTACAGGAAAAGACAAAAAGGACGGGCTTCTTTTGGAAGCCCATGTTGATACTTTAGGCGGCATGGTGGCAACAATCAAGGATAACGGGAGACTTCAGCTTACAAATCTTGGCGGGATGAATCCCAATAACGCTGAGACAGAAAATGTAAGGGTTGTCACCAAGTTTGACGGCATATATGAGGGTACATTCCAGCTCAACAATGCCTCTATCCATGTAAATGATAAGTACAACGAGGAGAAGAGAAGCTGGGAGACCTGCGAGGTTG
>JAEEGL011454085.1_pt1 | contig 14290 bp, 12 predicted proteins | sample 9134231 | NCBI WGS metagenome assembly JAEEGL01 (sample SAMN16246548, study PRJNA631951) | gut metagenome | biome: gut microbiome; feature: rumen; material: fiber-attached | host: Bos | place: Iran: Karaj | collected 2018-10 | reverse complement strand
TCTTCCGTCGATCAGATGCTCGCCGTAACCTATCTCCATATCGCATTCTTCCGGTACCGTTATATCGAAATCGAGAAAACCGGACGTCTCCGAACCGAGATCGACGATAAAGAATAAATTTTCACCGTCGTGCGCTTTGAATGAAAACGGCGCCGAAAAATCGAGCGGACCGCCTCCGATCTCGTGCGGAAAACGGAAAGAGAGAGCCGCGTGCTGCATATCGGTCTGCGTATTGACGCGATCCGCCGGATAATCGAAAACGCCCTGCATGGCGATCTTCGATCCCGATCTGTTTTTCAGTACGAGCTTCTCGATCGGGCGTTTATTCAGATCTTTCGATACGGTTTTGACGGTTTTCGATCTTTTGAAACCGTCGCGCTCGCCCTTCGGCAGAAACCAGTCTGACTGACCCTTCATATCGTAATGATACGAAAAACCGAGCTGACCGCTTATCAGATGCCTCATACCGCATATATAGTCTTTCGATCTGCGCGAAAGGACCGCCTCACGGCTGTACGATACGGTATCGCCGCCCGATACTATTTCGTAAATCAGACCGGCGTCGCCCTTTACGTAGGTCTGCGTATCCTGCCCGTAATACCAGACGCGAACGGCTAACAGGTTTTCGCCTTCCGTAACATACTCCGATATGTCGATCTCGTCGTATACCTTGTAATCGGGGTAATCCGCGTACTGACCGAAAGCGGCGAGCCTGCCGTTGACGTACGCCGTATAGTTCGAATCGCAGGCGATGCGGAGCAGAGTATCGCCGTTATAATCAAACGTATCAACGAAATCGGCGTATTCATCCGCTTCGGCGTTCTTATCGAGCCATATCCATTCGCTTTTTTCAAACATTTTTCGCTCTCCTTTGATATTTTAATTGAAAATTTTCTGATTTTCTATTTACAAATCAGATTTTATGGATTATAATCATATCAGTTTTACTGATATGGAGACATTTATGAAGATCGGATTTGATAACGAGAAATACGTTGAACTGCAATCGCAGAAGATCCTCGAAAGGATCAACAGATTTGACAACAAGCTTTATCTCGAATTCGGAGGCAAGCTTTTTGACGATTACCACGCGTCGAGAGTCATGCCCGGTTTTGCGCCGGACTCGAAGATCAGACTCCTGAAAAAACTGCGCGACAAGCTGGAAATAATAGTGATAATTAACGCCGCGGATATTGAAAGAAAGAAGATCCGCGCCGATTACGGCATTACCTACGATACGGACGTAATGAGACTGATCGACGCTCTGCGTTCGCTCGATATTTACGTTTCGGCGGTAGTCATCACGCAGTATCTCGAACAGCCGTCAGCCGAAATATTCAAAAAGAAACTTGAAATGCGCGGCGAACGCGTCTTCATACACCGCGTTATAAAAGGCTATCCGAACGACGTGGATACCATCACGAGCGATAAAGGATACGGCGCGAACGATTTTGTGCCGACTACGAGACCTCTCGTCGTTGTCACCGCTCCCGGCCCCGGCTCGGGCAAGCTCGCCACGTGTCTTTCACAGATATATCACGAGCGTAAAAACGGCGTGAACGCCGGTTACGCGAAATTCGAAACGTTCCCGATCTGGAGCCTGCCTCTCAAACATCCGATCAACATAGCTTACGAGGCGGCGACTGCCGATCTTTCCGACGTGAATATGATCGACCCGTACCATCTCGAAGCGTACGGGCAGACGACCGTCAACTATAACCGCGATATCGAGGCTTTCCCGGTCGTCAGAAAGATACTTTCGAGGATCACGGGTACCGACGATATCTATAAATCGCCGACGGATATGGGCGTTAATATGGCGGGCTTCTGCATCTCGGACGACGAGGTGTGCAGAGAAGCGTCAAAGCAGGAAGTCATAAGACGTTACTATAAAGCCGTATGCGATTATAAAAACGGTCTTTGCGATAAAAGCGTGGCTTACCGCTGCGAGGCTCTTATGGAAGAGCTGAACGTCACCAAAGCCGACCGCGCGGTTACGCATTACGCGCTCAAACGCGCCGAAGAAACGGGAGTCCATTGCGTCGCCATACAGCTTGCCGACGGTCACGTCGTTACCGGCAAATCTTCTCCGATGATAAGCGCGGCTTCGGCGGCGATGATAAACGCGATCAAATATCTTTCCGGTATATCGGACGACATACATCTGATCTCTCCGGTCGTGCTCGAGCCGATCACCACGCTCAAACGCTCGCTCGGGTCAAAAGCGAGCAAGCTCAATCTGCACGAGGCTCTGCTTGCGCTCAGCATCTGCGGCGCGACGAACCCGACCGCGGCTTACGCTCTTACGAAGCTGCCGGAGCTTGAACACTGCGAGGCTCATTCGACTAAGATGCTCACACCGAGCGAAGAAGACTACATAAAGAGATTGAAAATAAATCTCACCTGCGAACCGGAATTCATTTCAAAAGATCTGTATATCAACTGATAAAGATATAAAAGGGCGCGATCGAAAAATCGCGCCCTTTCTTTTTATTTTGCCGTCGCGGCGACCGAGGAGAGAAGCGCGTTCGCTTCTTCCTCCGGCAGAGCTGAATTGAGCTTGAAAATACCGCTTTCAACTCCGAGATTCATAACGTAACCGTTCGAACGCTGTCTGCATTCGGTGATGATCGAGGTGAGTTTTCCGGTCAGAACGTCGCAGTCGAGGCTGAAAGACATTACCGCGCCTTCGTCTTCATATATGCTTGCGTACTGCTTGCCTGCGTCCGCGGCGGCTTTTTTCACAGCGCCGTTCGTCATTTCGTCGCCGATCACGACGTCGCATTTACCGCAGAGCGAAGCCGCTTTTTCGGAAATGACCGCTTCGTTCGGACCGACCGTTATTATTTCGGTCTCAAGCGACGGTTCTGCGGCGCCTTTGGCTTCGGAGGCGGCTTTACATCCTTTTTTTATACCGGTAATGAAATCTTCGGAGGTCCTGCCTTCGGCGCCGATATAACCGATCGACGCGTGATTCGTCGCGGTAAGAACGTAACCGAACACGTAACCGTACTGTATCGTTTCGAGCACTATCGAGGTCGTTTTGCCGTTGAGCGCAACAACGTCCGCCGTTTTAGAACCGGGTACGGTAAGAATTATGAAATTGATATTGCCGAAATTCTTCGAGTTGTCTTTGATAGAAAGATAAGCGTCGGAATAAGCGTCTGACGGAAGGAATACCACCTCGGCTCCGCCTGCCGCCGCGAGTTCGATCTGCTTTTTCGCCGCTTCGGTGAAAGCTTCCGAATACGATTTCGAGTCGCTGCCCGACACAGACGCGGGAGTAAAATACTTAATGGTCGGAAGCTTGTCGTTTGTCGATTCGTCTATGGATTTTTTCTGATACTCTTTGATGGAACGCCAGATCGCGCCGTTTACCGTCTGTTCTTCAACGTCTGAAAGACCGCCGATCATCACGTATTTGTATTTCGTGCCGGTGGACGAGGTGTTTACCTGGCAGGAGCAGAGTACCGTGACCGCCGCGATAACGAGGCTGAGTATGATAAGTAATTTTCCGTTATATTTCATTTTCGTTTTCTTTTCCTTTCGGATTTTGTTTTTCTATGTTTGATAAAAAGCTTTTTCCCGCCGATCCGTACCCGAAATATTCGGCGATCGCGGCTCCCGTATCGCTGTAAGACGAACGCGTACCGAGATTCATTGCTCCGCGTATGCCGTCTCCGTATACGAGGACCGGAACGATACCGCCCGAAGCGGAGGCGTTCGACGTGACGACGAGTATATCGTTTGACCTCAGTATCTGCATAAACTGAGACAGCCTTCTGTCCGCGTAATTCATCGAGCTGTAATACGGCGTCAAGCCTTTGTCTCCGGAGGTATCTGACAGCCCGTCAAGCAGGCTTATCACGCATATACCGCTGACGTTGGCTCTTGCCGTCGCGATCATACCGTCGATCGCCTCTTTGTCGGAACAGGTACGGTGCTTTTTTACGTGCGCGTCGTTTTCAAAAGTCGAACATACGCTTCCGATCGCCGTCACCGTAAGACCTTCCGGCTCAGGGTCCGAGCCGAGAATACCGGAAAGACCCGTCATATCTCTTACGCACTCGTTTTTGTCGGGAATGACGTCTTTGCAAAGACATCTGCCGAAAGCGCCGTTTACGATGCACGATCTCCTCCCGAAATCAACGCCTTCGATATTGAAAAGTCCGAGTCTGCGCAAAAGAGGGACGTTGAGCTTGCCCGTGGAGTATATTTCATTCAGCGTAAACAGATCCGCGTTATTTTCTTCGGGATATCCCGGCAGAGCGCCGAGACTCAACCCGTTAAGTATCACAAAAAAAACTCGTTTTCTCATTAAATATCCGCCTGTCAGATGTGTAAAATGGGGTACAATTCTTTATGAGTTCTGATCTCGTATTTCGGCACCGGACCGTTTTCGTTTGCCTTCCCGTGCGGATTATACCAGCAGGTATCGACGCCGAAAGCGATCCCGCCGGCAATATCCGCCGTAAGAGAATCGCCGTAAACGAGAGCTCTTTCTTTTGAAAAATCCGAAATCGACGAAGCCGCTTTGACGAAAAAATCAGTATCGGGCTTTTTTGTACCGAGAAGCTCGGAAATAAACAATCCGTCGGTATTATCGGTTATCCCGGCGAGCTTGAACCGGGAGATCTGCACCTCGGCTTTACCGTTCGATATGACGTAAACCCGGACCTTGCCTTTGCAGCGGTCGAGCAGCTCTTTCGCGCCGTCTGTCGTAAATGCGTATTTACTGAGTATCTCTCTGTATCTTACCGCCGCCCTGTCTCCGTCGCCCTTTATGCCGTGAAGCTTAAAGAATTCTCTGAACCGCAGGAATATAAGCTCCTGCATGGTTATTTCGCCGCGCTCGAGCATTTTCCAGAGCCTGTCGTTATGCTCGGAATACGACGATAAAAGAGCGTCGTCTGCTTTTACTCCGAATTCGGAAAGCAAAGCGGCGACAGCAGTTTTTTCACAAAGGGCAAAATCGAGCAGAGTATCGTCTGCGTCACAAAGCAGAATATCGTATTTTCTCATAATCACCACCCGAATAATTATAGAATACAATCTTTATTATTCTGTGTATAAATATGAAATTACAGGTTAACGTTAGGGCGTGATTGGGTAAATGATTGATAAACCTGAAATGAACAGAGCCGCATCCTTCCGGGTGCGGCTCTGTATGAAGAGGAATTTATTTGCTCTTTATCTGGTTTTCGTAGCTTTCGACCATCTTCTTGACCATCTGGCCGCCGATAGAGCCGGCCTGCTTGGAGGTGAGGTCGCCGTTATAACCGTTCTTTAAGTTTACGCCGACTTCGCCGGCAGCTTCGGTTTTGAATCTCGCAAGAGCTTCCTTTGCTTCGGGAACAACATGCTTTGCCATAATGTTACAGATTCCTTTCAAATTCTTTATAGAAACACGATCAAAGGACGGACCGTCGTACGTCGCATGACCGCGGTGGCGAAACCGTCTTTTTCGGTTCCGAACATATTATGTGCCGTTATCAGCCTGTTATTACCGTGTAAATTCTGGAAATCCGATAAAAAAAGAAAAGGCTGTCTGTCGTTTCCGGTAAGGACCGGGATCGGCAAACAACCCTTTATGATCATATTACTACTTCGTCGTAAGCTCTCATTATTCCGATACGACCGGTCTCATACGTGAGACCGCCCTGAAAATATACTGTGTAAGGCGGACGGATCGGCGCGTCTGCCGAAAGCTCTATCGAAGCGCCGGACGTGAACGTACCCGCCGCCATTACCACGCGGTCGGTGTAACCGGGCATATCCCACGGCTCCGGCGTTACGTAAGAATCTATCGGCGAACCGGACTGTATGCCGCGGCAGAAAGCGCAGATGTTTTCTTCCGATCCGAGATCGACGGTCTGTATTATATCATATCTTTCTTCTCCGTACGAAGGCGAGACCCTGAAGCCCGCTTTGCCGAAAAGATACGACGCGAGAGCGGCGCATTTAAGCGCGGAGGCGACTACGGTCGGGGCGAAGAAAAGCCCCTGATACATATTCCGGTTTTCTTCGAGCGAAGCGCCGACCTCGGCGCCGATGCCGGGAGACGTCAGGCGGTAAGAGCACAGCTCGACCGCCTTTTTCGTGCCGGCGAGATATCCGCCGGTGCGGCAAAGACCGCCGCCGGGATTTTTGATCAGCGAACCGATCTGAAGATCGGCGCCGAAAGCGACCGGCTCCGACGTCTGAACGAATTCGCCATAGCAGTTGTCGACGACCAGATAAACGTTGTCAAATCCGTGTACGATATCGGTAAGCCTGCCGATCTCTTCAACGGGCAGGGTCCTTCTGTCTGCGGCGTAGCCTTTCGATCTCTGAACGAATACGACTTTCACGCCGCCTTTATGAAGCCTCTTTTCGACTTTTTCGTAATCGATAAAGCCGTTTTTCATATCTGTCTGTTCGTACCGGACTCCGAAATCGGAAAGACTGCCGCTGCCGGCTTCGCCTTCGATACCTATCACTTCGTCGAGCGTGTCGTACGGTTTTCCCGTGACGGAAAGGAGCGTATCGCCGGGGCGGAGAAGTCCGAAAAGACCGATCGCAAGTGCGTGCGTACCGGAAACGATGCTCGATCTGACGAGCGCCGCTTCGCACCCCATGACCTGAGCGTATATACGTTCGAGCGTGTCTCTGCCGCGGTCGTCGTAGCCGTAACCGGTCGTGCCGTGCAGATGCGCTTCGGAAACTCTGTTGTCGTAAAACGCCTCAAGGATCTTTTCGGCGACCGTTTTCGCCGTCCCGTCGAATTTCGCAAATACCGCGGCGAGCTCAGACTCGGCAGCCTTTACTGCAAGAAGCGTTTTTTCACTTATATTTCTCATAAATCGAACGAGCAGCAGAGAACGCCGAGATCAATACAGGCCTCAACGTCCTTCATATCGACGATCTCGTTCTGAGTGTGGCAGAATCTCGTCGGTATCGATATACAGCCGGCGCGCGAACCGCCCGCGACCGTCTGCATCGACGACGTATCGGTGCCGCCGTATGTAAGGACTTCGGTCTGATGTTTGATATTGTTGGCTTTCGCCGCCTCGAACATAGCGGCGACGAGAGCGCGGTCGCACATTACGGAGCTGTCTTTTATCTTGATCGCGGCGCCGTCGCCGAGCTTGACCGAGAAGTTAGTGGACGGGTTTATAACGTCTCCCGACGGAGTTACGTCGAAGGCGATACCGATATCGGGTAAAACGTTATACGAAGCGGCGTGCGAACCGCGGCAGCCGACCTCCTCCTGTACGGAGAATACGAAATAAACGTCGTTTTTGCACTTGCCGAGTTTTTTCGCTATCTCGATCATAACGTAACAGCCGATCCTGTCGTCGAACGGTCTGCCGGCGTACTTCGTTCCGTAAAGCTTTACGAGGTCGGATTCGACGGAGCACATTTCGCCGAGCTTTACTCTGCGTTCGGCTTCGGCTTTCGTCTTGACTCCGAGATCGACGTAGAATTTATCGCCGTTGTAATCCTTGAGTTCGGTCTTGCCCTCGGGCACGAGCACGCCGACGGCTCCGTTTTCGAATACAACGCGGCTGTTCGAATACGCGATGTAATTGATGCCGCCCACGCGCGAGACTCTTACGATGCCGTTATCCTGGATGCAGTTGACCATAAAGCCTATTTCGTCCATATGAGCGCAGAGCATGATCTTCTTCGCCTTTTTCGACGTTCCTTTTTTCAGGCAGATAAGGTTGCCGAGCGGATCTCTTTTTATCTCGTCGACGTAAGGCTTTACGGCTTCTTCGATGTATGCTGCGACTTTGTCTTCGCGGGAAGATACGCCCTGTATCTTCATGAGTTTTTTAAGTTCGTTTATCATGATCTTTTATCCTTTCTTATCTTTCGGGAACGTCGTCGGGCGACGTGAGCGCTATCTGAAGCGCAAGCTTAAACATTTCGTAATAATCGCTTTCTTTTATGACGCAGGAGGCTGAATGGATGTATCTCGTCGGGCACGCCATATTGATCGTACGCACGCCGCCTGCGGCTTTGTGTATCTTTCCGGCGTCGGTACCGCCCGCAACGTATTTCTTCGGCTGGCATTTTATACCGTGCTTCTTGCCGAGGCCGAGCGCGAAATTCACGAGCGCCGATTCGTATACGGTGCCGAGATCCATCAGCGAAACGCACGGTCCGTCGCCCGTCTTCGCGGCTCTCTTATGCTCGGGCGTTCCGGCTATATCGGATATCGCCGTCGATTCGAGCACGAGCGCGAGATCCGGTTTGATCCTGTTCGCGGTGATAAGAGCTCCGGTCCTTCCGACCTCTTCACGCACCGTGAAGCAGAAATACAGATCGTATTCCGGCGTGATCTTGTTTTCGTATATGTAATTTACGATATCGCAGAGTATCGAGCATCCGAGACGGTCGTCTATCGCCTTGCTTTTGATATATCCGTCGCCGAAGCGTATGAAATCCGAATCGAATACGGCGTAGTCGCCGATCTGCACGGACGCTTCCGCGTCGGCTTTGTCTTTCGCGCCGATATCGATGAACATTTTGTCGATCGGAGTGGCTTTTTTGCGTTCTTCATACGACTGCTGATGTATCGCCTTGGAAGCGATAAGACCGCCGATCTTTTCTTTCCCGAAGTCTCCTATGAAGAGTTTTCTGCCGCAGAGGACCTTCACGTCGAAACCGCCGACAGGCTGAAAATACAGATAACCGTTGTCGTCGATATCCGAGATCATAAGTCCGACCTCGTCCATATGCGCCGAAAGCATCATTTTTTTATCTGTTTTGCCTTTGATCCTGAAAATACGGTCGCCTATGAAATCGGTGTATTCCTCGTCGTATTTTCCTTCCAGCTCTTCGGTTATTATCTTTGCTACTTCGTATTCGCAGCTTGTGGGTCCGAATGCGGTGCAGAGTTTTTCAAGCAGTGCGGTGCCTTTCATAAGGTAGCCTCCTTTCCGATTTCTTTTATAAATCCGGCTATGAGCTTTGCGGCGTCGGCAACGTCGTCAAGCGAAACGACCTCGCTGTACGTGTGCATATTGCGGAGCGGTATCGAAACGAGGACGGTCGGTATGCCGAGCCCGACGAGCGGTATATCGTTCGCGTTCGTTCCCGTGCTCGTCGCTTCCACCGTAACGGTATGCTTATATTCGTTATCTTTTGCAAATTTAATAAGTTTTTTAGTCAGTCTGACGTCCGTTATCGCAGAAAGAGATATTTCCGGACCGTCGCCGAGACCGGTCTTGCGTCTCGAATCTGATCCCGGCACCCACGCGCAGCAAACGTCCGAGACTATCGCGTAATCCGGCTGCAGCCTGTAAGCCGCAGTAACGACCGCGCGGGATATTTCCTCTTTGGTGGAGAGGACAAGATCGAGTTCTCCCTCGTAACCGCCGTTTATGAGCTGCTCGACCGCTTCGATCAGCGCGACGGCGCAGATCTTGTCGTCAAATCCTTTTCCGCATATACGGTTGTTTTTAAGTTCGGTCAATTTATACATATATCCGACGGGCGTTCCTACCGGTATAAGCTCCTCCGCTTTTTCTTTCGTAAGTCCCGTATCGATCATGAGATCGGTAACAGGCGGCAGTACGGATCTGTCTCCCGTCTGCAGGTGCGGGGGAGTCGAGACTATAACGCCGTAAAGCGTTTCTTTGCCGTAGATCGTAACGTCCGCCGCCTGGAGGATCCGCGTATCGAGTCCTCCGATGTTGGTGAAGCGGAGAAAACCGCCCTCAAGCACCTCCGTCACCATCATGCCGACCTCGTCCATGTGGGCGTCGAGCATGATCTTCGGCAAGCCGGGCTTGCGTGCGTTCCTTTTCAAAATGTAGCTCCCGGCGGGTTCTCTCGTAAGCTCGTCGAAATACGCGTCGCGTATCTCTTCGAGCGCGGACAGACCGCCGTCTTCAAAGCCGGATACAGAGCACCCCGACGTCAAAGACCGGGCCAGCTTCAACAGATTTGCCATGTTTTATTACTCCTTTATAATGAATTCACTAATTTCTTGAACAGTTTTCCGCGTTCTTCAAAGTTCCTGAAGCGGTCGAAACTCGCCGCGGCGGGCGAAAGTATCACCACGTCGCCTTCTTTTGCGGCCGCCGCCGCTTTGAAAACCGCCTTTTCAAAATCCGGTTCTTTGATCACGTTAAGCGTTTCCGGCAAACCGTGATCGCACATGGAGCGGTATATCTTCTCACCGTTCTGACCGGTCAGAACAACGGCTCTCGCATGCTCGAAAAGCGGCTCGCAGAGCGGTTCGTAATCGAGATTTTTGTCGTATCCGCCGAGTATCACAACGACCGGGCACGAGAAGCACGATAACGCCGCCGCCGTCCGCGTGGGCGAAGAGTCGATCGAGCCGTTGTAATATCTCACGCCGTTTTTTTCGCGCACGAATTCGAGACGGTGTTCGACTCCGTTGAAATTCTTCGCGATCTCGTATACGGCTTCTTTTGTCACGAGTCCGGCGGTGAGACCGATAGCGGTCATATAGTTTTCAACGTTGTGCCTGCCGGGGATCTTTATGTCGGAGGTTTTGATTATTTCTTCCGTTTTGCCTTCATATCTTAAATATATCGATCCGTTTTCCTCGTATACGGCGTCTTTGCCGGGCGGTATCCGTTTGGAAGAGAAGAAGCAGACTCTTGACGCGGCTTTTTCCGCGTATCCTCTCGTAACGCTGTTTTCGTAATTCAGAACGACACGGTCGTTTTCGCCTTGATGCGCGAAAACGTTCGATTTGGCGGCGATGTATTCGTCCATGCCCGTATGCCAGTTGAGATGATTCGGCGTGACGTTTGTCACGGCGGCGACCGAAGGCGATCTTTTCATCGTCTGAAGCTGGAAAGAAGACAGCTCGACGACGACCGTATCGTTTTCATTCATCTCTTCGACCTTTCCTATCAGCGGCGTGCCGATGTTGCCGCCGAGATACACACGTCCGCCCGCGCCCGAAAGTTCCGCCTGCTTTTTAAGGATCAGCGACGTGACGGTAGTAGTCGTCGTTTTTCCGTCGCTGCCGGTGATCGCGATGATCTTACACGGACAAAGCTCGAAAAACAGTTCCATTTCGCTCGATAAAACGCTTCCGTTCGAAACCGCTTCCGCGATCCCCGGCACGTCGGGACGGATACCGGGAGATCTGAATATAAGATCGTCGTTAATGCCGTCGAGATATTTTTCGCCGAGCACGAACCGAACGCCGAGCGCTTCGAGCCTGTCGGCTTCCTCTCCGAGCTCGGATCTGTTTTTCTTATCGCGGACGGTGACCTTTACGCCGCACGACAAAAGAAAATACGAAAGCGGTATATTGCTTATGCCGAGACCGAGTACCGAGGCGGTTTTGCCTCTTACCGTATTTCTGAAATCGCTGATTTTCATGTTATCTCCGTCAATAATTATGATTACTCTGCCATTATATAATAAAAACTTACTTTTTGCAATATTATTTCCGAAAAAAAACGGGGAATTTTCAAATTAGCCTTGAAATTTCTATATATTAATGTTATAATTCAAAATGTATTTTTGTATTCGCTGGAGTTTTTTGCATGGAATATGTTTTTTCCGACAACACAGAGCCGTTAAAACCGTCGGCAATAAGGGAAATATTCAAGTCGCTTACCGATCCTGACGTGATATCTTTTGCCGCGGGCAATCCGTCGCCGGAGAGTTTTCCCGTTGCCGATATGAAGAGATTCGCCGACGCGATATTCGACGAATGTCCGTCGGTCGCGCTGCAGTACGGTATAACCGAAGGTTTTACGCCGCTGCGTGAATCGGTTAAGGCGAGAGCGAAAAGAAGGTTCGGCGTCGGCGGCGATAACGATACGGCTATAATCACGTCGGGCGGTCAGCAGGGTATAGACCTCACCGCAAAAGTCCTGTGCAGCAGAGGAGACACGGTGATATGCGAAGAGCCTACCTTCATCGGAGCGCTGAACGCTTTCCGCGCTCACGGATGCAGGACGGTGGGCGTACCGATGGACTCGGACGGGATCAATACCGACGCGCTTGAGTTTGCGATAAAGACCGCTGAAAATCCGAAGCTGATCTATCTGATACCCACGTTTCAGAATCCGACCGGTAAAACGATGTCGAAAGAAAAACGCGTAAAATGCCTTGAACTTGCAAAAAAGTACGGTCTGATCATACTTGAAGACGATCCGTACGGCGAACTCAGGTTCTCGGGCGAGAGCGTTTTGCCGATCAAAAGCATGGATACCGAGGGAAGAGTGGTCTACTGCAGCTCGTTTTCGAAAATACTATCGTCGGGTATGCGCGTGGGTTACGTTATCTGCGATAACGCAATAGCGAACAAGATAACTGTCTGCAAGCAGGTAAACGACGTGCATACGAACCTGTTTTTCCAGATGATCTGTCATAAATTCCTCACGGAATACGATCTTGACGCGCATATAGCGAAGATAAGAGAGCTGTACGGAAGGAAATGCGCTCTGATGCTTTCCGAGCTTGACGGTAAACTGCCGGGATCGGTGCGTTATACGCGCCCCGAAGGCGGACTCTTCATCTGGGCGGATCTGCCCGAATACGCCGATATGAAGGAAATAATAAAAGAACTCGTAAAAAGAAAACTCGCCGTGGTGCCGGGAGATACGTTTTTGTGCGATAACGGTATCGGTACTGGCGGCTTCCGTATGAATTATTCCACTCCGTCCGACGCGCAGATAATCAAAGGCGTGTCTATCCTTGCGGACGTATTGAAAGAAAGGTTAAAATAAAATGGAAAGCGATAAGAAAAAAACAGTATTCTCGGGTATTCAGCCGAGCGGAAATTTAACGATAGGAAATTATCTCGGTGCGCTCCGCAATTTTTCGGAATTCACCGATAAGTATAACTGTCTTTACTGTGTGGTAGATCAGCACGCGATCACGGTCAGACAGCAGCCCGCGGAGCTGCGCAGAAGAACTTACGAGGTGCTTGCGCTGTATATCGCCTGCGGACTCGATCCGGAGCAGAGCATACTCTACGTTCAGAGCCATGTTCCCCAGCACGCTCAGCTCGCGTGGGTGTTAGACTGCTACACGATGTTCGGCGAGCTGTCGAGAATGACGCAGTTCAAAGATAAATCGGCAAAGAACGAAAACAATATAAACGCCGGACTTTTCACCTACCCCGTACTGATGGCGGCGGATATCCTTCTGTATCAGACCGATCTCGTGCCGATAGGCGAGGATCAGAAGCAGCATCTTGAACTCACGCGCGATATTGCGGAGAGATTCAACGCCGTTTATTCCGATACGTTCGTCATACCCGAGCCGTATATGAAACCCGGCGCGAAAATATATTCGCTTGCCGAACCGACGAAAAAAATGTCGAAATCGGATCCTAACGAAAACGCGGTGGTCCGTATACTCGACCCGAAAGACGTAATAATCAAAAAATTCCGCCGCGCTGTCACAGACTCCGAAACGGAGGTCAGACGCGCCGAGAACAAAGAAGGCATCTCGAACCTCATGACGATATATTCCTGCATGACGGGAAAAAGCGACGAAGAGATCGAAGCCGAATTCAAAGGCGTCGGTTACGGTGAATTCAAGACCGCGGTCGGCGAGGCGTGCGCGTATGAACTTGAACCGATACAAAAGCGCTACGCGGAAATATTGGCGGACAAAGCGTATCTTGAATCGGTGATGAAGACTAACGCCGAAAAAGCCGCGTATCTGGCAAGAAAAACGCTTTCGAAAGTATACAGAAAAGTAGGATTTACAACTCTTTGATCACAGATTAGAGAAAATGAAAAAGAAGAAATTTGACACAGTAACGAAAATATCCGCGATACTGACCGCGCTGCTCATAGTGTTCGTCGGGGTTTTCTGCACGTCTCCGTCAAAAGCGGCGGATGATCCTTTCATTCCGGTATATACTGATGAAGAAACCGAAGCCGTTACCGAAACAGAAGAGGTCAGAGAAACGTACGATACAATAGGCGAGGATCTGACCTTCGACACGGAAAAGGAAACTGAAAAAGAGACCGGAAAACCGTCTGAAACGAAGCCTGCGGATCCCGATACCGACCGGCCCGAGGTCACAAAGCCGCAGGAAACGGAAAAGGTTACGGAAAAAGCAACCGAAAAAGTCACCGAACCGCCGACGACGGTCAAAGAAACCGAACCGCCGATCACGGGTGAATTTTCCGAAGCTACCTTCAGGCAGTATACGGGCAGGGATCTCGGTCCCGACGAGACGATATACGACAGATACGAAAACGAGCGCTTTTCGGTCGTCATTACAAAAGTCGTACGCGGAAATCTCAATTATTTCATCTGCGACATTAGGGTGAATTCGGTGAAGGAT
>JAEEGL011430635.1_pt1 | contig 14290 bp, 13 predicted proteins | sample 9134231 | NCBI WGS metagenome assembly JAEEGL01 (sample SAMN16246548, study PRJNA631951) | gut metagenome | biome: gut microbiome; feature: rumen; material: fiber-attached | host: Bos | place: Iran: Karaj | collected 2018-10 | reverse complement strand
TGGACTGGCGCGTCAGACCGAGCAGATCGCAGAGGATCGACATCAGCGGCACCACAAGGAAGGCCTTGGCTGTGCCGGAGCAGATGAAGAATTCCAGCACCGAAATAACCACGTACATCAAACGGATGACGCCGTAGGGCGAAATGCCTTCCATGGCGGAGCTCAGTTTTTCCAGCAGCGTGTGCATGATCATGCCCTCGTCCAGCACATAGGTGATGGCAAGGATGAACACGATCAGCGGGATCACCGGCAAAATGGTCTTGACGCCTTCGCCGAACGCGCCGAACAGCTTTTTGCCGCGCAGACCCGTCGCCCGTCCCGCCAGCAGACCGCCGAGCGGGAAGAAGATGGCCATGCAGCCCATGGAGCCGTAGCTGCCGATGGTCGTCAGCAGCTCGCTTTCGGTTTTTGTGCCGATCAGGCTCAGCACAAAGGAGGCGATTGTGCCGACCAGCACGCAGCAAAGCATGATCAAAAACAGCTTTGTCGCTTTGGCAACGTCTTTTTCCTGAAGCATCTTGCGGCACTCATCCAGCGGATAGCGGTCGCGCAGACCCTGGTCAGTTTTGAACGCCGGCGATTTTTCCGGGTGCTTTTCGATTTTCTTGGCATAAAGGATCAAAAATCCGGTCAGCGTGGCATAGACCACCGCGAAAATGATCAGGCGCAGCCAAAGGCCGGAAAAGACCTGCAGGCCGGCGAGCTTTTGCACGGTGATGACGTTGAAGGGATTGAACGTGGCGGCCGTGAAACCGAAGGCCACGGCGACAAAGCTCATGCCGATGCCGGTCAGCGAATCCCAGCCCATTGCCAGCGAGACCGCAACCGCGATCGGCACAAGGGTCAGGCTCTCTTCCAGAATACCGGCCGTGGAGCTCAAAAACATGCACGCGAAGGTCATCACGGCAATCAGCAAAAACCGCCGCGACGAAAAGCGGTCCACGATGGAGGCCATCAGATAGCGCAGCACACCGATTTTATCAAGGATCAAAAACGTGCCGCCGACCAGCATCAAGATCACGATGATCGCAAGGCCGGTCGTCGCGTTGCCGCCGGTGAAGGCCAGCACGGGAGAAAGCGCGATCTTCCAGATCGGCATGCGGTAGTCCGGCGATTCGGTGTAGGTGCCGGCGATCACAGAGCCGTTTTCGTCCAATGCGAACTGGCCGCGCGGCAAAACCTGGGTCAGCAGTCCCGCTAAAAACAGAATGGCCAGCAGCAGCAGCGCGATGCCGAACAGCGTTTTTTTGTCAATGTGCAGGCCATCCTGCTTTTTCGGCGCTTCCTGCGGGTTGAGCGTTTGAGTTTCCATTGGTTGTCCCCCTTTGGGCGGATGCATATTTATCCAAAAGTCCACCGAGATTGTACCATAACCCTTCTTGAAATGCAAGAGATAATTGAAAGTTTCGCCGAAAACGCCGTTTGCGCCCGCCAAAAGAAAAGTTGCCGCCCGGTTTGCATTTTTCCGGCTTTTCTGCTATAATCAGGCAGACGGAGGTGGTTTTATGAAACAAAGATCAAAGGCACCGCTGATCATCAGCGGCGCACTGACCGTCCTCATTCTGGCGGTGATGGACGTCTTTCTGCTCCCTGCCGTGGAACGGGCGGCGGGCGGGCTTCGCTGTTTTGATCTGCAGACCTTCGGCTATAACTATGAAACGGCAAAAGCGTTTTTAGGGGCCCTTTCCGAAGAGGGGCGGCAGTTGTATCAGTTTGTCCAGATCCCCGTGGACACGGCCTTCCTTGTCGCCTATACCGTGTTCTTTGTGCTTGCGCTGCGGCGGCTGTTTGCATCCAAAGCGGCCCTCATCCTCCCCTTTTTGCTTGCGATCGCCGATTTCGCCGAAAACACCTGCACCTTTTTGATGCTGCGCGACCCGGATGTGCTCACGCCGCAAACCGGAGCGATCTTCGGCGCCGTCACGCTTTGCAAAACGCTTTTGATGTACGCCGTGTTCGCGCTTTTGCTGGTCGGCCTGATCCGATATTTCGTGCAAAAGAAAAAGAAGAAACCGCAGAACGAAGCGTAACGGGAAACACAAACAACATACAATGATAAGGGAGAACATTATGCTGACAACGATTCAAAGCAAGGACCTGAAAGTGACCGTTTGTGCACGCGGGGCAGAGCTGCAGTCGATCCAAAGCAGCGACGGCACAGAATATCTTTGGCAGGGCGATCCGGCCTATTGGACGAGCCACGCGCCGAACATTTTTCCCTATGTCGCAAGGCTGACCGAGGGCAAGTTTCTCTATCAGGGCAGCACCTACGGCTTCGGCAACCACGGTCTGGTGCGCTATGCCGATCTTACGGTGATCGAATCGGCGCCGGACAGCGTGACTTTTCAGCTCGAATCCGACGAGAACACGCTGCGGCAATACCCCTTCCCCTTTCGCTATACGATGCGCTATCATGCGGTCGGAAACCGGCTTGTGATGCAGACCACCGTTGAAAACACCGGCAGCGAGCGCATGTATTTCGCCGTCGGCGGCCATCCGGGCTTCAACGTGCCGCTGGAGGACGGCGCGGCGTTTTCGGATTATTATCTGGAATTTGACGAACCGGCCGAACCCTACCGGATCTTGCTTGCCGATTCCGGCGCGGTCACCCCGGGGCAGGAGCGCTATGTGCTGCAAAGCGGCAGACGCATTCCGCTCGATCACCGTCTCTTTGACCACGACGCGATCGTGCTGCACCACACGGCAAAGACCGTCACGCTCAAAACCGACAAGGGCGGCAGGAGCGTCACGGTGTCCTTCCCGGACTTTCGCTATGTCGGCTTTTGGCACAAGCCGAACACCGACGCGCCCTATGTGTGCATTGAGCCGTGGACCTCGCTGCCGTCAAGAGAGGGCATCGTCGAAAACTTTGCGCTGCAATCCGATCTTCTGTTCCTCGACCCCGGAAAGCAATATCAAACCGAATGGCGGATCGAGATCACTTGATCGGCCTTTGACACTGAAAACACAGACACCTCGGCAGTTTTTGCCGAGGTGTTGGTTTATGTGTTGTGGATATTTTTTGATATAACTGCCTCCCGCGGCCGAAGTGCATGTTGCTTCATTCCGGCAAAGGGGCGGCTTTTTTCATCTCATTCGCTTTTTTGATATAGATGACGATCAGAGGAATATCCGCAATGAGCCAGGCGGCGGGCGCGGCGTAGTACACCGCCGTCAGACCGAAAATTTTGCTGAAGATGAACGCAACAGAGAGCCTTCCGATGAGCTCGCCGGCGCCGGCGATGGCGTTGGCATAGGTGTAGCCGAGACCCTGCAGGGTGTTCCGCAGCACAAAGAGAACAGCGACCAGCGCATAGCATTGCGAAATGGCGAGAATATACCTTTTTGCAACGCTCATGATCTCGGGGTCGATCTCCTTCATAAACAGCGCTACCACATGGGGGCCGCCGAAATACAGCGCCGTGCTCATCAGGATGCTGACGAAAAGATCGAGCAGCAGGATCTTTTTGACCGAATCGGTGATCCTTTTGTAATTCTTTGCGCCGAAATTCTGGCCCACGAAGGTCTGTGTGGCGACTCCGAGGCCGCTCATGGGGATGTTGGTGAGATTTTCGACCCTGTTTGCTGCGGTGATGCCCGCCATTGCGCTTGTGCCGAAGGAGTTGATGGCGCTCTGCATACACATGGAGCCGATCGAGGTGATCGTGAACTGCATGGAAACCGGTATGCCGAGTTTGATCTGATATGCGGCTGTTTTGAAGTCCGGTCTGAGGTCGCGTTTTGTGATGTCAATGTTCCTGTTGAACCGTAACACATAGATTCCGCAAAGCAAAGCAGCGACCGCGTGCGAGATCATTGTTGCAAACGCGGCGCCCTCAACGCCCCAGCCGAGTTTCCCCACGAAAAGCAGATCAAGCAAAAAATTGACAATGATCGTTGCGAAATAGAAATAGAGCGGCTTCTTGCTTTCGCCGACAGCTCTTGAGATCGCGGTGAAATTGTTGGAGAGCATCTGGACCGGAACCGCGAAATACAGGATGTTCACATAGGCGGCGGACAGACCGATGATCTCTTCGGGCGTACCGATCAGGCGCAGAAGCGGATTGGAAATGATATGCGCGACGATCACGATCACGCAGCCGACCAAAAACGAGACCGAAATGCTGCTGCCCGCATAATGCGAAGCTTTCCTGATGTCGCCCGCGCCGAAGGACTGCGCCACGGGGATGGTGAAGCCGCTTGTCAGACCGAGCGCCGCGCCGATGATGAAGGAATTGATCGCGCCGACATTTCCCACCGCGGCGAGGGCGTCTGTGCTGACAAACCGCCCGACGATGATATTGTCCACAATATGGTAGTTGAACTGAAGCAGTGACGACAGCATGATGGGCAAGGAAAATCTTGTGATGATTTTCAGAGCGTTGCCCTGCGTCATATTGATTCCGTTTTTCATAATTCACCCGGGTGCGCGTTTTTTGACGAAAAAATTGACATGTTTCACTTTGTTGAGGTCGTTGGATCACGAGTTTATCTAATGGCACCCATCGATATCATATCACAGAAACAGAAAAAGTATATGCTTTTAGAGAATTATAGAGAGAAAAAGAACGCCGATCATATCAAAATCAGCGTTCTTCTATGGTCGGAGTGAGGTGACTCGAACACCCGGCATCTTGCTCCCAAAGCAAGCGCGCTACCAACTGCGCTACACCCCGGTTTTATAGGGATTGAGGGATTAAGGGTTAGGGGTTAGGGATTAGTGAATGGAGAATTAAGAATGGAGAATGGAAAATTAAGGATTTGGATTTGCGGGCGGAAGATAGTATACCCCAAAAGGCGGGGTTTGTCAAGGAAAACAGTATGAAAAGACAGGCAGAAAGCTCAGTCCGTTTCCTCCTGACACTCCGCCATCGTTTCGGCGTCGTTGGGGATGCCGTTTTCATCGAACTTTTCTTTGAGCTCACGTTCCACGGGCACGAGAGACGCAAGGAAGGGAACGACCTGCACAAGGCAGACCAAGCCGAGGGCGACATGGGCTTCTTCTTCGCTTTTGTCGAGCAGAAGCATCGGAAACGCCGCGCTGACGATCAGCATGATCCAGCCCAGCTTCTTCCAGATCCCGCCGAGTCTGCGGTGGGCATAGACCCAAGTTTCCCGGCTCAGCATAGAGCGCCGCGTGCGATAGCCGCTTTTCATCGATTTCGGCACTTTCGTACTGTAGCGATAGCCGCAGATGAGCATGATCATCGGCAGCAGCAGACTCGTCACACTCAGCAGCACCCATTCAAGCATCGTTCTTCGCCCTTTCGTTTCATTCTTTGCATTGCAGCGCGTCGATCACGGCCTTTGCCGAACATTCCGGCAGATCGATCGTGTTGGCCGGCAGCCGCAGGTTTTCAAGATAATGCGCGTCGGAATCGCGCAAAATCAGCTTGCCGCGCGTTGCCGGATACTTTTCAAGATATTCCCTCTCATCCGCGTCCGGCGTCAGTTCAAACGCGCCGACCTTCAGCCCGGCGGGAAAATCGCCGAGCACGGAGAGCACGGAATAGGAACTGCGGTCGATGTGCGCCGGAAAACACACGCCGCCGTATTGTTTGACCAGCGCCGGCACATCGTCCACGGAAAAGGCGCTCGCCGTGTTCAAAAGCAGCTCCTCGGAAGAGAGCACCTTGTCGGCGCTGTCCATCACGAGCTGGTCGCCGAAGATCTCCGTGCGGTTTTTCACGGGCGGGATGTTCTCATGCACAAGGGCGCTGAACGCCTCTGCGCTGCCGCAGTCCGGGAACAGGCAGATCACATGGATCTCTTCGCTCGTGCAAAGCTCCATGCCGGGAACAACGGTGATACCCGCCGCCTCCCCCGCTTTCACCGCGGCGCGGCAGTTGCGGCAGGAATTGTGGTCGGTCAAAGCGATGATGTCAAAGCCGAACAGCTTTGCCGCGTTGACCAGATTGAAGGGCGTCATCTCGTTGTCGCCGCAGGGAGACAAACACGAATGCAGATGAAAATCGTAAAACAGCTTCACGCGATCACCGCCGAAAGTTTTACCGCAAGCTGATAGGCGTTGTCCGCCGTGGTAAGGATCGTGACCCCCTGCTGCTCGGCGCGACATTTTGCGTTTTCGTCCAGCGCGGCGTGCTCGGTCAGAACGATGCACGCGCAGTCGGTCAGCACCGCCACGGCAACGGCGTTGATGTTGCCCATCACGGTCAGCCAGCAGTCGCCTTCGCGCGCCTTGCCCATCACCCACGAGAGCAGATCGCCGCAATAACAGCCTGTCACTTCGCGGCTGAGATCGCCTTCGGTCAGCTTCTGCAGATCCAGCTGTTTGATCAGTGCTTCAACGGTCATTTTGTTTCCCCTTTTGATTTATCTTTGTTCGGTTTCAAAAACGTGCGCGCAAAATCGTGGGCATAGCCGTCGCCTTTTTCCGCCGGCGGATGCACCGACGCACGGTCGCGGAACGGCGCGGGCATCCAATCGACGTCGCCTTTGGCAGAGCGCATTGCCAAAAACACGCAGTCGCTGCGTTCGGCATAGCCGCGCACGATATCGTCCGCCAGCGCACGGCAGGACGGCGCGCCGCAGATGCCGCAGTCAAGACCAGGCAGAGACGCCTCGATGGCCTTCAGTTCGGTCATCATGCGCATGGCCTTGATCACGTTGTCGGCAAGTTTCATTGCCGGTGAAGGATGCAGCTCCTTTGTCCAGCTCAGCGCGTCAAGATCAAAATCCACGGGCAGGCTGTTGCAGGAAACGGGCATGAATTTGCGCAGCCTCTGGATGCGCGCTTTGGCAACATAGGGATTTTCAACGGTCAGCACGCCGCCGACGCAGCCGCCGGTGCAGCAGTTGAGCTCGATGAAATCCAAATCGTTGAGCTTTTCGTCTTCCAGCTCTTCGAGCACCTTGGTGATGTTTTCAATGCCGTCTGCGGCAAGATAGCGTTCACGCAGCAGACCCGCCGCCTCGCCGCCGCTGCTGGCCCAGCCGACGCCGATGATGCCGGAATCGTTGAGCATTTCCAGCTCGTCCGGCTGCAGCTTGTCCATGGTCTGCACCAGCACGGGATAGATGTCCTTGATGGCGATGGCACCGTTGATGTTCTGCTCTTCATAGCACAGCGGCGACTTGATGTCGGTGCGCTTGGCCGGACAGGGCGTGATGAAAAAGATGCCGATGTCTTCCGACGGCAGCCCTGTCTGCTGCATGGCGCGTTCACGCGCGAGCTTTGCCGTGAAATCCAGCGGCGTGAACAGCGGCAGAATGTTGCCGATCAAATTCGGGAAGCGGGTGCGGATCAGCCGCAGCACCGCCGGACACGCCGAAGAGATCACCGGCGTTTTGAGCACTCCGGCTTCGATCATCTTGCGCGTGGCGTCGCTGATGAACTCCGCGCCTTTGGAGACTTCGACCACATCGTCGAAGCCCATTTTTTTCAGCCCGTTGAGCACATAGTCCACGTTGTCGAGGTTGTTGAACTGGCCATAGAGCGACGGTGCGGGCAGGGCGATGCGGTACTTATATTTCAGCAGCTCGTTAAAATGCTCTGTAACCGCGTATTTCGCGTTGTGCGGGCAGACGCGGATGCATTCGCCGCAGTCGATGCAGCGGTCGGAGATGATATAGGCTTTTTTGCCGCGCACGCGGATGGCCTGCGTGGGGCAGCGCTTGATACAGTTCGTGCAGCCTTTGCACTTTTCGTCGTCAAGGCGCACGGAATGGTAGATGTTTTCCATGGTGGTGATACTCCTTCGGGCAGGGGACAGGGATCAGGGGGCAGGGAATAGGGATTAGGGAGTAGGGGGTAGAAATGCGGCGCAGCCGCCACTGCTTAAGCCCTCCCCTCATGGGGCGCGGGTCTCCGGTGGAGACCTTTGCGCAGCAAAAGCGCCGACCGAGCCGGCAGGCGAGACTGAGGGTGCCGTCGCGCCAAGCTGTACATGGTAAAGGGAGCATGCTGCAACGCGGCGGCGGGTGAGGCTGGTTTAAAGCGAATAAAAAAGGGGTTAGGATACGATGCCGATTGCAGAGATGCGCCGAAGAAGGCGTTAATCATATCCATTCAAAGAATGTACGAAAACAGAAACCGTGATTCTGCTCTCCTAAGAAAAATCAACCCTCAAAAGACTTTTTAACTCCGCCCTGTACCCTGTTCACTTCATATATACTTTTAAAGTCAACGTCGTTCCGACGCCGAGTTCGGTGTCAAGCTGAAACTCGTCGGTATACTTTTTGATGTTCGGCAGGCCCATGCCGGCGCCGAAGCCGAGACAGCGGATGTTGTCGGGCGCGGTGGAATAGCCCTCTTTCATGGCGAGTTCCACGTTTTCGATGCCGGGGCCCTGGTCGGCAAGAATCATGCTGATCGCGTCCTCGGTGATCTCCACGTCGATCACGCCGCCGTTCGCGTGGATGACCATGTTGATCTCGCCCTCATACATGGCGACGGCAACGTTGCGGATCGTTGCCGGCGACACGCCCAGTTCCTTGAGCGTGCGCTTGACGTCGCCCGAAGCCGCGCCCGCACGGGTGAAATCCGTTGCGGAAATGTTATAATGCAGCTTGATGGAATCCATTATATGCCGAAGCCTCCCCTCAGGCCGGCATCATAAAGCCGCCCGCAGGACGTGAACATTTCCAGTTTTGTTGCAAGCATCACCATATCGCGGTCCTCCGCCAGATGGATGATGTCGATGCTCGGCCGCTTGCCGCGCACAAACACGATGCAGTGCATATCCATCATTTCGGCCGTGCGCACCACCTGGGGATTCACAAGTCCCGTCAGCAGCACCGCCTGCTCTTTCACGAACGCAAGCACGTCGCTCATCATGTCGCTGCCGCAGGCCGTCTGCACCTCGGTATCCAGCAGATCGTCGCGGCAGATGATCTCCGCGTCAAGAATTTCGATGATGTCCTTCACTTTCATAAGTATACTCCTTTGCAAGAAAAGAGCGAACAAAGGGGTGCACCCCAACCGTTCGCTTTTTTGTGATTCAGTTTGTAACGGGCTTTATTCACCGAAATCGAAGTCCGCTTTGCGGATCTCGTTCTGGATGATGTTTGCCGCAAAGTTCCAAACGCTGCGGCCGGCCTCCACATAGCCCTCTTTGTTTTTGACGCTGCACAGCATTGCAAACGCTTCGCCGATGTTTTGCGAAACGTCGCCGCTTTTTTTCATTGCGAGAAAATAGAAGGTGAACGCCGCGCCGTCGGAGATGTTCTTGTGGAACCCCGGGGCGCTTTTGCGCAGTTCGTCGTGCAGGCTGTTGATCGCCGTGGTTGCAAGCACCGGCACCGGGATCTCAAGTTCCAGCAGCGCCTCCGCCTCAAACACAAGCAGCACCTTGATCTGATAAAGGATGTCCTGCGAAAGATATTTTTTCGGCAGGATGTCCTGCAGATTCACCTGCAGGCCCTCGCCGTCCAGCGACGGGGTCAGCTGCGACAGACGTTTGCCGAGCTGCCTTGCTTTTTCAAGGTTGCCGTTGGCGCGCTGACGGTTCACGTTGTCGAAATCGTCGGTCAAATTGACGCGCACGCCAAGCCGCTGCGCCTTGCTTTGATAGATCTTTACGTCGTTTTCTGCCATACCTGAAACTCTTTTCGTTGTTGTTTTGCAACCGATGATTCACTCAGTGGTTGCTTTCAGTCTGCCGCCTGTGCCGCGGCGACCTTTTGGTTTTCCAGCTTTCGTTGTTTGCGGCGCTGCTTCGCCTTGTAGCTGAACAAAGCCGCAAGGGCGTCTTCGTCGGGGCCGCATTCGCCGAGTCTTGTGGGTTTCGCGTTGAATGCGCCGTGGAAATCGCTGCCGCCGGTCATGACAAGATGGTGCTTTTTGGCGATCTTCTTGAGCAGCTCCTGCTGTTCGGGCGTGTTCTCCGGATGCCAGACCTCCACGCCGTCGAGCCCGAGTTCGATCAGCTCGTCCAGCAGCTCGAAGCTGTCATAGAAGCCCGGGTGCGCCAGCACGGCGATGCCGCCGGCGTCGTGGATGGCCTCCAGCGTCTCCTGGGGAGAGGGATAGGTCGCTTCCACAAGGATGTTTTCGGGCGAGCTTTTTGTGAACAGCTTGTCGAACAGTTCGCCGAAGATCGTGGTGGTGTAGCCGGTCTCTTTCAGCGCCTGCATGATGTGCTGCTTGAAGATATTGGTGGAACCGGACGCGCATTTGACAATGAATTCCGGCGTGATCGGATATTTCTTTGCCGCCTTCATCGCCATCAGCTTTCCGGCGGTTTTGCGGATGGTGGAATTGCGCTTGCAAAGGCCCTCCAGCCGTTCGGGCGTATCCGGCAGATAGCAAAGCAGATGCACCTTGCGGCCGCGCGCTTTATCCGTGCAGGAAAATTCCACGCCGGGAACCACGGTGATCCCGTAGCGTTCGCCGATGATCTTTGCACGAATCACACCGGCCAAGCAGTCATGGTCGGTGATGGCAAGGGTCGTGATGCCGCTGTTTTTAGCAAGAACGAGTAAATCGTCGATGCCCAGCGCGCCGTCGGATAATTTGGTGTGGCAATGAAGATCCGCTGTCAAAATCGTTCCCTCTTTTCTGTTCCTCTCAAAAGTTTGCGTTGCTCAAATCAGCGGACAAATTGAAATCATGCGTTTTTGTGCATAAAAAAGGTAAATTGCCGCTACGTTAATATACACATTCATTATATAGGAACTTTCCTTGTTTTTCAAGTGTTTTTCCGCACTTTTTTCAAAAACCCAAAATTTTTTCGTTCACTTTTGCGTTTGCCGGACGCCGAAAAGGACTTCTTGTTCCCGATTTTCAATAATTTGTGCGCGGCTATTGCTTTTTTAGGATTCTTTTGCTATAATTTTCATACAGCTGAAAAAGGCATTTTTTCTTGGAAGGAGAATTTTCATGCATTTCGACTATCTGACCCCCGCATTCCGCAAATTCAACGCGCTGTTTCTGGGCATCTTCGTGGTGTTTTTCATTCCCTTTGCCGGATTGCAGAAACAGGTACACTTTGACGCGGATCATTCCGCCGACAAAACCAACTATCCCTATGTCATGGTCCACGGCTTCCAGAGCTGGAACGAAGACGAACCGAACGGCGCCTACAAGGGCATGCCCTATTGGGGCCTGTTCAACGGCGACTGCCTGAAGGGTTACCGCGAAGCCGGCTACAAATGTGTTGCGCCGATGGTCGACCCGATGGGCAGCGACTGGCACCGCACCTGTGAAATGTACGCAAAACTGGTCGGCGCGCGCGTGGACTACGGCAAGGCGCACTCCGAAGCCTGCAACCACGAGCGCTACGGTGAAGATTACACCGGCAAGGCCCTGCTCGACAAATGGGACAGCAAGCACAAGGTGAACCTGATGGGTCACTCCCAGGCGGGCAAAGACGTCATCTTGCTGTGCAGCCTGCTTTCCAAAGGCTCTGCGGCAGAGCAAAAGGCCACCAAAGACGGCTCCATCTCCGGGCTGTTCACCGGCGGCAAGGCGGACTGGGTCCATGCCTGTGTCGGTCTTGCGGCGGTCTATAACGGCACCACGCTGTTCATGAACCAGCAGGCCGTGCATGACACCGCCACCTATCTGAAAGATCAGGTCAACTCCATCAAGCTTGCGCCGCGTTCCACCCGCAAGCTCATCAACCGCGTGATCGACGGCACCTTCCTTGTTGCGGAGACCGTCACCAGCGGCGACGTTGCCGACCCCGACACCGCGATCTATGACATGCATCCGGACAACGCCGTTGCAATGAACAAAGAGATTGAGACCGTGAAGAACGTCTATTACTTCTCTTTGGTGCAAGATGACACGAAGGTCGCCGAAGACGGCCATATCGTGACCGACAATTCCGTTGCCGACCCGATCATCGGCGGCATGACGCCGATCATTGCCCGCACGAACACTGTGACGCCCGGCGGACTTGTGCTTGACGAAAAATGGCAGCCGAACGACGGCTGCGCCAATGTGATCTCTCAGATCGCACCGCTCGGCGAACCGGTCAACAACCTCACAGACGGTCCCTGCGCCGCCACCGCAAAACAGGCGAAGCCCGGCATCTATAACGTGCTTCCGACCGTGCGCGCCTCGCATATGTGGCCGATCGGCGACTTTGTGAAGCCGCAGCTGGAAGGCCCGACCTATGTGATGCACATCATGGAAATGATCAACGCCATCTGATTTTCACCGGATTTCAACCGAAGCTCCTGCCGCAGCCTTTACGGCGGGAGCTTTTCAAAAAACTTTAATAAGAGGGGAAACACAACATGAAACGGTTGGACTATGTAACATGGATCGTTCACCGATTCAGCGCCTTCATGATGGCGATTTTCATGCTGCTGTCGCCGACAGCGCGATTGCAGAAGCAGGTGAACTTTGAAGCCGACCATTCCGCCGACAAAACAAACTATCCCTATGTTTATTTCCACGGCTTCCTCGGTTGGGGCGAGGACGCCAAAAACAACGCCTACAAAGGCATGCCGTATTTGGGCATGTTCAACGGCGACTGTTTGAGCGCCTATCGCAGAGCCGGGTACAACGTTCTTTTGCCAACGGTGGACGCGGCGGGCAGCAACTGGGACCGTGTTTGCGAAGCTTATGCCAAGCTGACCGGCACCCGTGTGGACTACGGCAAAGCCCATTCCGAAGCCTACGGCCATGAACGCTATGGCGCAGACTACACCGGCAAGGCGATGCTGGAGCAGTGGGACAGCGAGCACAAGATCAACCTGATCGGCCATTCGCTCGGCGGCAGAGACATCATTGTGCTTGTGAGCCTTTTGACCAAGGGCGACGAAGCCGAACGCAAAGCGACCACCGACGGCTCGCTGTCCGGCCTGTTCACCGGCGGAAAAGGAGATTGGATCCACGGCTGCGTCGGTCTTTCTTCGGTCTATAACGGCACCACGCTCGTTGCCGAACGGCAGTCGCTGATCGACACCAACCAATATCTGCATGACCAGATCGATCAGATCAAAATGCTTCCCTGGGTCATGCGCATCAGCGCCTTCGGTGTGATGAACGCTTTCACAGATGCGTTTGCCGAAGCGGCCGGCGGTGAAGTCGCTTTGCCTGACACCGCGGTCTATGACATGAACCCCGACCACACAATCGAGATGAACAAGGATGTTGTCACTTCCGACGACGTCTACTATTTCTCCCTTGTGCACGAGGATATGGCTTACAGCAAGCTTGACGGCCACGCCGTTTGCGACATTGAAAACGTTGACCCGGTGATCGGTGCGCTCACGCCGATCATGGCCCGTGTCAACACCGTGACCAAGGGCGGCCTTGTGCTTGACGAAAGCTGGCAGATGAACGATGGCTGCGTCAACACGATCTCACAGCGCGCTCCCTTCGGCGCATCGACCAACGATTTGTCCGACGGCCCGTCCGCAAAGATCGCCGGCGAAGCGAAGGCCGGAACCTATAACATCTTCCCCATTGTGCACGCAACGCACATGTGGGCGATCGGCGACTTTGTGCGCCCGCAGCTTGACGGCCCGACCTATGTGATGCACATTATGGAAATGATCAACGCCATATAACATAGCGGTGCAGCCGCCACAATGCAAGCCCTCTCCATTGGAGAGGGTGGCAGCGCGCACGAAGCTTTTCAACAAACAAAGTGTGTTCTCTGCGCGCTGACGGGTGAGGTTTGCACCTCATACGCAGCTCTATCCTGCGGCGCAGCCGCCACATTACAGAGGGGATCACCATGCATTTTGATTATTTGACATTTTTCTTCCGGAAGTTCTGGTCGGCGCTGCTGGCGCTGGTCGTTGTGCTGAACTTTGCGCTGCCCGCAAAGGAACTCAAGCTCGACGCTTCCCATGACAGCGACCGCACCAATTACACCTATGTCTTCGTTCACGGCTTTTTCGGCTGGGGCGAAGAACACAAGGCCTACAAAGCTTTGCCGTATTGGGGCTTTTTCAACGGCGACATGATGAAAGCCTTCCGGGCACAGGGTTACACCTGTGTTGCGCCGACGCTCGATCCGTTCGGCAGCATCTGGGACCGCACGTGCGAGCTCTATGCCCAGCTTGCGGGCACCCGTGTGGACTACGGCAAAGCACATTCCGAAGCCTGCGGCCACGACCGCTTTGGCAAGGACTACACCGGCCACGCCATGATCGAGCAGTGGGACAGCACCCACAAGATCAACCTGATCGGTCATTCCCTCGGCGGTCCGACCTCGACGATGCTGGCAACGATGCTCGCCGACGGCGTGAAAGCCGAGATCGACGCCACGACCGACGGCTCGCTGTCCGAGCTGTTCAAGGGCGGCAAAACCGACTGGATCTATTCGATCACCGGCCTTGCCGCGGTCTATAACGGTTCGTCACTGCC
>JAEEGL016426740.1_pt1 | contig 14291 bp, 13 predicted proteins | sample 9134231 | NCBI WGS metagenome assembly JAEEGL01 (sample SAMN16246548, study PRJNA631951) | gut metagenome | biome: gut microbiome; feature: rumen; material: fiber-attached | host: Bos | place: Iran: Karaj | collected 2018-10 | reverse complement strand
TCGGTAACACGGTGTACAGCAACACGATAGCGGACCACACCGAACCGAAGGTGGAATTCGGTGACAACATCGAAGTCGACTACATCGGCTGCTACTACGCGTTCTACGATGAGAGCAAACCTCACAACGGAGCAGTCATATTCGATACTTCGATCTCCACACTGAACTCCGAAGTACCAACCAGTTACGAGTACAACCCCGGATTCAACACATTGACATTCGAAGTCGGAAAGAGCACATCGTTACTCAAGAAATTCCAGAATGCAGTCATCGGACTCCGTCCCGGAGAGACAACGACGGTCATGATCCCTGCAGCCGATGCTTACGGTGCGCTCTCCCCCTCAGAGAAACACGAACTGCTTGATTCATACACGATCAGCATGACGTACACCTACGCAACCGCAGACGCGTTCAAGGAGGCTTTCGGAATCGATGCTCCCGCCAACGGCAGCGGAGCCATGCCTGTGCCTGCAATGACCACATACAGCGAAGATGTCAAGTCCTCGCCCTATGGTTTCGGTGCAAGTGTGATCACGAACCCGAACGGCTCGGTCACCGTCACATACCTCGTGGATGAGTCGGAAACGTACTACATGAACAAGTACATCGAGATCGATGTCGAAGAGATCTCTGGAGACTCCATAACGTTCTCATACAACGTTATGAGCACTCAGGCACACGATGACGACGTCCGTATGCTCAAGGCATACATCGATGATGCAACCGTCTACCTCGAACTCGACCACTTAGGCAATGTCATGTACTACAAGACGACCGATGAGAAGACAGGTGAAGACCTGTACTTCACCATCACAGTCCTCAGGTACGTCGAGAAGAGCAGTTAAGAAATAAACAATAGGGGGCTTGCCCCCCTGTCTTTTTCTTCATTGTCAGCACGATCAATGTAGATTCATTGATGAATGCTATCGAATTCTGTCACACTTTCAATAACATGTACGAATTGTAAAGGGCTGCCACTGACCTCTCAATATGTTATTAAACAGATTATTCATTCCTAAAGATTGGATACTATGTCCAATGGAAGGTTGTACGGAATAGGGGTTGGTCCGGGAGACTCGGAACTGCTCACACTCAAGGCAGTCAGGATCATAAGGGAATGCGACATCATCTTCGCCCCCAGGAAATCCGAAGATGATGAGAGTGTTGCTCTAAAGATAGTCGAGGGTGCAGTCGACCTGAAGGATAAGAACATCCTCAGACCGATATTCGCTATGTCCAAAGCCACAGAGAGCTTTTGGGAATATGGAAAGAGGGCATCCGATGAGATAATCGAGATGCTGAAGGACGGCAAAGATGTGGTATTCGTCACATTGGGAGATGTGTCCATCTACAGTACGTTCTTCTATATGCAGACATACATCAAGCAGAAAGGATACGATGTCATCGTCGTACCTGGGATATCGTCATTCTCCGCAGGTGCGGCACAGGCAGGCATACCTTTAGTATTGGGAATGGAGAATCTTGTCATCCTACCTTCCATCGGAGACAAGGACAGACTGTATGATGCAATAGGCTCGTTCGATAACATCGTGATCATGAAGTCAGGAAGGAATGTACCTCTGATCGCAGGCATAATGGGCGAGAATCACATCCCGTTGGACAAAGCGACAGTGATCAGCAACGTCGGTATGGACGGGGAATACATCGGACCGTTGGATACCGAACGCGAATACGGCTACTTCACCACAGTGATCATCAATAAGGTATCAGAGGAACAGCCTTAACTTCGACAGCACATCATCGGGATTCTTTCCGAGGATCCTGATGTTGTTCTTCTTACCTGATTCCCTGTCTATGAACACGTCCGGTACGTAACCGTACTCCTTCACCGTCGCTGTGGTAAGCTCTCCCAAACGGAGATCCTTGTACTTCTTGCGGTCGAGATCGAGGATGTCCAAGCCGACTTCCTCTATGATGTCCCTAAGCTCTTCTGAGTACTCAATGTTCATCGTCGATCTCAGTTCAGGATTGAACTTGATCACTGAAAGCAGAAGGTATGATGCATGTTCCGCTGAACCGTATTTCGCCTTACCGTTCTTCCTCAGGGAACCATTGTGGAATGTGATCCTGTTCTCTATCGCAGCGATATCCTCGGGTCCCGCTGGATTGGGAAGAGAATAAGCGATGTTGGTACCCAATGCCGGAACGTAGTCCTGCGGCAGCATATCGACGATCTGATCGGCGGCTGTGTCGATGGCATCCAATATGCCGAACTTCACGGAATCATCCTGTGTCTTGACCATAGGGTTGACGACCTTGTCGCCTTCACCGATCACATACATCGAAGCGATGGATTTCTGGATGAGTTCCCTGGACCTCATCACAGCATTGACGATGTCCATTCCCTTGGCCATGTTGGCCGTGATGAATGAGGAAAGCGTACACCCTCCTCCGTGACCGGCCCTCTCAAGACGAGGATACTCCATCCTTGTGAATTCGGATGAGAGGTATAGGTAGTCGGTGACGTTCTTTCCTGTGAAATGCCCGCCTTTCAGCAGAACGGATGACCCTTCCTTACCGATAAGCTCGCATGCCAACGTGGCATCGTCCTCGGTCCTTATGGGCATCCCTGCAAGGATCTCGGCCTCATGTCTGTTAGGGGTTATCAACTCGCATAGGGGCATCAGGTCCCTCTTTATCGCTCTTGCAAGGTCCTTAGTCGCTAAAGAATCGCCTACACCTGCCACCATGACGGGATCGATGATCAAAGGCATCTCATGATCCTCCAGGACATCGGCAACTGTCTCGACGATCTCAGCACTGTACAGCATGCCTGTCTTGATTGCCTTTATATCGACATCCTTCAGGACGGCCTCCAATTGATCCTGTACCATATCGACCGGCATGGGATAGATACGTTCTACCGCGGTGGTGTTCTGTGCCGTTACCGCAGTTACCACTGCACATGCGTGTACACCGAGGGAACCCATGGCCTTTATATCAGCCTGGATACCGGCACCGCCTATGGAATCGGAACCTGCGATGGTAAGAGCACATCTCATGATTTACTCTATATTCATTCACTATAAATACAAATCGAAAGGACAATGATGTCCAGTACGATGGAACATTGATGGGTTCAAAACCCAAAAACAATTAATAAAAAGTGGACATTGGAGGTACCGATGAAAGCCTACAGCTACAACTTCGTTCTCAAGGGAAAGTCATCCTACAAGGACCTGGCACCCGTGTTCCCGGATATTCTGAAACTCATACTGAAGGAGAACGACCACTTCCAGTCCGCAGAGGACGAGGAGAGCAGGGAGATGTTCATCGAACTGAACATGAGCGACCTTGAAGCTGACAGGAAACCCGAAGGATACAACAGGAAAGGGAAGTACAGGCTCATCTTCCCCATAGATGTAAAAGGATTCTACATCAGGACCGTGGTCGGTAAATCCAACGAGATTAAACGCATCGGTGACAACATCGCTGAGATGCTTACGACGGCCAAGGTCCGCTTCGAGACATCTAGGGACGACAGCGAATCGGATTGATTCACATCGCCATCGCGAACATCGATGTTATCAGGAACGCGGCACCTGTGAGGAACAGCGTCCTGATCCTCTGTGCATCATGTTCATTCTTCGTGATCTCATAGCCGGCCCACGCGAGCAGTATAGCACCGATGGTGAGCGTGATCTTGTTCAATACATTCAGTTGTGAGAACAGATCCGTGTTGATCAACATGAACACAGAGATCATGGAAAGCACTATCGCGATCCTCATCCTGTACACGTTCGATCTCTTCTGTTCGGACTCATTCTCTAATTCGACTATTCTGCTTCTGTACTGGTAGACAATTGTTCCCATCCCAATCACCTAAGTATCGATTCGGAATGAGAGTATTTAAATGGGGAAAGGGGGAGGTCACCGAACGATGACCTCCAGAATTATTATCTGGCTCTTTTAAATTTCGACCGAACGTTCATTCCAACAGTTCGTTCCAACAGGACTCGAGGAAATCGTTCATCTGACGGACAGTCTCCTCTCTTCCCATGTAACCCTGTATGGCTGTCATCAGCTGGTAATCGGTGGATGCCGATGAAGTACCGCCCATTGAGATGCGTCTTTCCACACAGTTCTTCACGTCTATGAACTGATAAACGTCGTTCTCTATCAGATCAGAGAATCCCTTGAACTCTTCGAGCGTCAGCGAATCCAGGTCCTTTCCCTTCTCTATGCAGTAACGAACTGCCGAGCCTACCACTCCGTGGGCCTCCCTGAAGGGCATGCCCTTGGTCACAAGGTAATCCGCCAGATCCGTAGCGTTGATGAATCCGGACTTCACGCTCTTCAGCATCCTGTCCTTCTTGACTGTCATAGTCGCCACAAGCTTGGACATCATCTCGAGACAGGAGCTCAGAGTCTCCAAAGACATCATCAGCGGTGCCTTGTCCTCCTGAAGGTCCCTGTTGTATGAGAGCGGGAGCCCTTTGGTGAGCATCAGCATCGTAACTAAACTGCCTGTGACAGACCCTGTCCTTCCCCTTATCAGTTCCGCGATGTCGGGGTTCTTCTTCTGGGGCATTATGGACGAGCCAGTGGTGTACCTGTCATCCATCTCGATGAAACCGAATTCCTGCGAGGACCACAGTACCAGCTCCTCCGCCATGGATGACAGATGGTTAGCGGTAAGTGATGCACAGAACGCGAGTTCGGTGACGAAATCCCTGTCCGATACGGAATCCATGGAGTTCTCGGTCGGTCCGTCGAATCCCAGAGCCTTGGCGGTCATCTGCCTGTCGATCGGGTATGTCGTACCGGCCAATGCGGCGGAGCCCAACGGACAGAGATTCATCCTGTCGAAGGCATCAAGGAAACGGGAGGCGTCCCTGGAGAACTTGAACACGTATGCTAACATATGCTGTGCCAGTGTGACCGGCTGTGCATGCTGCATGTGTGTGAATCCGGGCATTATCGTCTCGCCGTGGTCCTTGGCGATGGTTATGAGCGAATCAATCAGCTTGTCGATCATGGACACCTCGTCGAGGACGGCGGTCCTGAGGTACATCCTGAAATCCGTGGCCACCTGATCGTTCCTGCTTCTTCCGGTGTGCAACTTACCGCCGGCAGGACCTATGATGTCGGTCAGTCTGAACTCCACGTTCGTATGGATATCCTCAAGGGAATCGTCGATCTCGAAGGTGCCTTCCTCCATCTCGGACACTATGGTCTTCAGGCCCTCTATGATGCGGTCCGCATCCTCGGAGGGGATGATGTTACATTTCTTCAGCATCCTAACATGGGCCAAGGATCCCATGACGTCATAGAACGACAGCATGGTATCGATGTCCAATGATGATGTGAACTCGAGTGTGGAGTTGTCCATCTCCTCCTCGAACCTTCCGGACCACAGTGCCTGTTTGCTCATCTAGATCACTTCTTGTGCGATTTCGCAGTGGTCTTGTTGGGAAGTCCCCAGCAGTAGATGAATCCGATAGCTGACTTGTGGTCGAACTCATCGCCCTTGGCGTATGTCGACAGGCCCTCGTCGTACAGCGAGTACTCTGACTTGCGTCCGACGACCATGACATTGCCCTTGTAGAGCTTGAGACGGATCGTACCGGTAACGAACTCCTGTGTCTTCTCGATGAATGACTGGAGTGATTCCCTGAGTACTCCGAACCAGAGACCGTTATAGATCAGCTCGGAATACCTCTGCTCCACGCCTCTCTTGAATTCAAGGACATCCTTCTGGAGTGTGAGGAACTCGAGCGCCTTGTGAGCTTTGAGCAACACTGTGGCTGCAGGACACTCATAGGTCTCCCTGCTCTTGATACCGACGAGACGGTCCTCGACGTGATCGATACGGCCTACACCGTGCTTGCATGCGATCTCATCCAGCTTCTCGATGAGCTTGACACCGTTCATCTTCTTGCCGTTGATAGCAACCGGAACACCCTTCTTGAAATCGATCTCGATGTACTCGGGCTCGTTGGGTGCATCGATGGGATTGGTGGTCCACTCCCATGCCTCCTCGGGGGGCTCCGCCCATGCGTTCTCTATGACTCCGCACTCGCAGCTCCTTCCCCAGAGGTTCTCGTCGACCGAGAAGGGATTCTCCTTCTTCACGATGATCTCGATTCCGTTCTCCTTGGCGTAATCAATCTCCTCCTCACGTGTCATGACCCACTCCCTCATGGGGCCGATGATCTTCAGCGATGGATCCAATGATATGATTCCGACATCGAAACGTACCTGGTCGTTACCCTTGGCGGTACATCCATGTGCGATGTACTTCGCGCCTTCCCTCTGTGCGACCTCCACCAGTTTCTTCACGATGAGGGGCCTTGCCGTTGCTGTGCTGAGGGGGTAGACGTCCTGATACATGGCGTTACCCTTGAGTGTTGGGAAAATGTAATCCTCGACGAACTCCTTCTTGGCATCTATGAACTCGGCCTTCAGAGCGCCGTTCCTGAGTGCACGTGCCACGATGTCGTCGCTGCTCGGAGGCTGTCCGACATTGATCGCGACTGCGATAACGTCCAGGTTGTACTTGTCCTGGAGCCACTTGATTGCCACGGATGTGTCGAGTCCGCCCGAATAGGCGAGGACGACCTTGTCCCTTGCTTTCTTTACAGATTTCTTAACGGTCTTGGCAGCCATTGTAATCGCACGTGTCATTTACCTTTCCTTTATTAACTCTACCCCTGTCTGGTCACAATAAACGTGTGTTGCTGTCCGTAAGTAGACATAGCCGACAGTCAGTGTCCGATATCGGACGTGTGGTTTTCCGGCGTTTGTACGCAAAACAGGCACCGATGACCGCAAAATAAGGACATAGTGTCCATTTTGTTCCGATATCATACAAAATATGTCTGATATCGAACATAATAAATATCCTGGATACCATCGCCGACCTATGTCCAGAGCACCCGTAAGAGAGAGTCTCGCTGAGAAGACAAGACTGTACATCGATTCACATCCAAGCGTAAAGGATTGCGTCGCAAAGGGATTGATCAACTATTCATCTCTCTCACGCACGATCATGAAGGAACTGGACATAGACAACGAGGAGGCAGTGATGATCGCCTGCCGCAGGTACGCGAGCAAGCTCGATGTGGAGTACGACCATCAGATGAGCATCCTCAGTATCCTGAAGGACAGCCGTCTTGAGATGAGGACGAAGACCTGCATCATCACAGCAAAGAACGACTGGTCCGTCCTGCATAAGATGGATAATCTTTTCAAGGACCTGTGGAACGAGGACTCCATCATGCAGATCGTCCAATCCGCATCCGCAGTGACGATCATCGCCGACAAGATGCTGAAAGAACGCATCATAGATACCGTCGGCAAGATGAACATCCTTAAAATAAGGGAGAATCTGGTGGAGATCACGGTGAAATCCCCGGAGAAGATCGTAGAGACAAGCGGAGTCATCGCATATCTGATCACACACCTCTCCGATTCAGGTATCAATATCGAAGAAACGGTCAGCTGTCACACCGATACCGTGTTCATAGTGGGTGAATACGATATGATCAACGCATATTCCGTTCTGACAAAGTGCATCCAGAGTGCGGAAGAGACTGTGAAGGGATGAACATGTTCGATGGAAGGATGAACATCGTCGAGATCTGCGATGATGAGAAGACGGTCTATTTCGATACCTACAGGACAAGGAAGATCTCCGGGACCAAGATCGGCGGGATACTAGGATACAGCGAATTCGCAACACCCTTCAAGGTTGCATTAGAGATTGCAGCAATATATCCTGGCGACAAGGCCAACAGGTACATCGATGCAGGCAACTATCTGGAACCCGTCCTTAGGGATTACATAGCGGATGACTGCACAGGCAAACTCAAGGACCTCCTGGGACTGAAGGACGGTTCCAAGGCGGAGGTAGAAGAACCTGTGGACAAGGAACTGTGCAGGTACGACCATTTCCCTGAGGATCCTCTTTTCGGCGGGATGGTCGACGGTTTCATAAAAGTTGACGGGGAGAAGTATGCAATCCTCGAGATCAAGACCGCACATGAGATCGACAAATGGAAGGATGAGAACGGGAACATCACCAAAATACCCATGAGCTACATCCTGCAGGCATGTCTCTATGCGGAACTGGCACATCTAGATAAGGTGGTCTTCCTGGTAGGATTCCTGACAGAGGAGAACGTCACCCACCCTAACCTGTGGAAACCATCCCCGGAGAACACGTACATCCTGCCCATCGATAAGATCGACATGAAGCCTTACATGGACGAGGCCGCCGCCTGGTACAAAGAATACATAGACAACGGCTTCACTCCCGAATGGGACGACGAGAAGGATGCAGAGGTCCTGAAGTACATCAGGACGAAACCATCCAAGAAGAAGTTCTAGGCTTCAAGACCAGCGAGCGGATAGCCCCTGTGCCTCAGTATCATCCAGAGAGTGAAGAACACCGTACAGGAGATGGCCATCACGGTGGCGACACCGTAGATGAATGCATCGTTGGGGAACGATGATGCGATCAGCATCCCGAAGAATGCAAGAAGGAATGTCGAGAAGTTCAGAATAGACGATACGGCACCGTTGTTCCCTTCGTGATTGTTCATCAGTATACCGAATCCGAACGACCTCGTGGTGGTGCAGATCGCTGCATACGGGATTATGCCTGCAAGAAAGAACATCCACCCTTCCTTCGCTACGAAGGTCATTATCGCCAAGCCCAATACACCCAACAGGAACATAAGTGCCAGCATCTTCCTTGGAGCGTTTGTCAGGATCTTCCTCATTATGATAGAGATGACCAATCCGCTGATACAACCTATCGCCAGCATGGCGCTGTACTGATTGGGATCGAATCCGAACCCGTTCTGATAGACGTATGATGATACCGAGATGTATGCCAACAGCGAACTGGTGAAGACCGTCATCATAACCGTGAACATCAGGAAATTGGTGTTCCTTGCAATAGTCAATACACTCTTGACCGCACTTATCACACTGGCTTGACGTTCCTCCGGAATGGTGGAAGGCAATCCTATCGCCAACACCAGACAGGTCAATGATATGATGCCGGGTATCCAGAACGTGGCCCTCCAGTCTATCAGCGATATCATCAATGCCCCCAACACAGGCGACAGTATAGGTCCAAGGACACCGATGGCAGCGGTGATCGAAAGAATATGTGACATCTCCTTGCCTTTGAAACAATCCTTTATCAGTGCGAAGGCTGCTGTCAGACCGCCTCCGGCACCTATGGCCTGTATCCCTCTGACGATAATGAACAGTACGACATCATTACAAAGGCTGCAGAAGAATGAGGCGGAAGCGTAGATGATCATAGAGATCATCAGCACCTTCCTCCTCCCGTATTTGTCACTGGTCGGCCCCAGGATCAGAATGCTGAATGCGAACACCAGCATGAACAGGTACAGCGAGATGTTCATCACCGATTCGGTGGTACCGAAATCGGACATCATCTGCGGTAACCCTGACAGATACATGTCGGTGGAAATCGGACCGAACATGCTCAGTAGCACGATCAGGACTATCAGCGGTCTGCGACCGATCAACAGATCATCTCTTCTCAATCGGGACGTATTCCTTCTCGGTCGCTACACTGATGTATGCCGGACGGATGATCTTACCGCCGTTGACCAGTTCTTCGATGCGGTGCGCACACCATCCTACCGTCCTGGCGATAGCGAACATCGGTGTGTACATCTCCTCGGGTACGCCGAGCATGTCGTAAACGAATCCGCTGTAGAGATCGACATTGGCACTCACGCCTGTGAACGAGTGCTTCTTGCTCTCGATCAGAGCCGGGGATACCTTCTCGATGATGTTGTACAACTTGAGGTCCTTCTCCCTGCCCTTCTCCTTGGCAAGCTGCTCCGCGAATCTCTTCAGGATCTTTGCCCTGGGATCGGATATGGAATAGATGGCATGCCCCATCCCGTAGATGAGACCGGCCTTGTCGAACACCTTCTTGTCTAAGATAAGCTCCAGGTATTTCCTGACCTCCTCCTCATCGTTGATGTCCTTGACATTGGCCTTGATATCCTGTATCATCTTCACTACCTTGATATTGGCACCGCCGTGCTTCGGGCCCTTCAATGATGAAAGTGCCGCTGCTATCACTGCATAGGTATCGGAACCTGCGGATGTGACGACACGCGTGGTGAACGTGGAGTTGTTTCCTCCTCCGTGCTCCATGTGCAGCACCAATGCTGTATCCAATACCCTTGCCTCAAGTTCAGTGAACTGTCCGTCGGGCCTGAGCATCATCAGGATGTTCTCCGCTATGGACAGATTAGGATCGGGACGGTGTATGACCAGGTCCTTCTCCTCATCGTAGTACTGGAAGGCCTGATATCCGTAGACGGCCAACATTGGCATCACAGTGATGAGTTCAACAGACTGCCTGAGAACGTTGACTATGTTGTTGTCATCGGCCTTGCTGTCGTATGATGCCAATGACAGAACTGAACGTGTCATGGAGTTCATGACATCCTGACTGTGCGCCTTGAGGATCACACCTCTCAGGAACGTTGTCGGGAGCTCCCTCTTCTTGGTAAGGATCTCCACGGAATTCTTCATGTTCTCCTCATCTGGCAGCTCTCCGAAAAGAAGGAGATATGCGGCCTCCTCGAACGCATACCTCTCACCGTTGTGCCCCTCGATGAGATCGTTGATATCGATACCACGGTAAGCTAACTTTCCCTCTATAGGCCTCCTCTCGCCGTTCACAGTCTCGAACCCGTCAACCCTGGAGATGTGCGTAAGACCTGTGACGACTCCTTTACCGTCCTTGTCACGCAGTCCCTTCTTGACATCGTACTTTGTGTAGAGATCCGCCTGTGCTATGTCGTATGTGTCGCACAGTTTAGCGTGAAGCTTGTAGTAGTCCTTCTCGTTGAGCACCGATATCACCTCTATGCCTATGGGCATAACCCTTACCTAATAAAAAAGGTACTCCGCTCCCTTTAAGTCACAGACGGCTACGAACGCACCATCCTGTGCTCTGACACCCATATAACTGGGATTAAGTGCGCTTTTAACGTATATATACGGGCTAATTATTGGGCGTCCTGTGAAGAACAATCCTGTATCGATAGCGATGATCGTCGTAGCCTCCCTTTTCTGGGGCGTCATCGGCGTATTCTCCAGAGAAATCCAGGCATTCGGCCTGAGTCCGATACAGGTCACCGAGATCAGATGCATCGCGGTGTCGATCTTCATAACACTAGCCATCGCAGTATACGACAAAAAACTCCTCAGAATCCGTCTAAAGGACCTTTGGATGTTCTTCGGCTCCGGTGTCATAGGCATAATATCGTTCAATGTCCTGTATTTTGAATCGAACAATTACGTGCCATTGTCCACAACAGCAGTCCTCCTGTACACGGCACCGTTCTTCGTCCTTCTGATGTCAGTCATCATCTTCAAGGAGAAACTGACCAAACAGAAGATCGCGGCTCTGGTGATAGCGTTCACAGGCTGTGTCCTGATAGCAGGACTCCTGGAAGGGGGATCCGGTTTCAACGGCTACGGATTCCTGCTCGGATTGGGTTCCGGTGTCGGTTATGCGCTGTACACGATCTTCGGGAAATACGCGCTCAGGACCTACCATCCGCTGACACTGACACTTTACACGTTCCTGGTAGCTGGCATATGCCTGATACCGTTCTCGGACATCCCGCAGATAGTGGACGTGGCCATCGGCTCACAGGATGCACTGATGTGGATGATCGGATTGGGATTGCTGATCACGACACTCCCCTACCTGCTGTACAACCTCGGACTGAACGGATTGGACGCCGGAGTGGCATCTGTGGTTGCATTCCTGGAACCTATGGTGGCGACGATAGCAGGATTCATCATCTATAACGAGACACCGAGTATATTGGATATACTAGGTATCCTGATGATACTGTTCGCCATCATCCTTCTGAACATCGAATTCAAACCTAAGGGTGCTGAAAAAACACAATCCGAATCCTGAACGAACGTATTCATTCCAGGAAGTCGATGTTACCTTCTTTTACCATTTTCCTGTAGAACTCAGCAACGATCTCGGAATGCGTCTTCCCCAGCTTTTCAAGGACCTCTTCCGCATCATGGACAAGTATCGGATCCATACGGACATCCAACGCGGAATCCCTGAGGAGATTGGCATTCCTCAGACCGAGGCTCTCGTATATCCCCGAGATGTACTTGTTGTACCTCATGCCTTTCTCCTTTGCCTTTCCGCGTATGAGTTCCGTGGTGCACGAACCGTATTGTGAGGCTTTCTTTGTACGATGTGCCAGCAGTTCGAATCCCAACTCGGATGCGACGTTCTTGAGTACCGATTTCCTCTCCTCCAAGGACCTCGGCCTCAACTCATCCGGATCCAATTCCGATATACGGGCGAGGACATCCTCGTCCATGAACGGATACAGGACCTTCTTCTTGAAGTGCCTGGCGATAGCCTTCTCACACGGGATGGATACTTTCAACAGTCTTTCCTTTCCCCAATTGACGAACGCTTCATATCCCTCATCATTGTCATTAACCATACTGGCACATCCTCCGAAATACTCATCGGACCCTTGACCTGTGAGGACGATCCTCTCCCCTGCGATCCTGCAGACCGTGAAAAGCTGCATCTCATAGGATATGGTCAGCGGATCGCTGACCTTCGTCGCAAGTATGAGCTCACGGATATCATCCTCGATGCTATCCTCGCTTATCCTGCAATGTACCCACGGCAGCTCCAATTTCTCCGCCAGTTCCCTGCCAGCAGCCACATCGAACGAGTCGTCCGTACCGCACGTGTAACAGGTGACCGATCTTGCATATTTGGAGGCCAACGCTGCGACCAAGCCAGAATCCATACCGCCGGAGAAAGCTATAGCTACCCTCTTCCCTTCACTGAGCCTGCGAACGGACGCCTCGATGGCTTTACCGAGTTCCTCATATCTGGACAATTAGATCACCTCCGATCGGATACGTATGGATGTCGATGTCACAACCCATTGTGCTAGGGTTCACCTCTTCTTAATCATAATCACGGAAATCGCGAAGAAGACCGCGGTCACCCCGATGACATATATCAGCGAGGCCAGAGGAGTGAAGGTGAAATCACCGATCCTGAGGTCTATCCCCATGATCTCCCTGAATTCCGAGGGATCGTAAGGTCCGAACACGTCCCTCAGCGAACCTGATGTGAGATACTGACGGAACAATGACGCCATGTGCGTAGCAGGCATCAGTGTACCGATGGTCTGCATCGCAGCCGGAAGGTTGCCCATAGGCATGTATATACCTGTCAGGAATCCTATCAGGACGCTCAGGACAGTGTAGAATCCTGAGAAGGCACCCTGACTCTTGATGAATGATACAAGCGCGAAGATGATGATCGATCCCGATAAGGTGGACGGGATCAGCAGGACCACGGTGACGACGATCGAGGATGCATCCAATATGCATCCTGTGGCCAAGAGGAATATCACGGCTATGACCAATGTTATGGCGCTCATCATCAGTCCGATGGCTGAGGTGCTGAGGATGTAACTTGTCGCCAATTCGTAAGGCTTCATCGGTGTGATCTTGAAGTCCAGATCCCTTCCCGAGCAACGGTCATCGACCATGCAATGCAGCGATCCTGCGGATGATGTCACCGACACTATCCCGAGGATACCTGCCAAGACCCAAGCGTCTATGAGATTGGACACCTGTGCATCCGATGCGAAGTCGAGACCTCCCGTTAACATACTTTCTATCAGCAGATTCCTGAGGAACAGAAGATACAGCATGATGACGATCAACACAGCCATGAATGAGAAGAAGACGGATGCCCTGTCCCTGAGGAAACACTGCATGTTCCTCCTGGCCAACATCAGTACCCTGTTCATTCCACATCACCTCCGGTGATGGTGACGAAGGCATCATCGAGCGTGCCTGTACGTACCTCAAAGGATTCCATATCATCCTTCAGCATCTCGATTATCGGTATCGCCTTCATCGTATCCTCCAACGATATCCTCAACACATCTGAGCGTTCGATGTATTGGATGCCTCCGGCATCCAGCTTACTCCTGACAACTGCGATGTCCTTGGGAAGTACTTCGATATAATCGGAACTGTACCTCTCCTTCAATACGGATGGGGTACCGTGGGCGACTATCTCGCCCCTGTTGATGATCACGACATCATCCGCATCCGCCGCCTCCTCCATGTAGTGGGTGGTCAGGAACACGGTCATCCCACTCCTCTTGAGATCCTGCACATTGTTCCAGATCAGCATCCTCGTCTGAGGGTCCAATCCTGCCGTTGGTTCATCCAGCAAC
>JAEEGL015812113.1_pt1 | contig 14291 bp, 8 predicted proteins | sample 9134231 | NCBI WGS metagenome assembly JAEEGL01 (sample SAMN16246548, study PRJNA631951) | gut metagenome | biome: gut microbiome; feature: rumen; material: fiber-attached | host: Bos | place: Iran: Karaj | collected 2018-10 | reverse complement strand
TCGCCCAAGACGGCACCGAGAAGGTCGTCCACGAAGGCGAGACGGTGGTAGAGATGGTCGGCACCATCCACCACGGCGAGAACCGCAGTTCCAAGCCCGCCGTCCTCTACATGTTCTACCTCTCGCAGAAGGGCATGTCTCTGTCCATACAATACACGGAGATTTCTTAAACAAACAACATGAACAGGAACATTATTATATTGCTGCTCACCATACTGTTGGTCGGTTGTAGCCACCAGCCACAGACTCTTGACGATGTCAAATCGGAGTTTATCACCATCGACGAGGTGGTCAAGATACACTATAAGATATGGAACAAAACCGCCAACACGGAGGTTAAGACTCTTTGCTTTATCCATGGGTTCGGGTGCGACATGAACACTTGGGAGAAGCAGTTCGAGGCTTTCCGCGACGAGGATGTGCAGCTCCTGTTCATCGACCTCCCCGGCTATGGAATGAGCGACAAACCGGTGACAGACTACACCTTCGACTTCTTCGCCCGAGCCATCGATGGTGTGCTGAACACCAACGGGATCACGGATGCAGTCTTTGTCGGCCACAGCCTTGGAACTCCCGTGTGCCGACATACGCTGATGACCACCGCCCACGGAGGCGCCTTGGTGGATGTCGACGGGGTCTATTGCTTCTACGATGGTTCGGAAACACCGGAGTATGTGGAGGCTGTCGAGCAGTTTGGGCACTCCTTCGATGGTCCCGACTGCCGTGAGGTTATCACGGGATTCGTCTCGTCATTGGCTGGGAAGGATACACCACAATGGGTGACGGACTATGCGATGTCGGTGATGCCCGAAACACCTCAATATGTGGCTTCCAGCACCATGCAACATCTTGTGGAAAGGAAATGGTGGCCAAACTGTAGGCTCTCTCTTCCTGTAATGGTCATCTGTACGCAAAACAGCGGACTGGAAGCCGACAACGAGCAGAAGATGCGGGCTCTCTACCCACAGCTTGACTATACCGAGCTGAAAGATTGTGGCCATTTCATCCACATGGAGCAGGCGGAGATGTTCAACGAGAAGTTGAAAGAGTTTATCACAATAAAAGAGAAAGAGATGCCGATAACAGTAAACATCAAGTATACCGGCGTTGACGGCAACGCCCTGAAGTTCGCCGAGGAGATGACAGCCAGCGGCACTGTCGCCGCCATCCGCGCCGAGGAGGGCAACCTGCGCTACGAGTATTACCAGTCGCTCGACGACCCCGAGACCCTCCTGCTCATCGACAGCTGGGCCAGCCAGGAAGCCATCGACCGCCACCACGCCACCCCCATGATGGCCACCATCGCCGCCCTCCGCGAGAAGTACGACCTCCACATGACCGTCACCCGCTACACCCCCGCCGACCAGCCGGAGACGGACGAGCGGTTTATCCGGAAATAGCCTTCTTGGTTATTCACCAACGCATATTGTTGGTGTTTTATAGTTGCGAACAATTCGCAACTATGTTTTTCGCATTATTACGAAGAGTTTTCAAATTGTAGAAAAAGAGGTTAAATAATTAATAGTTCAGGCCAAACATCCATAGCGGAATGATGTTTTGATATACATACTCTGTATCATCTTTGACCACAAAAGCATTATCTACATCTACGATTTGTTTCCTCTTTTTGTTACGACCACCCACCTCGAATGTATAGCCATCCACGATGAAGTCCGAGACCGGCGAGGCCGCCACCTTATGGGTTACCGCCATCTGTGAGAAAAAGAATGTCTCTCGCAGCATACCTTTGTCCGGAATGTTGTCACAGAGAGCATAGCATAGATTGGTGTTGGAAAGATAAACCTTCTCGACTTTAGAGAATTGGTCCATAATGTCATCGTCTTCTCTCAGCAGGCGCAAGAGCCCAGACCGCTCTATGTACACCATGATGTCGGACACCGTAGCACGATTCATCTCAAGCGTGCGTCCAAGATTGGCATAATTGGGTTTGAACGGGGTACTTTGGGCAATCACCGACATCAGCTTCTTCAGTTTTCGGGCAGTGGAAACCGTGAGGTTTGCCTGATGCGGAATGTCCACCTCTAACGTTTGTGAGACAACACTGTCGAACCTTTGCAGATAATGGTTGCTATTGTAGAATGGATAATATCCACGTCGCAAATACTCATCGAACAATGGTAATGGACGACCTATCTCTCTGGGCCACACCACACGACCTTGAAGTATATCCTCCAATGAAACTGGCGACAAATTTGCATTGTGCGACATGTTCAAATACTCGCGGAATGACAGACCTTCCAGTTTAAACGGCAAAGCTCTACGACTGAGGTCCACCTCAATACCGTGTATTATGTCGATCATTGACGAGCCCGAGACAGTCACCTTTAGCTCAGTATGGTAGACATCGTATATCATCTTCAATTCACGTGCCCAACCAGGATACTTGTGTATCTCGTCAATATACAGATGCCGACCTCCCATTTGGCAGAACTCCTTTGCTGTGTCAAATAGTGTATGTGTGCTGAAATAGGGGTTGTCGGCTGTCACATAAAGCGATGTGGCCTGTTCTTTTTGCAAAACAATGTGCTGAAGCATCATCGTTGTTTTCCCCACTCCACGTGCACCGAGTATCAACAGCAGCGGGTCATCCCAGGGGAGCTGGTTATATAAATAACGAACGAACTTCGTATTCACTGACATAAGAAGCTCATTATAAATTATTTTCAACGTTTCCATATATAATATTGTTGATACTTTCAAAATGCAAAGATACGAAAATTGTCGATTATATTATACATTTCTTTAAAAAAAATGCATATTTTAATAATCACTCTTTTGGACTTTCACAATAAGATGTAGTTTTCATTGTGCATATTTAGTATATAATTGCACAGTCCACAGGACGATTCACATCGAACAATTTACATAAGAAGAAACCCTTTTAAGCATAATATTGTCCGATTTTCCAATCGCAAAATACAAATATCTGCTTAACACACAAAGCAAATTTATTTATTTTTTGCTTAACCGAATAAGCAAACGCAAATTTCGGGGGGAATTATCTTAAATCAAAGGAATTACACTTTTATAACATATATATTAACGTGTTTACGCACTCTGCCTAACTCCCAATTGTATTTTGTGATGCAAAAATACAGCTTTTTCCAAAATCACCAAACAAAACTCACAACTTTTTCCAATTTTTTGACCCTAATTTTACAACTTTTTCCCGTTTTTTAGACCTCTTTTTTTACAACTTTTCCTCTCATATACATATAAGAGTAACCATTTATTCGGGGAGATACTTTTGCATATTTCTTCCATCGCCATTTGGGCAACCGCAGCACCCCTGCGATCTGGCAACAATCACACATCTTTAATAGTATCCCGAAACAGGAGGTGTTTTTCTGCTGTAAAGATACGGATTTTATTTCAGTTTTTAGGCGGCCGTACTATAGCGTTGGCATATGTAATTGTACACGGCATCACGGTAGTAGTTGATGCTGTCGTCGGAGTAACTGGCAGGCAATTCACTCCAAAGCACATCTCGAATGGTGACATTCAGGGTGGCTTTGGTTTCTTGCTTGTCGAACGGATGATCCATCTCTGCCAAGAGTTGTTTTATTTTCTCCAACAGGTCTTTGGCTACCTTCTTCAGCTTCTTGATATCCTCTTTCGACAGATTGTCTTTCATCAGAACATCGAACATCGACAGTTGTTCATCGTTATCAAAGCCTTCCCGAACATACCGCTTCTCCTCGTCTTCCAAATCGTGTGACAATCTCATCAGCTCCTCGAAAGTCTTTTCTATCGTCACTCTATCCTGTTCATTGTTATAGTCGGATATTATCTGCTGATATTTCTCGTAGAAGTTGATACGCGAAGGGTTGGCAGCAAGCATGCGCGCAAGGCGTTCTTGTAGCAGTTCTTGAATGTCTTTCAGCAGCAGATTCTTCTCCCGGCTGCGAGCAAACTCACGACGAAGCAACTCGAAATTGATACCGCTGATATCGAAACGTCGCGACGAATCACCCTCTGCCACCTTTAGGCCCTCTACTTCAATATGCTCGTTGATGATATTGCTGATAGCCACACTGAGGTCGGTAATGTTGGCATGCTTACGTTTCTTCTGCAGTTCTTTATAAATAGCCTCGATGGCATCTTTTTGTTGCTTCAACTCGGTGGTGATGTCCTCACGGTCGAGGTATTTCCACAGTTTGAGTAATGTGGTGGCAAAGGTGCAGTAGGTCTTCCTTATCTCCAATGTCTCACACATGGCATTGGCTGCCTCTTTCAGGCGATTTAGCTTTTGGAAGTTTTCGGCATGAATCAACCCGTCGATTTCAAATCCGTGCTCTTTCAGGAATGTTGTGGCGGCAGCGATGGCTTCGAATACGTGCTTGATAAGTACCTCTTTGTCGACTGTCGGATCGTTGCCTCCTTGCCCTTCGGGGTTGGCGGTATAGTCGGCCAATGCCTGACGCAACGCCTTGACGATGCCGATATAATCTATCACCAATCCGTTGGTCTTCCCTTCAGCCACGCGGTTGGCGCGGGCGATGGTCTGCATCAGCGTGTGGGCTTTCATGGGCTTGTCGATATAGAGACACGAGAGGGTCTTCACGTCGAAACCTGTCAGCCACATGGCGCAGACAAACACCACCCGGAACTTCGAGTCGGGGTCTTTGAATTCCTTGTCCAGCTCGCGTTTTTCCATCTTCTCGCGATGGGGCAATATGTCGAGTCCCCATTTCTGGAAAGTTTGTATCTCGTTCTGCTCCTGCGACACCACCACTGCCATCTCTGTCTCCTGCATCCACTCCAGCTTGCGGCGCATCTCCTGTACTTCCTGCTGCGAGTCGCATTTGTCGATGGCCTCTTGCAGGTGTTTTATCTCTCGTTGCCAGTATTCCTGTGCATAGTTGTACATCTGTACGCAGGTCACCTTGTTGTAGCATACGAACATCGCCTTTCCCGAGGTCCACAGGTCGCTATAGTGACGCACGAAATCCTGCGCCACGATACACAGTCGCTTCCCTGCGGTGAGCAGATGCACCTCCTTGGAGAATTCACGTTCCAGTTTGGCCAGCTGCGAGGTGTCCATATCGCCAGCCTGTTCCAGCGCGGCCGCTATCTCCTCGTTGATTTCGGGATTCTTCAGCTCCTGCAAGCGCTCGCCACGGTTTTCGTAGTAAAGCGGCACGGTGGCCTTGTCCTCTACGGCGCGTTTGAAGTCGTAGATGCTCACATAGCCGCCGAAGGTGCGTGCGGTGATGTTGTCGTTCTTCAACAGCGGTGTGCCGGTGAAGCCTATGCGGCTGGCAGTCGGCAGCATGTGCATCAGGTTGTCGGCGAAGATGCCGTTCTGTGTGCGGTGAGCCTCGTCGCTCATCACGATGATGTCGTGGTCGGGATAGATGGGTTCTGCCTTGGGGTCGTTGAATTTCTGTATCAGCGAGAAGATGAACGAGGGGTTGCCCCGCAGTTTGGCTTTCATGTCTTCGCCGCTGGTGGCTATGAACTTTTTAGCCTTTACGTTGCCCAGAAGGCCGCAGTTCTCGAAGGTGTCGCTGATTTGTTTGTTCAGCTCGTCACGGTCGGTCAGCACCACGATGGTTGGCGAGCCCTCGAATTTGCGACGTATTTTCTGCGCTAGAAACAGCATCGAATAGCTCTTGCCGCTGCCCTGTGTATGCCAGAAAACACCAAGCTTGCCGTTCACGTATTTGCGGTTGCGGTACATCTCTGCCGCTTGGTTCACACCCAGATACTGGTGGTTGCGTGCCAGAATCTTCACGGTGGTGCCGCCACTATGGTCGTATAGGATGAAGTTTTCCAGCAGGTCGAGGAAGTTCTCTTTCTTGCAAATACCCCGCAACATGGTAGGCAGCTCGATGTTGCCGGCCTCCAACTCGTTGAGGCGTTTCCACTCGTGGAAGAACTCCCATTTCGAGTCGATGGTGCCCACGCGCGCCTCCAATCCGTTGCTGAACATGATGAAGGCGTTGAGGCGGAACAGCTGAGGTATGGTGTCGAGGTAGTCGCGGTAGTTGTCGTTGAAGGCATTCACCACCTCCACATCGTGGTTTTTCAGCTCCATGAAGAGCAGCGGAATGCCATTCACAAAGCCCACAATGTCGGCCCTGCGGCGATGCAAGGCTCCATGCACCCACAGCTCACGCACACAGAGGAACTCGTTCTTGTCGGGCGAAGCGAAGTCGATGACCCTGGCCTTCACCTCTTCCGTCTCGCCGTTGGCTTTAGTGCGGGTCACGGGGATGCCGTCGCGGATCATCTGGTACTTCTGCTCGTTTATTTGCATCAGCGTCTGGCTGCTCATGTATTCCGTCATACGATCCACACTCTCCTGCATTTGCTTGTCCGTCAGCCACGGGTTAAGCGTCTTCAATGCCTTGCGGAAATGGCGAAGCAGCAGCACTTCGTGGTAGCTGTTGCGACCGAGAGTGCCATTGGGACCAAGCACCTCTTGGTCGAAGGCATAGATACTCTTCCACCCCAACTCCTTCTCCATAAAGTCGGCGGTGCTCTTCTGTATCAGCTGGTCTTCGCTATAATCGTATGACATCGTTGCCCAATATAATAAGCTAAATACTACAATAACTTAAGTTTGCAATAGCAAAGTAAAATATATTTATTATTCGTGTTTCACTTCACATACATTATTTTTTGTTGATCAAGTAATTCATCTAATTTAATATACAGTTGCTCTGATATTTTTTTATTATTCCTCACATTATCACACTCTTTACGAAAGAGATTAATGATTTGGTCCGATAACTCATCCACCTCAAACAATCGTGAAATCATATCAATATAATGCACTCCTTTTTTTCGATAATGTCTGTGGATATCATTCAAAACTATATCAATTGGCATATTATCATTATTCTTTTCAGCATATTCTTTGAAATAATCGTTCTTTCGCTCCTCTGCTTTCATCTTCGCTAACTCTCTGGGTAATTTACCTTGTTCAATTTTATCCCTATTGAAAAATTTTGACATTATATCTAACATACTTATGGTATCATTTGAAGCTTTGAAATTTGTCTCGGCCATACATATAATATCGTAGTTGATTCTTTTTGAATCTAATTTAAAATCCATTATTGAGAGCCTGTTCGCAAATTTTAGAGGCGGATAGATATACCAATATGTACGTTGATAATGTTCAACCAATCTTTTTCGCATAGGTGATATTGTGGTGTCTAATGTAACAAAGTAAGGCTCGTCAGATAGTCCAGTTGTCTCATTAACGAAATTAGTCTGATCCGACAAATAATACATACAGGTTAAATCATTCGATCTAGCATTAGGTGATTTGGGATGATCCCTCAATATAAAATCATAGTCCTTCTGTAGAGAAGGGAGTTCCAAAGGCTGTTCAATTGGTTTTACTGTAATGCCAATTCCATTTAATATATCAATGACCAACATATCCGTCTTGGCCACAAATCCATAATAATCACTTGGAAATGTGTCATCCGTATTTAATATGTCTTTGAAGAAATTCTCGTAACAAGAATATGGCTCTTCTTTATTTAGATATAGATAAAAATTGTAGAAAATGTTTTTTGAAGGGCCAAAGTCTTGAATGAAAGGTAGACTAATAAAATGTTTTAAATTATAAGCCTCAAATAAATGATTTGAGACTTCTCTAACATAATTTGAAGTAGTGTATAAATCTAAATAACTTTGAGATTCTATCAACTGGTAATATAGTATTTTCCCTGCTTTATACAAGGAATCTTCATAGGGGACATTTTGGTAATCAATGCACAATAATTGGAACAGCACCTGAGTGTCTATAAATACTACACGTTTTTGGGTGCCAAGATACTTTTCAAGGCTATTAGAGTTAAACAAACTCGTAAAAAGGGTTGTTGCAGATACTTTGTTTAAATACTCACTATCAGAAACAATATCCAAAATCATTCTGGCTAATGAGTTTGCATCATCCCTGCTTATCCCTTTCTTTACTAATGAATCAAAAAGTCCATTTACCAATCGTCTCTCCGTATTGTCATTTACTTCTTTGCGATTTAACTCTGCTATTTCTCTATTATTTTGAACTTTGTACAACTCAAGTATTGTGTCAAGGATGGATTTAGAAAGATCTTTCAGGCCATATTCATTAAGGCAATCCTCGAATTGCTGTAATAGTCTGACCTCTGTGGCTTTTGTCACTTCACGCATCTCTTCTAACTGCGTTTTGTATTCCTCTGTCAAACTATATTTACCATTGTCCGTGTCATAGCGGATGATATCTGAATTGAAACACTCCATGATTGCATCTTTGTATGCACGGGATGAAAGATTAGGGAGTGGGGTTCCCAATCGAGTCTTTAATTCTTGGTCAGTATGTGGCCCAAATGTCAACAAATAGTATTGAATATATGATCTAATAAAGCTATTTTTGATATCAGCAATTTTATTTCCAGTAGAGAATAGGTCATATAGTATTTTATTTTCACGATTAAAATCCGATGTACTATTGTTTTTTTCTTGGTAATTTGACAACAAAACAGATTTTAGTTCATTATTCCCCTCCACAAATTCGCATAATCCATCTATATCCACAATGTTTAATGTTATACCATAATCAACATCTGCAAAATCAATCAATTCTTCTTTCTCTTCAATGTTATACAAACAGAGGCACTCTATTTTTCGAGATGTTTTTTCATCCAAATGTTTGGAAATAACATTAATGTTTTTTTTCAGAAAAGCATTTAAATCTCCAGTAACACCAGAAATATGAACAAGCCTTTTAAAGTTCTTCTCGGCCCTACAGAAAACGAAGAAATAAGTGTCAGGCCATTCTGTATTTTCAATCGTTATAATCTCTCTCTGATATTTACTCACATAGAGGAGCTTTGAGAATTCTAGTATTTGGTCGTCTTTTAATCCTTTTACTAGTTGAACATACTCTTGTGTTAGCATAACTATATGTATTTTTTTATTGTTTTCTTTACTTGTATAATATCATCAAAAAAATTCACCAATCTAATTGCTTCAACACTCATCTCATCCTCTTGCCACTCATTATTTATTGTTACATACAATGCCATTTTATTCAATATCTTTTCCATATCATCTAACATTTTTGTGCCCAAATACAATTCCTGTGATATAATAAAATCGACATATGTATTGAGTTTTTCTGTAAGTGTGTTCATGCTTGTTCGCATTGGTGGTTGAACTTTAATGGAAGGCATATTCTCTGAATAAATACCTCCGCTGTATTCTTCAAACACTATTTTCGCGTCTGTATCGTTTCCCCAATTTTTACCATTAACAAATTGGGAGAAATCATCAATTAAACTAATGATTGAGGATAGCGACCTTTCCACATTCCTACATACGATTTTTTTTCTTCGAAGGAAAGGGATTGTATCTGCAAGAAGAAAGAAAACGACTCCTGCAATATAACTAAACGATAAATTCTCAATGATGTTGTTTATCTTGTTTATCGTTGTAATATCGCAATTTATTGAGAATATTGACATTCTTAATGATTCAAATTCACATGCAAAAACACCATATATACTTAATAACAAAAGGAACCAAATACATTTGGTATTTACAAAATAAGATAAATAAAAATCGTTTTTACGCATAGCGATGTCCTTCTTGGGTTTGAAAACTATAGTTCTCGTTCATTAAATTAGGCAGCAAACGGTCACGTGCTTCAACGAGAAGGTGAATTTGATTCTTTAAACCGATTACCATTCCATTATTGTGAGATAGAACGTTGCAGAAGGAGATTATAATATCTTTGGAAGGAAGTACAACATCAACTGTATGTATTGACTGATTCGTCAATTGAGGTTGTGCGGCTCCTGTCCTTACCGATCTAAAGTTCGCATTCTTCAAAAACAGATAAGTGAATGGTACTTGACAATATGAATATTCTTTTAAAGGTGATACAATAAAAGAATTATTTGTAATGAATGCATCTTTATGATATGTCATTAAAACATTCCCACTTCCATTACCTCGACTAGTTATCAAGACAACCTGTTCGCTACAATTGTATTTATCACAATAGCCAATGACTCCATTGGCCCCATACACAGGATATTTACCACTTTCAGCAATCAGCTTTGTGGATAGATTCTTTCCATATTTGATAGAATATATACTATCCACAGGTTTTTTCTCCCACCCCTTGGGCACACCATCAACGATTTTGGTTTTTTCGTGGCCGGGGAAATGGAGGTCAACGAACCATTCCTTATAGAGTCGCTGCGCTGCCTCCTCCAACAGCTTTATCTGTTTCTGACAGTTCTCTATCAAAGAGTCGTAACGGGAGAGGATGGTAGCAATGCGATACTGCATTGGCAAAGAAGGTAGTAGCAAATCTAAGTTCTTTATTATTTGTGCATTGAGGTTGGGTTGAGCTGCACCAGCCTTTAATGAAACCATCTTATTATATAGGGTACAAAGCTGATAATAAATAAACTCATAATCTGCTTTGCTTTCATCTATTGTAAGGTTACAGCATGCCTGGTTTGTTGTTAAAGGAATCTTATTTATTGCAACACGTCCAGCAGTATCTCCTTGACCATACATCGCAATTATGACAGAATTGGGAGCAATAAGTTTTGCACTTGAATTGGCAAGTCCTTCTTCTGATATGTAGTTCTCTGTTTCCGTGATTCGACAATAGTTTACTTCTTTAGTTTTAAGCCAAGGAATAGTAGGCGGGTTATAATAAGATGTGATATTGGCTTTAGGCGTTCCACCAGAAGTGACACGCACACATACATCTCCTAATTTTACTTTCTTCCACTCACTCATACTTCATCCTCCTTCTGTTTCTTCCTTTGTTCCAGTTCTGCCACTGTGCGGTCAACCACTTCTTGCAGCTGATAGGTGGCAACACCCAAAGGTTTCTGAATGTCTTGTAATGACCACTCGACAACAGTTTTGTCCGTTGACTTACATATAATCAAGCCGACAGACGGATTGTCACCCTCCCCACGAAGCAACTTATCTGCTGCCGTGACATAAAAATTGAGTTTACCGGCAAACTCGGGAGTGTACTTCACTGTCTTTAGTTCGATGATGACGTAACGATGCTGCGGTATGTGATAAAACACCAAATCGGGGAAGAATGTTTGCCCACCTGGCATCTGCAGCTCCATTTGTCTGCCAACGTACGAAAATCCCTTGCCCAACTCCAGCAGGAACTGTGTGACATTGGCAACGAGTGCTTCTTCCAGGTCATGCTCATTATACCTCTCCTTTAAAGACAGGAATTCAAAGTGATAGGGATCTTTCAGTATCTCTTTTGCCAACTGACTCTGTGGAACAGGCAAGGTGGTATCGAAATTGGTAATGGCAGCTCCATGGACTTGGAAAAGTCTTGCTTTTATTTGATTCTCCAGATATGGACGTGACCAGTTTTCACCAATAGCTTTATGGATATAGTACAGTGCTTCTTCCAACGACCTACACCTTGTGAATATCTCAATATGCTGACCCCAAGGTAAATGACCAAACAACTCGGGCATGTTTATTTTTTCATGAGGTATTTCGTCAACGACTCGTTGACGATTTGTGTCTCCAAATTGGTTGCCAGCATGGTGGCCAATTTCGTCAATGGGCCATTGACGATTTTTAACTCCCTCATAATAAAAGGCATACCAGCGCTTCATATACTTCAGATTTGTAACTGAAAAGCCGGTTGCATCGGGAAATTCTGACCTCAGGTCAAGGCTCAGTTGATTAAAAAAACCGCTGCCCCATTTGCTTTCTGCCTGTATCTGAGCAATGTCGCGTCCAAGACTCCAATAGTATTCGAGCATGGCCGTATTTACACGTATAGCAGCTTTCGCCTGGCTGTACAGGAAACGTCGTTTTAAGTCTGCCAGCCATTCTAAATATTCTTTGTCTGCCAACATCCCGTCACGCACAACAAATGCTGGTTCCATAATATCATCCTTCTTTTTCATTTCAGTTCCTCCCATGCTTTTTGTATCTCAGCCATCAGGGTGTTGGCTTCGCTGTTGAGTGAAGCGAGTTCAGCATGTATTTCGTTCATGCGCTCGTGGAAATCCACACCGTCGTCTTCCTGCTCGGCAACACCGACGTAAGCACCTGGGGTGAGCGAGTAGTTCTTTTCCTCTATCTCCTGAATGGTGGCTATCTTGCAAAGACCAAGGACATCTTGATATATACCATCCTCTCCAAATTTAGAGACGAGCCATATAGCTTCGGTCACCATCGTCTTTGTGGACAATGTCAATTCAAGTTCGGCCTCATTGGCTGCTATATTCACTTTTATTTCATCTTTCTCTTTCTTTCCCCTTGTGGCCTTTAAGGTTTCTTGTTGTTTCTTTATGGTCTCTTTATACAAACTCTCTTCTGCATTTAATATTCCAAGAGCCTTTTCAAAAGTCATATCAGTGTCATGCCATGCATAACTATCATGCTTTTCTACATGTTCATTTAGTGCAGCCCAATATGCTTTGATGAGTCTTTTATATTTCTCTTTCTCTCCACGATACAGGTGCACGATAGCTTGCAGGTTGCGCAGTTGCCACTCTGTCCATTCGTTGAGGGTACGGTCAACCACTGTGTAATAATTACGGGCATCGATGAAGAGCACCTTATCACGGATGTCAGCATGCTTGTTGCGGTCGAAGAACCACAGCGAGCAAGGAAGCGAGAGGGTGTAGAAGAAGTTGTTGCCCACGCTGACCATCACATCCACATCGCCCGTGCGCACCAACTTCTCGCGGATGTCGCGGTCTTTGTTGGCGCTGTCGGTGGCAGAACTCGCCATAACGAATCCGGCACGACCATGTTCGTTCAGGTAGGCATAGAAATAACTTATCCAAAGATAGTTGGCATTGCCAATCTCCTTGGTCTTGGCATTGACTCCAGGTAAACCGAAAGGCAGACGTCCAGCGGCTGAAGCTGATTCTGCCTTTACCTTATCCACATTAAACGGCGGATTGGCCATCACGTAGTCGCATTTGCCTATCTTATTCTGCGTATCATAGAGATTATGAGCGTCGTGATAGAATGTATTTGCCTCGTCGCCAGAGATAATCTTGCCGTTCAAACCGTGAACTGCCATATTCATCAGACAGAGCTGAGCGTTGTATTCAACCTTCTCCTGTCCGTAGAATGTCATGTTGGTGTTGGCGTTAAGTCCTGCCTGATTCACAAAGTCGCCCGTCTGCACGAACATGCCGCCGCTGCCACAAGCGGGGTCGAGCATCACGCCTTGGGTTGGCTCCAGCACGTTGACCAGCATCTTCACCAACGACTTGGGGGTGAAGAAAACACCGTCGTCTGAAGCGACAGCCTTGGCGAATTTGGAAAGGAAATACTCGTAGATGCGACCAATGATGTCGCCACCCACCTCGTCGATGATCTTGTTGTTGAAGATGCGAAGCAGTTCACGCAGCAAGTCGTCGGCAAACACCGTGTAGGTCTTGGGTAGCACCCCCATCAGCTGTTCGCTCTGGTCTTCGACAAGTTGCATGGCGTAGTTGACCGCCTCGCCGAGAGAGTTGATGGGTTGGTCGTCTTTGGTCTTCAGGTGCTGGTCGATGATGTTTTCAGGCAGATTGACCAAGTAGTCGAACTGTGCCTCGCGCGGCAGATATAGTGCGCTTTTGGCGGAGAAGTCGCTCGGCTCGACGGGCATCACACGACCGCCACGAGTAGGACGGCTTTGCAGTATTTCGATCTCCACCATCTTGTAGCGGCTATAGGCATAGCGCAGAAAGAGGAGTGCCAGCACAGGCATACAATATTGGCTGCTGGTCAGTTTGCTTCCCTGGCGCAGGAGATCGGCCGACTCCCAAAGTTCTAATTCGAGTTTGCGGATATTGATCATAGTAGCTGTTTCCGTATTTGGCAAAGTGTTACTGTCGGGTTTCAACATTTTTTCAAAATGCAAAATTACGTTTTTTTTCTGAAACGGCAAAATCAATTTTACGAACCCATTGTAACTATAAAAAAACAAAAAGGGCATCTCGCAGGATGCCCTTGTCTATTGTGTTGGTTTGCACTTCTGATTAGCGACGGCGACCTTCGCCGTTGCCGCTGGAGCGGCGCTCGCCACCATTGCCACCTTCGCGGCGGGGACCACGGTCGCGGCCTCCACGGTCGCCACCTTCGCGGCGCGGGCCACGGGCGGGCTTCTCCTCCACGTAGCCTTCGGGCTTGGGCAGGAGGGCCTTGCGGCTGAGCTTGATCTTGCCGTTCTTCTCGTCGAAGGCGATGACCTTCACCTGGAACTCGTCGCCTTCCTTGATGAGACCTTCGAGGGTGGCGGGGTGACCCCACTC
>JAEEGL015571377.1_pt1 | contig 14291 bp, 13 predicted proteins | sample 9134231 | NCBI WGS metagenome assembly JAEEGL01 (sample SAMN16246548, study PRJNA631951) | gut metagenome | biome: gut microbiome; feature: rumen; material: fiber-attached | host: Bos | place: Iran: Karaj | collected 2018-10 | reverse complement strand
CTCGAGCTCTCTGTAGAAACGATCCTCGATCTCTTTGTCATCGCCTTCTATAGCCTTGAGTTCCGCCTTGGTCGCATCATCGAACCAGGGATCCTCCAGCCATTTACGGTATTCATCCTGATAGCTCATATGTATTCCTCCTTGTGAATCAGTGTAATGATTGGCATCACAACTTTAAGTATACCACAAAAAAAGCCCGAATATCTATCGACCGGCAATTGATATTCGAACATATGTTTGCTATAATTATATAAGGTGCTACCTAAACGGTGGCGGTTAGTCCTCTGTCAGGGAGTACAAGCCCTGTTAATATAGAAACCCGTGAGGGAATCTTGAATAGGAGGCAATTGCCTATGAGCTTGATGGACTTTATTACTGTTATGGGATTTACCATAACGGTATTTAGCCTCGGATATGCGATTGGTAAAAGAAAATAACCGCCGTAGCCTGACAAACTAAGCGGTTATTCTAGCTTAACAATTTCGGACTAACCGTTGCTGTACGGGTAGCACCTTTATTTAACTACATTATAGGAGCGCCTTATACGCCTGTCAACATTTGATACATCCATCCTCTTGTTGCTATAATGATAGGTATGAAAAGAATATCCGTCTCAGACATATCCAAAACCATGAAATATCTCAAACGCAACGGGTTCCGTACCACGTATTTTGCAGCGGTTGAGCGCCTGGGAATGCGTGCGGGCAGCCACTACAGCTATACGGAGCCTGATGAAGGAGAACTTGCAAAACAGCGTAAAGAAACGGGTGATGCTGAAGGCTGGCCGTCTATAACTATAGTTATGCCGGCATATAACCCTGACGAGAACTTCTTCCGCGAGGCTTTAAGCTCGGTGCTTAAGCAGTCGTATCCGCACTGGAAGCTGGTGATAGCGGACGCATCGGATGCAGATCATGATATTGCCAGGAGATGGGCGGACAAGTGTGCTTCCGAGCCCCGTATCAGATATGTGGAGCTTGATTCCAACAGGGGAATCTCCGGCAATACCAATGCAGGAGTAGACGTTGCGCTGGATGATACGGCCCACGGTACCTGCGATTATGTAGGATTCATGGACCACGATGACGTGCTGGCGCCCGATGCGCTTTATCATATGGCCAAAGCGATAGTGAGCAGGGACAATCCCATGCTGCTGTATTCGGATGAGGATAAGCTGGAAGAAGCCGATAAGCATGTGAAGTCGTATTTTGACCTGCATAAGAAGTATGATTTTAATTTCGATCTTCTCCTGACGAACAATTACATATGTCATTTAATGCTCGTGCGCAAGGATATGCTTAAAAGTGTCAGGTTCAGGCCGGCATATGACGGCGCTCAGGATTATGATCTGGTACTGCAGCTGGTCGTATCACTGATCAGGGATTACGGATTGCAGACATGCGAGCTGTCCGATTATATCATTCATGTGCCCCGGGTCCTGTATCACTGGCGATGCCACAGAGGCAGCACCGCGGCCAATACTTCCAGCAAGGAATATGCATACGAGGCCGGATTGAAAGCAGTGACTGATACGATCAACGAACTTTACGGCCATCTGATGAGCAAAGACAGTGCTTTTCCGAAGGTCACTCACAGTAAGCACAGAGGATTCTATGATGTCGACTGGGGGTTTAATGCAGACTCCTCCGGGGCTGATGCATCCCGAAAGTCGTTTTTTGCCATACGCCGGGATGTAGGGGCCGTGATAGGACGTGTCCTGGATAAGAGAGGCCGGATGACCGAATGTATCGCAGACAGATCCGGCAACTGGCTATACGCCGGTACGCCTAAGAATTTTGCGGGGGAATTGAACAGATTCGACTGCAGCCAGGACGTATACATGGCCGATATACATCATGTGCACGTTCGCCCCGAACTGGCAGGCGTGCTTGAGAAAGCATCGGATCCTCGCACCTTCGCCGAGGAACTCCGGAAGCAGGGATATCTGATACTATACGATCCGCGGGCATAGTGACGCCCGACACCGCCGGATCATCCGTGAAAGAGAGAAAGAAATGAGCCGTACAACCGTACTGATCCCCAATTACAACGGGATCGATCATATAGAGGCCTGCATCGAGAGCGTCATGGCGGACGGAGACCGTCCCGTGATCGTCGTGGACAATGGTTCATGTGACGGATCGCGTGAGGTCATAGAAGCGCATATATCAGGTGAGGCATCACCCGTATACGAACACGTGTTATTGATCCCGCTCGCTGAGAACACGGGCTTCAGCAATGCCGTGAATGTCGGTCTGGAGCAGGTGAAGACACCGTACGTATTCCTGCTGAACAACGACACGACCATCAGGACCGGTGCGATATCGGCACTGGAGCGCAGGATGGACAGCGATGAGAATATATTCTCTGCCCAATCACGGATACTGAGCATGAAGGAACCGGACCGCATCGATGACTGCGGTGACCTGTACTGTGCCCTCGGCTGGGCATTCACTCCCGGAAAAGGAAAACCCGCAGAAGCATATGATCACGCATGTAATGTTTTTGCGTGCTGCGGAGCTGCGGTCATGTACCGCATGAGCATGTTTGATGATACGGGCATGTTCGACGAAGAGCATTTCGCATATCTGGAGGATATAGATTTAGGGTACAGAGCCCGGATCCTGGGCTACAGAAATGTATACGAGCCCGCATCGGAGATACTGCATGCGGGCAGCGCGGTGTCGGGATCGCGTTATAACCGGTTCAAGGTGAACCTGGCGGCACAGAACAGTATATACATCATCTATAAGAACATGCCGCTCGTGCAGTTCATCATCAATCTGCCGCTGCTGCTCATAGGGTTCATCATCAAGGCACTGTTCTTCTCACTCAAACTGATGGGACTCACGTATCTGCGCGGGCTGCTGCGCGGATTCGGACTCTGCGCACGTGACATAAAAAACGGCCACAGGCACAAGGTCTGGTTCAGACCTCGTAACCTGGGCCATTATATCCGTATCCAGCTCGAACTCTGGGCCAACACCGCCCGCCGGTTTGTGGGATAAAATAGAAACTCGCAGGGGCGCATATATGTCCCCCGCAGCGAGTACTGTCGGGTCGCAGCAAGGGGGATCGTATATGTGCACCTGCGAGGTTGACCAGGCAACAAGCAGCCGGACGTAAAGAACACGTCCAAGCGTGCCTGCTGTGGAACGATATTCGACTGATGGTTAGGTACTCCTTATAATTCTGATGTGCAGTGAGGGCAGCGGGTAGCTTCGACCGGGATCTCACTCTTGCAGTACGGACACTTCTTTGTGGTGGGTGCCTCTTCCTCTTTCTTCTTGCCAAGCTCGGCAGCCTTGTTGATGCCCTTGACGATCAGGAAAATCACGAATGCCATTATGATGAAGTTGATGATGGCGGTGATGAATGCGCCCCAGCGGATCTCAACATCTCCTACGGTAGCGACCATAGCGCTTAAGTCCGTATTGGCTATAAGCCCTATCAGGGGCGAGATGATGTCATCGACCAGACTGGTCACTATTGCCTGGAATGCAGCACCGATGATAACGCCGACTGCCAGATCGATGACGTTACCGCGCAGTATGAATTTTTTGAACTCTCCGAAGAATGATTTCATGGGTGTGTCTCCTTTTTTATATTGGCGCGCACTATCAGCGCACTCATTGTCTACATTATAAATAATATACAAAAAAACGTAAATAAATTTGAACTTGCCTCTAAAGTCATGAGCGATTCGTCCGATATACTAAACAGAGATTTTAATGCTCGCTCATACTTTGCATGGAAGGAGGAGAAATGCAATGCGTATAGATGCGTATAATCAGATCCAGGCAGTATATCAGGCTCAGGCAGCCAGAAAGCCTCAGGCTACCGCCAAGACCGGTACCAGCTTCGTTGATAAACTGCAACTCTCCAGTATAGGAAAGGATATCCAGACCGCGAAGCAGGCAGTAGCCAATGCACCTGACATCAGGCCTGAGGTAACCGAACCTATCAAAGCTCAGATCGCTGCAGGCACATATAATGTAAGTGCAGAGAGCTTTGCGGACAAACTGCTTGAGAAATATCAGGCATCGATCATTTAACATTCAGATAACAGGAGATTAAGATGGCGTCTTTGATGGATACACTCATCGGCATATTGGATGAACAAACTGCCGAGTATGACAAGCTTCTTCAGCTCACTCTATCGAAAACACCCGTCATAGTCTCCGAGAATCTGGATGAACTGGCTCGAATCACGGATGATGAGCAGATGGAGCTTGGCCGCATACAGTCGCTTGAGAAAAAGATGGATGAAGCGATCGCGGACATAGCACAGGTACTCAACAAGGATGTTGAAACGATGAGCTTAAGAAAGCTCATAAGGATCATGGCGGGCAGGCCCTCCGAACAGAGAGTTCTCGCGGAGGCATATGACAGGCTGATGGCGTCCGCCAAACAGGTAAGGCTCGTAAATGAGAGAAACGCAGAACTCATACAGAGCGCACTGGATATGGTCCATTTTAATATGAACATGCTCCAGTCAGCCAAGTCGGCACCGGAGAGTGCCAACTATAACAGGGGAGCATACAGCACGGGTGAACAGCTGGGCGTTGACAGACAATCCTTCGACGCCAAGCAATGAGATCCCCGTAGCGAGGATGATTTCAACACAGGTGATTCGATATGTCATTGTTCAGCAACCTGCATCTGGGGACATCGGGACTCCGTATTTCCTCCAATGCACTGAATACAACAGCACATAACGTGACAAACGTAGATACCGACGGCTATACACGCCAGCAGGTATCTCTTGCCACTGCTACATATCAGACTATCAACAAGCAGCATGCGATCGGCTACGATCAGCTGGGGCTTGGTGTCACTTATGCCGAGACAAGGCAGGTCAGAGACTATTTCCTCGATGTCAATTTCCGTAAAGAATCCGGACGGAGCGAGTTCTACAAGACCAGCGTAGACGCGCTCAATCAGGTAGAAGATATATTGGGCGAATCAACGGGCGGCCAGAGCTTTTCATTAAGTATGGATGAGCTGTGGATATCTGTTGAGGAGCTTCTTAAGGATCCCTGTAATGAGGTCAATCAGAACCTCCTCGTTACGAGATCCTATGAGTTTATCACTCAGGCCAATAACGTATACAATTCACTGTGTGATTACCAGCTGAACTTAAATACGACCATCCGCAACGACGTAAGGGACATCAATGACTGGGCAGAGAGGATACATCAGCTCAATGTTGATATCAGCAAGGTCGAGTCAGGCGGAGTGGAGCATGCAAACGACCTGCGCGACGAGCGTAATGCCCTGATCGATAAGCTCGGAGAGATGGGAAACATCTCCTGGGCAGAAGATCTGGATCACTGTGTATCCATACAGTTCGAAGGCGTAGACCTCGTAAAGGGCGATATGGTCAACCGCATGGAGCTCTATACCGATCCCCAGACAGGTTTCGATACGGTATTCTGGAGGCATCTCGCCGAGTATACCCGCAATTCCGATGGAGATAAGATAGTAGTGCCCGAGTCCGTACCCGCAGCGGTCGTATTCGAGTTAAGCCGTCCCATATCATCGGAGCTTAATACCGACGTGGGCGAGCTGAAGGCATGTCTGTATGCAAGAGGCGACCACAATGCCACTTTTGCCGATCTGAACAAGTACCCCGAAGATCCCGAATCCAGCATGGATTATTACGATACATCCATCTCGCAGTCGGTACTTATGAATGTCGAGGCGGAATTTGATTCCCTTATACATAATGTGACGACCAAGATCAACAGCATCCTGGCTGATGCAGCAGACAGGGCAAGCGTCAGATATCCCTCTTCCGATTATCTGAGAAACGAAGACGGATCCTATCTGCAGATATTCGAACTGATCACAGGCCCGGATAAAGCTTTCAGCAGCAGCCCTCTTCACCTGGATGCAAACGGGGAGCCCGATTCCGTGAACGATCCCGCCCTTAAGGATTACTGGAACGGCTTCACCGTATCCAACATCAGGATCAACATGGACTTGAGACAGTCCCCTTCAAAGCTCGGATTCAGACTTGAGGACGGCAGCGAAGACAATGAGACCATGCGTAAGCTGTCCGAGGCCTTCACCGACAACGATTACACACTTAACCCCAGAGTTACGACTCCCGTGAACTTCAATACATTCTACAACTCGATGGTTTCACAGGTATCCACCTCCGGTAAGGTCTACACCACGATCAAGGACGCACAGGACCAGACGGTGAACGCGATCGAGTCAGCCAGACAGCAGGTATTGGGAGTCAACACGGACGAGGAACTGACCTTCATGGTCCAGTTCCAGAATGCATACAACGCAGCCAGCAGATTCATCAATGTAGTAGACGAGATGCTCGAGCATCTGCTCACTACACTCGGATAACCGGTAACGGAATCTATATGAAAGGAGAAACCTGATGCCTTCAACCTTTTTCGGATTACAGATAGCATATTCGGGACTCAAGGCCAGCAACGCCGCCCTTAATACGACAGCAAACAACGTGGCAAACGTTGAGACAGACGGTTACTCCCGTCAGAAAGTCGTTACGGCCGCTACCGAGCCCATGAGAGTGTTCGCTACATACGGATGCGCCGGCGCGGGTGTCGATACCCTCGCCATCGAGCGTGTACGCGATGTCTTCTATGACGAGAAGTTCAGAGACAACGAGACCAGATTCGGCGAGTTCGAGCGTAAAGAGTATTACATGTCCGTCATGGAGACATATTTCAATGATGACGGCAAGACAGGATTTAAATCTATATTTAATAAATTGATCGAAACTCTGGAGGAGGTCACCAAGAACTCCAGCTCTACATCCACCAAGGCTACATTCCTCGCTCAGGCCAAGACCATGACCGATTACTTCAATAACATGGCCGGTGACCTGCAGGATCTGCAGAAGGATATAAACGATGAGCTCAAGATCCAGATCAGCCAGATCAATTCGATCGCCGAAGAGCTCGCGACGATAAACAAGCAGGTAAACGTCATCGAGCTGACAGGCACCACTGCCAATGAACTCAGGGACAAGAGAGACCTGCTGGTGGATGAGCTCTCCAAGTACGTGGACGTACAGGTCAAGGAGACTCCCATATATAATGCCCAGAACGAAGAGACCGGTGCTACCCGCTGCATCATATCGATAGCAGGCGGACAGACCCTCGTGGATCAGAACGATTTCAGGACACTCGAGGTCGTAGCCCGTACTTCTTATGAAAAGGTATATCAGTCAGACGCTGACGGCCTCTATGACGTATACTGGAGCGACGGACAGCAGTTCAAACTGGACAATGCCGCTATGGGCGGATCCTTAAAGGGCCTTGCGGACCTGCGTGACGGCAACAACGGCAATTACTTCTCCGGAGTGATCACGGATGTGGATATGGTCGGCGGTGATCATGTGGTGACCATCGAACCCGGCAGCGATTCGCTCACATCCCTGAATCAGTGCAATCTCTCCAATACCGGCGGACGCATCGTCCTCGGTAATCAGGAGTATTACTATAAAGACTGGACCGTAAATTACGTTAAGGATTCACTCGGTAACGATACGGATGTGGTTGAAAGCTATATCTTCACAATGGATGATGCGAAATGCGATCAGGTAGTGACCGGCAGCAAGATAGGCAAGACATCCCTGATGGGCAGCGTCTCGGAATATCAGGGTATCCCTTACTACATGTCCCAGATGAACGAATGGGTCAGGATATTCTCCAAGTCCATGAACGATATCTTCACATCCGGCTGGACGACCAGGAATGAAGATGCGGGTATAGTATTCACCGGAAGCCTGCCGACCGACAGGGGTCAGTACAGCGAAGATACACTGAATAACAAGGATGTCCCCACAGATAACAGAGGTTATTATCACATCACCGCTCTAAACTGCACCATCGAGAGCGCGGTAAACGAAGATCCCGATCTTCTCGGTTCACGTAAAGACCGCTCCAACGGCGTGGAGGAGTGCGATAACATCAAGAAGGCCATCGAAGTCCTCGGGGATAAGACACAACTCAGTTTCAGAAGCTACAATGCGAGCGGATTCCTCGAGTCGGTACTTTCGGATGTGGCTCTTAATACAGGTAATGCCAGAACTTTCTCTGCTACATTCTTAAGCCTGCAGTCGGTACTCGATAACCAGCGTACATCCATCTCGGGTGTGGACAGTGATGAAGAAGCGGTCAACCTCGTTAAATACGAGAATGCATATACGCTTTCTTCCAAGATGATCCAGACGTTCCAGGAGATATACGACAGACTGATCCTCCAGACGGGAGTATAGTGAGGTAGTAACTATGAGAATGACAAATAAGATAATGCAGAAGAATTCTCTGTATAATATCAACCAGACCAAGATATCAGAGGATAAGTACAATACACAGCTGACCAGCCAGTCCAAGATCACGAGACCTTCGGATGATCCCGTGGTTGCGATCCGCGCACTCAGACTCAGGACCAATGTATCCACCGCTACCCAGTATTATAAGAAGAATGCGCCCGATGCCAACCAGTGGCTGGACGTGACTGCGAAGTCCCTCGATACGATAACCAAGGTCTATACCGATCTGTATAAGCAGGTTGAGACAGGCGTGAACAAGGACTATACAGCATCCGACATGCAGGTTCTTCTGACTCAGATAGAAAACTACACCAATGAAGTATACGCTACCGGTAATCAGGACTATGCCGGCAGATATATCTTCACCGGATACAGGACCGACACTCCTCTGACATTCCAGAAGGAGCAGATAAATAAGGATAACCTTACTCCCAACTATACGATCACCGAGAACCTGAAGGCTGCTCAGCTTGATTCCTTCAGTTATACGGATTACAGCGTGTTCGATACCAAGGTAACGGCTGATATGGCTGATGAGCTCGATATCACCAATGCTACGATCAACAGGATCAGGCTGACATACAATAATACGCTTCCCGGACAGCTTCCCAAGCTCGAGATCAAGGACAAGAACGGAAATCCCATCCAGTCACCTGCAGCTTCAACCCTTCCCATAGGTGGAACAAGTGTAGCTATCACACTGGCAACCTCGGCAGAGGCGGCATACAAGGAACTCACTCAGGCACAGAGTACGGATCCAGTCACGACCAAGGCCATATACGTTCCCGACACGGGAGAACTCCTTTTTACATCCGATATAGCAGATGAACTGGCTACCATATATACCGACGGAGGCTCCATATCTGCCACGTATGATAAGAACAAGTGGGAAGTGGGCGACTTAAATCCCCAGCACTATTTTGAGTGCACATATCACGACCCCGATGGCGATTCGACCAAAGATATAACATACAACAAAGGCGGCGACGTAGCCACCGAGATCGTATACGATGTCGGCTACAATCAGACCATACAGGTTAATACCAACGCGTATGAGGTATTTGATCCCGCGGTTCAAAGAGACCTGGAAGACTTAAAGAAAGTGGTCAATGAATTTACTGAGATCGAGAAGATCCGCTATGACTTAAAGGACGAACTCAAAAAATATGTAGAAGGCACTGCTGATTATGCCGATTGCCAGAAGAGACTCGCAGCAGCCGACAAGGCTTACACATATATCCGCGATGCGGTGAGCAAGCGCTTCGGCGATCAGATCACCAGATACCAGAACTATCTGGACAGCACGAATGTAGCCATCACCAAGAACGGTACCAGATCCACCCGTCTCGAGCTGATAGAGGCGAGACTCGAGGAGCAGCAGTCCACGTTCAAGGAACTCCAGGAGGAGAACGAGGGCATCGATATGACAGAGGTGGCAGTACTGCTGACGGCGGCCGAAACCACATACGATGCAGCCCTTATGGCTACCAGCAAGATCATGCAGAACAGCTTGATAAATTATATTTAAAATTGTATATTTGTTTTAAATCATATTAATTGGAGGGTACAGCTATGCAAATGTTAACAAGAGCTTTTGGCGAGATCGAGATCGATGAGTCCAAAGTTATCAGTTTTCCCGGCGGTATCATAGGTTTCCCCGATCTGCAGCATTTCGTGCTCCTGTATGATGAGGAGCAGGGCAGCAATACGGTTAAGTGGCTCCAGTCGGTTGAAGAGCCCGGTTTTGCCATGCCGGTGATCAACCCTCTGATCGTGAAGGATGACTATAATCCCTCGGTGGATGATGAACTGCTCAAGCCTCTCGGTGACATGACTGATGATGATATGGTGGTACTCGTGACCATGACCATACCTCATGAGATCGAAAAGATGACCGTCAATCTGCGCGGCCCCGTGATCATCAACTCCGCTACATGTAAGGGATGCCAGATCATCATTGACAGCGATGAGTACAAGGTTAAATATCCTATATATGATAAGCTTGCGGAAGCCAAGAAGCAGAAAGAGGGGTGATCGGAATGCTCGCATTATCACGTAAAAAGAACGAAGCGCTGATCATCAACAACAATGTGGAGATAACCATCCTGGAAGTAAAGGGTGATCAGGTGAAGGTAGGTATCGAAGCTCCGCGTGAGATACCGGTATACCGTAAGGAAGTATATCTGCAGATCCAGGAAGCCAATAAGGAATCATCCGATGTTGCTTCTGCAGTAGATGCACTTAAGAGCCTGGGACTGTAAGTATCAGTAAAAAGAATAACTACCGAAAGCGTAAGATTGTGTGAAACAGGGCACCGTATAACGGTGCTCTGTTGTATTCCATGATACCCGTGTTTATGATATAATTCCCCCTATGGAAAACAGAGAATACGATGAAGTCAGTCTGAACCGGTATCTGACGATACTGGAGGATTCCCTCGAGAAAAAGAGCAGGGCACTCGATGCTCTCTCCGAGATGTGCGCAAAGCAGGAAGAGGCCATCTGCGGGGATAAGCTCGATGTGGATACGTACAACGAAGTCACTGAGCTTAAGGGAAATCTGATCGAGGACTTAAACCAGCTCGATGACGGTTTTACGGCATTGTTTGACAGGGTTTTCCCTGCGGTTAAGAGCGATCCCCACAAATATGCGGATCATGTGCGCAGGAGTCAGGATCTGATCGCAGAGATCTCCGAGAAGACCATATTGATAGAGGCGGCGGAGAGGAGGCTTCAGGCCAGGCTTGACAGGCTGGCTGCAAGCGGCAGGCCCGATAATTCCACATCTCATGTGGCACCCGGGACGGCGGCAGGCAGATATAATGCGACGATGAACGGAGCCGGTGGGGTATCATCCATTTTCGTCGATAATAAACGCAGGAAATGAGGAACGGTATTGAGCATGAATAAGGACATTTCATTAAAAGGAAGAAACTTCTTAAAACTGATGGATTATGAGCCTGAGGAGATCCTGTATCTGGTGGATCTCGCCGCTGAGCTCAAGGACATGAAGAAACGCGGGGTAGCCCACGATACGCTCAGAGGCAAAAACATCGCGCTGATATTCGAAAAGACCAGCACCAGGACCAGATGCTCGTTCGAGGTGGCCGGATATGATCTGGGCATGAACGTGACATATCTCGATCCTGCCTGCTCCCAGATAGGACGCAAGGAATCCATCGCCGATTCCGCCAGGGTGCTCGGCCGTATGTATGACGGTATCGAGTACAGAGGTTACGGACAGGAGATCGTTGAGGAACTGGCCAAATACGCAGGCGTGCCGGTATGGAACGGCCTGACCAACGAGTTCCATCCGACTCAGATGCTCGCAGACCTTCTGACCATGCGTGAGCATCTGGGCGACCTTAATGATATACGCTTCGTATATATGGGTGACGCCCGTTATAATATGGGCAATTCCCTGATGATCACGAGTGCCAAGCTCGGATTTGACTTTGTGGCATGTACATCACCGAAGTACTATCCCGATGAGAAACTGGTCAAGTACGCACGTGATGTGGCTGCGAAGACCGGTGCACGGATCACCCTCACGGATGACGTGGAGTCCGCATGCCGCGGCGCGGATGTCATCTATACCGATGTGTGGGTATCGATGGGCGAACCCGAGGAAGTGTGGGCCGAGAGGATACATGAGCTTAAGCCTTATCAGGTGAAAAAGAGCTGCTTTGACCACGCATCCGACCGTGCGGTCTTCATGCACTGCCTGCCCGCATTCCATGACCTGAATACTGCAGTAGGCCGTCAGGTCTATGAGAAATTCGGACTCTCCGAACTGGAAGTGACCAATGAGGTGTTCGAGAGCGAGAGGTCAGTGGTATTCGACGAGGCCGAGAACCGCATGCATACCATCAAGGCTGTGATGAAAGCTACACTCGGCGGCTGATCATGATAACCGGGGGGGAGATACTCAAATGTATGACTATTCGCCGATAGATTCGGACCATATACGTATATACGGCAGGACCGTGAAACGCAAGCCCCTGCCTCTGTTCTGGACAGCGAGCGGCATAGAATTCGATACGGATTCCACCGAAGCTTATGTGGATATAGAGTGCAACTATACTACTTTTGAAATGTATCTGCGCGTTGAGATGGACGGATTCTGCATTCAGAGATTCATGGTCCCCATAGGGAGACATGAGGTATGTCTGTTCCGTGGATTCCCTGCAGGTGAGTTAAAGACCGTACGCGTGGTCTTTGAAACCCAGCCGATGGGGGATGATAACACCAGACATCTGCTGATACACCGCATCACCACGGATTGCGTGTTGCAGCCTGTCACTCCCGCGGCCCGCAGGATAGAGTTCATCGGCGATTCGCTTACCAGCGGCGAGGGCCTGACCGGTACATCCGACCGTAAGGAATGGTGTGCGGGGATATTCGGTCTGACCGGACACTACGCCCTGGAGGTCGCGAAGCACTTCGATGCCGAGTATTCGATCGTATCCCAGAGCGGATGGGGAGTGTATTGCGGCTGGGACAATGATATCAGACATAACATCCCCGGGTACTACACACAGGTCTGCGGTGTGCTGCAGGGGGCTGAAAATGATGCTCTCGGCGCGCATGAGGAATGGGATTTCGCATCATGGCAGCCGGATCTGATCGTGGTCAATCTGGGTACGAATGACGGCGGAGCTACCACTGCTCCGGAGTGGCTCGATCCCGAGACCGGTATCGTGCACAAGCAGCTCCCGATAGAAGACAGTGAATGGGATCACGGTTCCAGATCGAGATTTGAGAGTGCCGTGGCCGACTTTCTGAAGCTGCTCAGGACCTGTAATCCGGATGCATACATCCTCTGGGTATACGGTATGTGCGGGCCTCTGATGGAGCCCTACATCATGGAATCCATAGAGAAGTACAAGGCTGACACCGGTGATGCCCGCGTGTGGTACCAGTCATTGCCGGAATGCCCCGAGGAAGACTGGGGAGCACATGCACATCCCGGCGTGAAGAATCATGCCGAAGCAGCCGCCATCATCATCGGCGAGATCGAACGCAAGGGAATACTGTAAAAGAAAGGACATAAAAAGGAACATCATGATACCACCTATTGTTATTGAAGTCGTATTGTTCATAGTAGGCCTGCTCTGCCTGGTAAAAGGCGGAGACTGGTTCGTCGACGGGGCGTGCGGTATAGCACACAGGTTCAATATGCCCGAGATACTGATCGGCGCCACAGTCGTCTCGATCGGTACTACCATACCGGAAGTCATGGTCTCATCCACGGCCGCTCTGACAGCCGGAGCCAGTGATATGGCATACGGCAACGCGATCGGATCGATCATCTGTAACACGGCTCTGATCGCAGCCATCACGATGACATTCAGACCCGCGGAAGTGGAGAAGCAGTCACTTAAGATGCCGATCGCATTTTTCTTTGCGGCAGCGGCGCTGTATATAGGCGTGGCCTATGCGACCGGATTTTTCTCAAGGCCCGTGGGCATCATATTACTGGCGATCTTCATCGCATATATGATCCTGTGCGTGAAGCAGGCCCTGGCAGCCAAGAACGGCCCCGATACGGACGACCTGAGCGGTGACGGCGATATGATAGGGATCACCGAGACGCCCGTGGACCCGGCAGATACCCGCATGACGGATGATTATGTGGAGAATGTGTTAAAACCGGAAGATAAGAAGTCTGAGAGCAAAGAACTTGCGCTGAATATCGGCCGCCTGATCTTAGGCGCTGCCGTGATCGCGATAGGCGCGCATCTCCTGGTCGATAACGGTACTCTGATCGCAGAAGCGGCAGGCATCCCCCAGTCGGTCATCGCGCTCACGTTCGTGGCTCTGGGCACATCGCTTCCCGAGCTTGTGACAGCGATCACCGCGCTGATCAAGGGTCACTCTGACTTAAGCCTCGGCAATGTCATCGGTGCGAACCTGTTCAATCTCGTACTCGTGAGCGGACTTGCCGTGACACTTGCCCCGTTCCATAT
>JAEEGL012786396.1_pt1 | contig 14291 bp, 8 predicted proteins | sample 9134231 | NCBI WGS metagenome assembly JAEEGL01 (sample SAMN16246548, study PRJNA631951) | gut metagenome | biome: gut microbiome; feature: rumen; material: fiber-attached | host: Bos | place: Iran: Karaj | collected 2018-10 | reverse complement strand
GTATATAGAAAAACGTGTAGTATATTTTCGGATAGAACAGCGGTATCACCGCCGCCACGGGGTTTATGACCTTAACTGTCAGCAGCCCCGCAAGTATAACGAATATCCCGATGTAGCGCAGAGCGTAGGACACCGACCCGAGCTGCTTGCCCTTGCGGAAGTCCTTCATTCTGATTATCTTGTCCGCCGTAACACCGATAAGCAGGAAATTCGCGGCCATCAGCACGTTCCCCGTGATGAGCCCCGTGTACACCTGCCACTCGAAGCCGAAGCCCAGCCCGACGCAGACCGCGACTATCACCGCCGCCGCGTTGAATACCAGCAGATACGGCAGCATGGCTTTCAGTTCCGCCGCCGCGTATGACACTCTGCCGCTCATAGCTTTTTCTTCTTGGTGTACGGGTCGTAGTAATCGTGGTCGCGGCGGTCATGCCGCACCTCGGACGCGCCCGTTCCCGATTCGCTGTTGTCGTACATTTCTATAAGTTTTTTCAGGTAAGCCATTGCTCCCGTGCTCATCGAGATTATCCCGACAGCCACGAAGACCACGCTCACCCAGTCCGGCCAGCCTAAGTAATCGACCAGCCATGTGCCGCCTATAACGAAAACGAGAAGCGGCACCAGCACTATGAATCCGATCTGGCTCGCCACCGCGTAGACCGCGATCGGGTTATCCTTTTTGTTTTTTGCCATTAAAACACATCATTTCATAGTCATCAGTAGATTATGGAGATCAGTCTCCAGCCGTCTTCGGTCTTTGTCATGTGGCCCTCTATGGTCACAGGGGTCTCTGCCTCGTCCTTTTCGTGAATGAAGATCTTTATGCCGCACTCTGTATCGCTCTCCGGCTCGATCTCGAAGTCCGGGTTGTTCCACGAACGGTTATAGGGCATGGGCGTGAAGTTCGCGATTATGCCCAGCGTGCCGTTGGAGCGGGTGATATAGATAGGTCCGTAGCCCAGCGGATCGGACTTGACGGTCTTTGCGAATTCCTTCGTAAAGGTGCGGTCAACGATCTCCTCGATCTGTTCGAGGGCATCGTAGTTCTTGTTGCTTACGGTGTAGTAGCCGTCCTCGGGGATATTGCCGTAGGGTTCGTCCTTATGGTTCATGCCCTTGACGTAGTAGAGCCTCAGCACGGTATAGTTGTCCGAGATCAGCTTGATGACCGCGTCTCTCATTTCCTCCTTGAGTTCCTCGTCGGGGGAATAGCCGGTCTCTTCGGGCTCTGTCACCGCCGCCGCGGATGTGGAGGCCGCGGTTGTCTGCGCGGGGGTTCCTGCGGGATTGCTGCCGCCGCCCTTGCCGAGAACGAGCAGTACGATAACGAACACAGCCACGGACAGCACTGCCGCCGCGCCGAGAATAATAAAGTGGAGCTTTTCGCTCTCCGAATACTTTCCTTTGATCTTCATTTACACATTTCTCCGGTCTGTTATTTCTTTGTTTAAGCCGATAATATCCGATATTATCTTCTATATTATACATCATCTTTCCGGAAAAATCAATAGACATTGACAAAATTTTAATATTTCGGCAATAAAATCGGGCAAATCTGCCAATAATAGATTTCAGCAAGGGGGAAAACGAGTTATGAAAACAGTAAGACCTGGTATATACAAGAAGCAGCTCCGGGCGCTGAGGAAGCGCCTTTCGGAGCAGGGCGGGCATCGTCTGTGCGCGGAGATAACGGCGCTCATAGGCGACACGCCCCCGTTCCGGGTACATTCCGGAGAGCGGCTCCCGCTGATAGCCGAAGCGGTGTCGGGGTGTGCGGAATTCACCACGGACAGCGTTTTTGAGGCTCTGGTGCCGTATTCGGAAGTGCTGGACAACGCGGATATGATGTCGCTGATGTGGCAGGTGAGGCTTGCGGCGCTGTTCCGTGCGGCGGAGGACGGCGGGGACAGGGACATCGTCTATACCGCGGCGGACGTTGATGCCGCGTATATCAATGAGCGCCTGAACCCGCTGTGCCTGAAATACGCCGCGGATCCGGACTACGCGGTGTCCGACGAAAAGACGAAGGCTCTGCTCCGTGCGGACACCACACGCTGCGCGGGATACGCGGGGCTGGACGAAAGGCGGCTCTCTTCGGAGTATCTCATCACCGCGAAGCACACGGGCACCGGGCTCCCGGAGGTGATACGCGCCGATGCGCGCCGTATGTTCCCGCGGGTGGATATCCGCTACTACATTCTGGTGCAGAACGCCATAGCCCTGGGCATCTGCGCCCTGACCGTGATATCGGCAGGGTGGGCTGCGGGATTCGTGGTCTATGCTCCGGCAGCCGCCGCGGCCAAGACCATGATCGACGCTCTGCTGCTGCGCGGGGTGCGGGGAGGGGCTGTGCCTTCGGTGAAGCTCTCCGAAGCCGCGAATTACGAAGCTGTCTGCGCCCTGTCGGTGCTGGTCACCTCGGAGAACGATATAAAGGACGGCCTTGAGCGCATGAAACGCGCCCGTCTCAAAAACCCCACTCCGAATATAAGCTGGTGCCTGCTCTGCGACCTGCCCCCGGCGGAAGAGCGTGAGACTGCCGCCGACGAAGCCCTGCTGAAAGCGGCACGGGCGGCCTACGAAGCCTCCGACCGCCGTACTGCACTGATATTCCGGGAGCGCTCTTACTGCCGCACACAGCGCTGTTTTCAGGGTCACGAGCGCAAGCGCGGAGCCGTGGAAGACCTGATACGCTTCATAAGCGGCGACAGTGTGAAGTTCCGGGAAGTCTGCGGCGACATTTCCGGCTATGCGGGGGTGCCTTTCGTCTGCACCCTCGACTACGACACGATGCCGCTCATGGACAGCATAAACTCGCTGATAGCCGCCGCCGTGCATCCCTGCAACAGGGAGTACGGCATCTTCGCGCCCCGAATGACCACATCCCTGTCCGCTTCGCTGCGCACCGGGCTTACGCGGCTTTTCGGCACGGGCGGCTGCTCCGGAGCCAGCGTCTACGACAACATAAGCGCCGAGCTGTACTTTGACCGCTTCGGGGAAGGCACCTTCACCGGCAAGGGCCTTATCCGCACGGACGCATATTACAGGCGCTGTGCCGGAGCGCTGCCGGAGGAGCGGGTGCTGTCCCACGATATCATCGAGGGCGGCATTCTCGGCACCGCCTACTGCGGCGACATCGAGTTCAGCGACGGTATGCCGCCTACCACAAAGGGCTTCTTCCGCCGCGCCCACCGCTGGATGCGCGGGGACTTCCAGAACCTGCCCTTCATCTTCCGCCGCGACCTGTCGGCGCTGACGAAGTACAAGCTCGCCGACAACGTCCGCCGCGCGCTGACCCCGCTCAACGCCCTGCTGACCCTGTTCCTCACCGCGGGCGCGGAGGGCGCCGGAGCCCTTATCCCTGCCGCCGCCGCGGTGCTGTCCCTGACCCTGCCTTTCCTGCTGGGGCTTATCCCCGCGGCTCTGAAAGGCCTGGGCTTTTCCAACACCCGCGAGTTCTACGCCCCCATAAGCTCCCTGCCCCGGAGCCTTGTGACCCGCATACTCGCGGAGCTGTCCTTCATGGGGAAGAACGCCCTGCTGGGGCTGGACGCGGCTCTGCGGACGGCATGGCGTATGCTGACGAAGCGCCGCCTGCTGGAGTGGCAGACAGCCTCGGCTTTCGACAGCGCCGACCCCGGCGGCATCATAGCCATGATACCTGCGGCAGCCCTTGGAGTGCTGCTGACCGGAGTCTGCGTATATTACGGGAACGTGACCGGAGCCGTGCTTGGTCTGACCGTGGCGTGCAGCCTGCCTGCGGCGGTGCTCTGTGACCGCGTTTACAGGCCGCCGGAGAAGCCCGTTAAGGAGCAGGAGCGCCGTATCCTGCTGGAGGAAGCCCGCCGGGAGTGGAACTTCTACCTCGACCGCGTGACTGCGGAGGAGAACTGGCTCCCGCCCGACAACGTGCAGTATTCCCCGGTGTTCAGAGTCGCGCACCGCACTTCCCCCACCAACATCGGTATGTATCTGCTGTCCTGTGTCGGCGCGGCGGAGCTGGGCTTCATCGACGGTGCAAGGCTGGAGACCATGCTCGCCCGCACCCTTGACACGGTGGAGCGGCTCCCGAAGTACCGGGGCAGTCTCTACAACTGGTACTCCACCGACGAGCTGAAAGTCCTCGGTCCCTTCGTTTCCAGCGTGGACTGCGGAAATTTCCTCTGCTGCCTTGTGGCTGTGCGCCGCAAGCTGGAGGAGGATATCCCGGAAAGCCCCCTGATACGCCGCATAAGCCGCCTCACAGACGGCGCGGATACGGATATGTTCTACAACCGCACCCGGAAGCTCTTTTCCGTGGGCATAAACGCCGACACGGGCAGGCAGGCGCCCAACTGCTACGATATGCTGATGTCCGAAGCCCGTATGCTCAGCTATTTCGCCATAGCACGGGGCAGCGCGGGCCGCGAGCACTGGCGCGCCCTGTCCCGGGTCATGAGCCGCAGCGGCTTCTACGCGGGGCCTGTGGCGTGGTCCGGCACCATGTTCGAGTACTTCATGCCCGAGCTTCTTCTTGGCTCGAAGCGCGGGAGCCTGTGCGGGGAAGCCCTGGGCTACGCGCTGCACTGCCAGAAGGAGCGCGGCAGAGCGCTGCGGCTGCCCTTCGGGGTGTCGGAGAGCGGCTACTACGCCTTCGACCCCGACCTCAACTACCGCTACAAGGCTCACGGAGTCCAGCAGCTCGCGCTGTGCGGAGGCATGGACAGGGAGTATGTGGTGAGCCCCTATTCCACGTTCCTTGCCATGTCCTACGGCTTCCCGGACTGCATGAAGAACCTGTCCCGTCTCATGGAGAAGTCGTTCTCCCACGCGAGATACGGGCTCTACGAAGCCGTTGACATGACCGGCACCAGGACGGGGGCTGCCGCCGCCGTGGTGAAGAGCCACATGGCGCACCATGTCGGAATGAGCATCTGCGGCATCGTCAATACCCTGTGTCACGGGCGGCTCCGGGAGCTGTTCATGTCCGACCCGGAAATGCAGCGCGCTGACGAGCTGCTGGAGGAGCGCGTCATGTCCGGCGAAGTCGTGGTGGATATAGCGAAGCTCCGCGACCGGGAGCTTACCGACGACCGCGCCGGCATCTTCACGGAGTTCTCCGTTCTGCGGCCGCGCTTCAACATCATCGCCAACCGCAGGATAGCCGTGTTCGCTTCGGACACGGGGCTCTGCGCAGACAGGTTCGGGGAGCGGGCGGTGACGTTCCCGACCCGTGATGTCCTGCGCCGTCCCGACGGCATCTTTGCCGGAGTGCGCGAGGGCGATGCGGATATACCTTTCTTCATGACCGCCTTCAACGGCAGCGGCACCGTAAAGCGCCGTGTCACCTTCACGGAGAACGCCGCCGAATGGACGGCGGAAAGCGCGGGGCTGTCCTGCTCCATGAAGCTGTCCCTGTTCGGGGAGAAGCCCGCCGCCGTGCGGGATTTCACGGTCACCAACCTGCTGTCCCATGACCGGGAGGCGGAGATCTACGTCTACCTGCGGCCTGCACTTGCGCCGGAGCGCGATATCCTCGCACACCCCATGTTCGCGGAGCTTTTCCTGACCCCGGAGTATGACCCGGATAACAGGCTTTGGCTGGTGCGGCGCCGTGACCGTGAGAACGGCAGGGAAACGTGGCTGGCGGCAGGGTTCCGCGGCTCCGGGAACGTGATATGGTCCTTCTCCCGGGAGAACGTGCTTACCCACAACAGACCCTGCGACCTGTCGAAGGGCTTTGCCCTGAAGCGCCCGGACGGCACGCACATACCTTCGCCCTGCGTATTCCTGAGGCTCGCCCTGCCTGTACACGCGAACGGTGAGCGGCGGGAATCCTTCTTCCTCTGCTGCGGTGAGAGCCGTGAGGAAGTGACCGCCCTTGCGCTGGAGATACGCGCCGCGAAGCCTGCGGAAGATGTTCCGGAGCCCTACGGTACAGCCGTGTCTCCGCTGCCCGGCTCCACGCTGGCGGGACGCTGCGCCCGTGCCGTGCTTCCTGCGGCGGTATGCGGCTGCGGCTATAGCGAAAGCATAACCGCAGCCCGGACGAATGCCCGCCGCGACACCCTCTGGAAGCTGGGCATAAGCGGTGACCGTCCCATAGTCCTCTTCCGCTTCGACGGGGACGAAGACCGTGCCGGAGCCGCCGCTCAGGCTGCCGAAGGGCTTTGCGGCTGCGGTTTCCCGGTTGACATGATAATGCTCTGCCGGAATGCCGCCGACCTTTCAAAGGCGGAGTATATCGCCAATACGCCCGTAAAGTGCGTTTATCCCGTGCTGTACAGCCGCCTGACTGCCGACGGGCTGGCGTATCTCACCCGTTCCGCGGTATATGTCTGCGGTGACGGAGATGTCCGCCCGGCTCCGGCGAAGATATATGACATCGTGCCTGCGGAGCCCTTTGACACCGGCTTTCCGGAGGGCTTCCGGGACGGGACGTATATCGTGAAGCGGCACGGTCACCCCTTCTGCCACGTCATAGCCTCCGAAGAGGCGGGCTGTGTGGTCTCGCAGAATTCTCCGGGCTTCACCTACGCCCTCAACAGCCGCGAGAACAAGCTGACCCCGTGGTACAACGACATCATGCGGGACAACGACGGCGAGATGCTGCTGGTGAAGGGCATCGGGAAATACTTCGACATTGTTTCGGGAAGCACGGCCGTGTTCTCTCCGGGCAGAGCCGGATACCTTTCGCGGGTGGGGAAGCTCGTCTTCCGCACGGAGACCGGCGTATTGCAGAAAGGCACCGCCAAGCGCGTCACCGTGCGCATCGAGAATACCGGCGGGCTTGAAAGGCAGATCGCCCTGTCGTACTACACCGAACCCGTCCTCGGGAATGACCGCAGGGACACGCATTACGGGGTGATGCTGGATTACCGCAGCACGGAGCGCGCCCTGATCGTCCGCAGGAATGACGGGGAATTCCGGGGCGAAATGGCTCTGAGCTGCGACACGGACTGCGTGATGACTGCCGACCGCGAGGGCTTCTTTGCCGGGGAAGTCAGCGGCGAAGTGCGCCCGTTCGCGGGGAGCTGCGCCGCGGTGACTGCCCGTGTGAAGCTGCCTGCCCACTCGGTGCGGGAAGTGCGGTTCACGCTCTGTTACAGCGCTTCCGACGCGCCGGAGATGTCCGCGGCTGCCGAAAAGGCGGATCCCGGGGACTTCATGCCGCGCTATGAGCTGCACCCCACAATAAAGAGCGGCAGCGACACCCTCGACAGGCTGTTCAACGTGTGGCTGCCCTGGCAGATACTCGGCTGCCGTATGCGCGCAAGGAGCGGCTTCTACCAGAACGGCGGGGCTTACGGCTTCCGCGACCAGCTCCAGGACTGCACCGCCGCGGTGTACTTCATGCCCTCGGAAGCCCGCCGCCATATCCTGCGGAGCTGTTCCGCGCAGTTCGTGGCGGGGGACGTGCTGCACTGGTGGCACGAGACCGGAGCAGGCCGCAAGGGCATACGCACCCGCTGTTCGGACGATATGCTGTGGCTGCCTTATGCCGCCGCGCACTTCGTCCGTGTGACCGGCGACGATTCTCTGCTGTCCGCGGAAGTCCCCTATGCTGCGGGCGAGGAGCTGGGCGGCGCGAAGGAGAAGTATATGCAGGTTGCCGCAAGCCCCGTTTCCGGCACGGTCTACGAGCACTGTGTGAAGGCTCTTGACCGCTGTTACCGCACAGGTCCCCACTCCCTGATTAAGATAGGCGGCGGCGACTGGAACGACGGCTTCAACCGCGTAGGTGAGGACGGCATGGGCGAAAGCGTCTGGCTCTCCATGTTCTATGTGGCTGTGGTAAGGCTGTTTGCGCCTCTTGCACGGAGCCGCGGCGACGACGCTTACGCGGCTGTGCTGGAAAAGCGGGCTTCCGCGCTTTCTGCGGCGGCGGAGGATTCGGCATTTGAGAACGGCTATTATCTGCGGGCGTTCTATGACAACGGCGCTAAAATGGGAGCCGCGGAGAACGAGTGCTGCAAGATAGACCTGCTGCCCCAGGCATTCGCGGAGCTTGCGGGGCTGCCGGACAGGGAAAAGCGCCGCAGCGCCCTGAAAGCCGCCCTTGACAGGCTCTATGACGGGAAGCACGGGATAATAAAGCTCTTCGACCCGCCTTTTACCCCCGATTCCGCGGAGGATCCGGGCTATGTGCGGGGCTATCCTCCGGGAGTCAGGGAGAACGGCGGCCAGTACACTCATGCTGCCGTATGGCTTGCCCTGGCATTCCTGCGCAGCGGAGACCGCGATACCGCGGAGAAGCTGGCGAAGGCTCTTGACCCTGCTGCCCGCGGCGGCGAATATAAGAACGAGCCCTGTTATATGTCTGCCGATATCTGCACCGCTCCCGGTCATTACGGACGCGGAGGCTGGTCTCTCTATACAGGCTCCGCAGCCTGGTATTACCGTCTTCTCGGTGAGCTTTACGGCGGTTTTTAACTCCTTCCGTGAGTATGCTATCCGTATCTTATACAGCCTTCTATAAGCAATTCTTTTTTTCTCTCTCTGAAAGTCGTTGTTGTTGTTGTCAGCCCGTCAGGGCAGGCGACGGCCGCTGATGTAAGCGGCTGCGCCTCACCCTCACCGACAACTACAACAACAATTTCAGGAGCAGTATCATTTTCATTTTCAACAACAACTTCATTATCAACAACAACAACAATATCATTATCACAATCATTATCAGTATCATTATCACAATCAGTATCATTATCAATATCAATATCAATATCATTATCAGCTGCATTTGCCTGCATTTGTATGCAATTGCCTGCTTTTGCCGATCTTGCCTTTGCCGATCTTGCCGCCTCCGAACGCTTGCCGCATATTTCCTCGTACTTCCTGCGATCCTCGTCTATGCGGGCTTTGATGAAAGAGAACGCCATTTTTACTTCGCCGGAGAGTGAGTCCGTGTCAGTCTCCATACCGTTGACGTAACGGAATATCAGCATTATCAGATCCGCCTGCTCGCACTTTGTGAGTAGCTCAAAATGCTGCAAATACTCCGTGTACATCACGAACGACTTCTTTCTGTCTGCCATGGTCTCCCTCCTTTCACAGGTTCCCTATTATATATGCTACCATTTTTTCCCGTGACATACAATGACATTCAAAAAAACTCTTGCTTTTTTCCCGAAAATAAGGCATAATAGAAAGAGAGAAAGCGAGGGTTACATAATGGATTTTCTTAAAACCGATGTCTATACCGAATCCGCCGCCGTGGACGTGCTGGTGATGCGGCTCTCCGAGCTGGGCATCAACGGCTTCGAGATACACGACAGCGCCGATTTCGACGAATTTCTTGAAAACAAGGACGCAAACTGGGACTATGTGGACGACGAGCTTATGGGGCTGAAAACCGTCCCGACGCACATCACGCTCTACCTTCAGGACAACGCCCAGGGGCTTGAGACACTGGCGGAGCTGAAAGGCGCGCTTGCGGAGCTCCGTGCCGCGGAGCCGGACTTCTACGGCAGTCTTGAAATACAGATCGGCAACGTCCGCGAGGAGGACTGGGCGAACAACTGGAAGCAGTACTACAAGCCGTTCTGCGTGGGCGAAAAGCTGATAATCAAGCCCTCGTGGGAAGATGTGACCGACACGGGCGGCAGGAAGATACTTGAAATAGACCCGGCTTCCAGCTTCGGCACAGGGCAGCATCACACCACCAAAATGGTCATGGAGCTGCTGGAAAGCGTGGTATCGGGCGGCGAGAAGATGCTCGACCTCGGCTGCGGCAGCGGCATACTCTCCATAGCGGGGCTTCTGCTGGGCGTGAAGTCCGTATATATGGTGGACGTATTCGAGAACGCCGTGAACACCGCCGCGGAGAATGTCCGCAAGAACGGCTTCGGAGATGAGAGCTTCACGGCACGCCGCGGCAATATCATCGACGACAGCGCACTCAGAGAGGCCATAGGCGGCGGTTATGACATCATAACGGCTAATATCGTTGCCGACGTGATAATTGCAATGAGCGGGCTTTTCGGGGGCTTCCTGAAGGCTGACGGAACTCTGGTGGTCTCGGGCATCATCGACGAGCGCCTTGACGAGGTTATGTCCGCGCTCACCGCCGCAGGCTGGAAATCCGTGGACAGCCGCCGCGCCGAGGGCTGGAACGCGCTGGTGCTGAAGAAGTGAATAATGAATGGTGAATAGTGAATAGTGAATAGTTGTGGTGTCGGCTGCGCCGACGATTTTAAAATGGTCTGCGGGGAGCGCCGAAAAGGAGAAGGCTATGACGATCTCGGTATGTATGATAGTGAAAAATGAAGAAGCGCAGCTTGCAGCCTGCCTTGACAGCCTTGTGCCGATAGCGGACGAGATCATAGTTGTCGATACCGGCTCGGCGGACGGCACGAAGGCGATTGCGGCGCGCTACACCGACAGGATATACGATTTCCCGTGGATAGACGACTTTGCGGCGGCGCGGAATTTCGCATTCTCGAAGGCTACCATGGAATACATATACACAGCCGATGCCGACGAAGTGATAGACGAAGCGAATATCGCCCTGTTCAGGCGCGTCAAGGCTCTGCTGCCGCCGGAAACGGAGATAGTGCAGATGCATTATCTCAATCTGGGCGAACAGAACACGGTGTACAACGCCAAGCGCGAACTGCGCCCGAAGCTGTTCAGGCGGCTGCGGACGTTCGAGTGGATAAACCCGATACACGAAACGATACGCCTTGACCCTGTGGTCTACAACAGCGACATCGAGATACGCCACAACGCCGTGGGACACCACGCGAAGCGCGACCTCGCAGCGTTCAGAAAAGCGCTGGACAGGGGCGTGAAGCTGGACAAGACGCTCCATTCGATGTATGCGAAGGAGCTTTTCATCGCCGGCGACGCGGACGACCTGCGTGAAGCCCTGCCTTTCTTCGCGGAGAGCGTCAGCGACCCGTCCCGCACCGGGGACGAGCGCCGCGAAGCCCGCTGCGTGCTTGCGCGTGCGTACAGAATGACAGGCGATACCGCCGGATTCGTGAAGTTCGCGCTCCGTGAAGCAATATCTTCTCCCTGCTCGGAGATGTGCGCCGAAATAGGCAGATTTTTCTACGACTCCGGCAGCTACGACGAAGCCCTCTGCTGGCTCAACGACGCCGCCTTCGAGACCGAAGCCGTCATCTCCGTCTTCTCGCAGGGCCCCGAAACCCTCTCCCTCCTCGCAGATTGCTGCGAAAAAACCGGAGACCCTGTAAAAGCCGCCTCATACCGCCGTATGTCCGCCGATTGGCAGCTCCCCGAGACTGTGTAGAGAGAACGGGAACAAGTAGTCGCTTGCGCTCCAGAACGGGAACAAGTAGTCGCTTGCGCTCGAGATAGAAGAGAGTCGCTTGCGCTCGAGTGTGACGCCCTTTAAAAAGGGCTTGGCCTAAACTTAAAACGCTTCGCCTTGCAGCGGGGGCAGGTAATGCGCCTTTTGGTAATCTTATATAATTCATAAAACAAAACTGCTTCTTTACGTCAAAAGGGGCAGTTATTTTATGTTTGCAGTTCCTTTACTTTGAAAAGGCGTACACATTACCGAATCTGCAAGGCAAAGCGATTTGTTTAGGGATCCAACCCCTTTTTAAAGGGGTTGGCCGCCGGAGGCACTTGAGCGCAAGCGACACTCTCAAACACTTGAGCGTCAGCGACACTCTTCAACACTCAAGCGCAAGCGGCACTCTCAAACACTCAAGCGCAAGCGACTTTCTACAGCGACTTTCTTCAAAAAAACACTTGCATTTTTGGAAAAAATGTGATATAATGAGTATACTATTTATAAATATAAGGGAATTTCGGAAAATGGACGAAAATACAAAAGTAACGGATCACGAATACGGGGCGGAAGACATACAGATACTCGAGGGGCTCGAGGCTGTACGGAAGCGCCCGGGAATGTACATCGGCTCGACAGGGCCGAGCGGACTGCACCACCTTGTCTATGAGATCGTGGACAACGCGATCGACGAGGCACTGGCCGGATACTGCACGCAGATAGATGTGAAGATACTGCCCGGCGACATCATCGAAGTGTCGGACAACGGGCGCGGCATACCGACGGGAATACACCCCAAAGAGGGTATCTCGGCGGCTACCGTCGTTTACACCATTCTCCACGCGGGCGGTAAGTTCGGCGGCGGCGGATATAAAGTCTCCGGAGGCCTCCACGGCGTCGGAGCTTCCGTTGTCAACGCCCTGTCCGAATGGCTGGAGCTGGAAGTCTGCGACGGTACGGATGTGCATTATCAGCGCTTTGAACGCGGTCACTACGACGAACAGATGAAAGTCATCGGCAAGACCGACCGCACAGGCACCAAAGTGCGCTTCAAGCCCGACGGCACGATCTTCCACGAAACAGTGTTCAACTACGAAACACTGCTGGACAGAATGAGAGAACAGGCTTTCCTCAACGGCGGCCTCCTCATAAACCTCACCGATGCCCGCGACCCCGATAACGTACAGGGCGAGTCCCTGCGCTATGAGGGCGGTATCATCAGCTACGTCGAGTGGCTCCAGAAAATGCGCGGCGCAGAAGTCCTGCACCCCGACGTTATCTATCTGTCGGGCGTGGTGGACGATATCACCGTCGAGGCCGCGTTCCAGTACAACACCGACTTCAACAGCGAGGCCTTCCGCTCCTTCGCCAACAATATCCATACCATAGACGGCGGTACCCACGAAACAGGCTTCAAGAATGCCCTCAACAAAGTAGTCAACGACTTCGTGAAAGCCTATCAGGAACAGCAGGCCGCACAGAAAAAGCCTAAAAAGACAACAAAGAAGAAAGACGGCGAGGACGAGAAGAAAGAGTTCGTGCGCATCTCCGGTGAGGCGATACGCGAAGCCATAAACGCCGTTATCTCCGTTAAACTCCCCGAGTGCGAGTTCGAGGGTCAGACAAAGGGCAAGCTCGGCAACCCCGAAGTCCAGCCCGCAGTTTATAAAGTCATCACCGACCAGCTCACCTACTACTTCGAGGAACACCCCGAAACCGCAGCCATAATCGTGCAGAAAGCCATAAACTCGCAGGCCGCGCGCGATGCCGCAAAGAAGGCCATGGAAGCCAAGCGCAAATCCGCGGCCGACGGAGCCGGACTTCCCGGCAAGCTGGCGGACTGCTATGAAAAAGATACCGCCAGAACGGAAATCTATATCGTCGAGGGAGACTCGGCGGGCGGTTCTGCAAAGCAGGGCAGAAACAGCGCGTTTCAGGCTATACTCCCGCTGTGGGGCAAGATGCTCAACGTCGAGAAAGCCCGTGCCGACAAGGTCTACGGCAACGACAAGCTCTCCCCCGTGGTCAAGGCCCTCGGTACCGGCATAGGTGAGGACTTCGACCTGACAAAGCTGCGCTACGGGCGCATAGTCATTATGGCCGATGCCGATGTGGACGGCGCGCATATCCGCACGCTGCTGCTGACGTTCTTCTTCCGCTTCATGAAGCCGCTTATCGAAGAAGGCCATGTGTACCTCGCACAGCCCCCGCTCTTCAAAGTATCCCGCGGCAAGCAGGTGAGATACGCCTTCTCGGACGAGGAGCGCGACGCCTATATCAGCGAGCTTTCCGGCGATAAGGACGCCAAAGTCGATGTGCAGCGCTACAAAGGTCTCGGTGAGATGGACCCAGACCAGCTCTGGGAAACCACTATGGACCCCGAACGGCGTACCATGATAAGAGTAAGCATGGAGGACGCCGCAAAGGCGGATATGATATTCTCCATTCTTATGGGTGACAAGGTTGAGCCCCGCCGTGAGTTCATCGAAACAAACGCAAGATTCGTGGAAAATCTCGATATTTAAGGTAAATTTATGAATTCCGAAGAAAACAACGAAAAGCAGATAGAAAAGCTGGCGCGCATGGAGCGCATCTATGCCGACGAGAAGAAGCACGAGTCCGTCATCGACAGGATAAAGGACGAGGACGAGGATATCTGCGCCACGGCGAGGAAGTTCTTCCGCTGGGCGCTGCTCATTGTGTGGGCTGCCTGCGCGGTAACGCTGGTAACGGGCGGCGACTTCTCCATATCCGCGGGAGCAATTCTCATCACGGGCGGCATCTATGCGGCGCTGTGCGTCACGAAATTCCTCAATGAAAAGAAGATCGGGGACGTGGTAGTGTCGGTGATAGTAGCCGTCGCCACGATATCCGTCGGTCTGCTTCTTCTTGTGGGAAATACAGGTTATTGATCTATGAGTGAAAAAATACTGGAAATAGTTTTCGACAACAAGCCGGAGGAGATCGAAGAAGCGTACAAGCAGTTCCATAACCGCTACACTCTGAAAAAGAAGCTGATCTACACGGTGATATACCTTATCGTAGTAGTGCT
>JAEEGL011010817.1_pt1 | contig 14291 bp, 10 predicted proteins | sample 9134231 | NCBI WGS metagenome assembly JAEEGL01 (sample SAMN16246548, study PRJNA631951) | gut metagenome | biome: gut microbiome; feature: rumen; material: fiber-attached | host: Bos | place: Iran: Karaj | collected 2018-10 | reverse complement strand
AGGGCCGTGGACATCACGCGCATGTTTATGACCGGCGAAAGCGGCGTCATCGGTTCCTCCGTTCTGGCGATCCTGATCGGCGGCATGATCCTCTGGGCGTTTGATTTCATTCACGGTCAGATTTGCTTTTCGGTCCTCGGAAGCTTTACGGTGATATTGGCACTGTTCGGCGGTCAGGGCTTCGACGCCGGTTTCCTGCTTGCGCATCTTTGCGGCGGCGGCGTCGTGCTGGGCGCGTTCTTCATGGCTTCGGACTATGTCACTTCGCCCGTCAGCAGGCTGGGACAGTTCGTCTACGGCGTGCTGATCGGTACGCTCGGCGCGCTGTTTCGGATCATGGGCGGTTCTGCCGATTCCTTCAGCTACTCCGTCATCATAGGCAACCTGTTTACGCCCCTGATTGATACCTACATCGTGCAGAAGCCCTTCGCCTACAGAAGGAGCGCGCTCAGGGCACAAAACGGAGATACGCGCCCCTGGTACAAATGCCCCGGCACGCTGGCGAAAGTCTATCTCTATGAAAAGGGCTACAAGCGCATTCCCGGCGCGGTGAAGACACTGATGCTGATCATGCTGGTCACGGGCCTTGCGCTGACGGGCGCTTACTATCTTACGAAAGCGCCCATCGAGCGCCAGCAGGAGGAGACCCGCAGGCTCGCTTTCCGCGAGGTCCTGCCGGACGCGGTGTCTTTTGTCGAAAAAAGCGAATACGACAAAGCGATCTCGGATAAAGCCGGCGCACCCTGGGACAAGGAATTCGGCGCTTCCTACGTGAATGAGGCCCTTGTCGGCGTAAACGAACAGGGTGAAACCGTGGGTTACGTCATAGGCGTAAGCTCAAAGGACGGCTACAAGGGCGACGCGATCCGCTTTACCGTGGGTCTGCTGAGCGACGGCACCGTCAAGAGGATATCCTTTACCGAGCTCAATCAGACGCCCGGCCTCGGAATGCAGGCCGACGAAGAGCCCTTCAAAGGGCAATTCTCAGACAAAAATGTAGACAGGTTCGTTCTGAACAAATCCGGATCTTCTACTTCGGACGAGCAGATCGACACCATCACCAACGCGTCCACGACCTCTTCGGCCGTCGTCAACGCGGTCAATGCAGCGCTGGACTTCTACCGCGAGGTCATAAAGGAGGGTGCGGCGAATGAATAAGTATCTGGAGCGCCTTTATAACGGCATCGTGAAGGAAAACCCGACGCTCATACTGATGCTGGGCATGTGTCCCACGCTCGCCGTTTCCACAAGCGCGGTCAACGGCCTTGGAATGGGTCTTTCGACGACGGTCGTACTGATCTTCTCAAATCTCCTGATCTCTCTTTTGAGAAAGATCATTCCCAATCAGGTGAGGCTGCCCGCCTACATCGTCGTGGTCGCTTCGCTGGTTACGGTCACAGAGCTTGTGATGCACGCATACTTCGCAGGTCTCTATACCGCCCTTGGCATTTACATTCCCCTGATCGTCGTGAACTGCATCATACTCGGCAGAGCGGAAGCCTACGCGAGCAAGAATCCACCGCTACTCAGCGCAATGGACGGCGTTGGAATAGGCCTCGGCTTTACGATCGCGCTCTTCATCGCGGGCGCGCTCAGGGAGCTGCTCGGCGCGGGCACGGTGTTCGGACTCAGGATCCTGCCCAAGAGCATGTCGATCGGCATCTTCCTGCAAGCCCCCGGCGCTTTCCTCATCATCGCCTTCATCATCGCGATCATGAACCTGAAGGGCGTAAAAACGAGGCAGAAGCAGCTGGTCGACAGCGGCTGCAATGGAAACTGCGCCGCCTGCACCGTTTCGTGCGACAAGCAAAAGGAGGCTGAGCAGAAATGAAAAGCATCATACTGATCATCGTGAGCACAGCCTTTGTAAACAACGTTGTACTCAATCAGTTCCTCGGCATCTGTTCCTTCCTCGGCGTTTCGAAACAGATGAAGGCGTCCGCAAGTCTCGGCGTCGCCGTCATCTTCGTAATCACCCTGGCCTCTGCGGCAGCAAACCTTCTGTACTCCCTGCTGCTCGAGCCGCTCGGCATGGACTTTATGAAGACCATCGTCTTTATACTCGTCATCGCCGCGCTGGTGCAGATCGTCGAGATGTTCCTGAAGAAAAAATCCCCCGGACTGTACAAGTCCCTCGGTATCTATCTTCCGCTGATCACTACGAACTGTGCGGTACTTGGCATCGCGCTTACGAACGTACAGAAGGAGTTCAACTTTATTGAGAGCGTCGCCGCGGGCTTTGGAACCGGTGTCGGCTATACCGTAGCCATCGTGCTTCTTGCCGGCATACGCAGCCGCATCAACGAAGAGGACGTACCTGCTCCGCTTAGAGGCGCGCCCATCGTGCTGATCAGCGCTGCGCTGATGTCGCTGGCGTTCATGGGTTTTTCCGAGCTTGTTTTCTGATGGGAGTAAGATAGATGATTATACTGATTGGAACGATCACGCTCGTCGTCATAGGCTTTCTTGTAGGCCTCGGCCTCGTGTTCGCGGGAAAGAAATTCGCCGTCGAAACCGATCCAAGAGAAGCTGAAGTGCGTGAGGCGCTGCCCGGAAACAACTGCGGCGCCTGCGGTTTTGCCGGCTGCGACGCGATGGCGCAGGCCATCGTAAAGGGCGAAGCCCCCGTAAACGGCTGTCCGGTCGGCGGCAAGACGAGCGCCGAAGCGATCGCGGCCGTCATGGGCGTGAGCGCCGGAGAGGCAGAAAGAAAAGTAGCGTTCGTGCGCTGCTCCGGAAGCTGCGACGTTACGAAAATGCAGGGCAATTACACGGGGATCAAGGATTGCAGAAGCGCGCTTCTCAGCGGTCTCAGCCTGACCGACTGTTCCTACGGCTGCATAGGCCTCGGCAGCTGCGCGAAGGTCTGTCCGCAGGATGCGATCGTAATCAGGCACGGCGTCGCGGAGGTCGATACGGAAAAATGCGTAGGCTGCGGTCTTTGCATGAAGGCCTGCCCCAAGGGAATGATCGAGCTGATCCCGGCAAGCAGTCATGTCGCCGTAAAGTGCTCCAGCAAGGACAAGGGCGCGCTGGTCAGGCAAAGGTGCAAAGCGGGCTGCATCGGCTGCGGCATCTGCGTAAAGCAGTGCGAGCATTCCGCAATCAGCGTTAGCGACAACCTGGCGCACGTGGATTACGCACTCTGCGCGCAGTGCGGCGCTTGCGTAAACAAGTGTCCCTCCAAGGTCATCACCCCGCCCATCGACGGCGCGGTACCGCAATAAAGAGAAAGCTGGACGAGTCATGGAAAAGATCAAAGAGAAAACGCTCGAAGTAAGCAGGCAGACTGTACAATGCCTGAAAGCCCTGCCCCGAAATGCCGGACAGCAGTTCAAGGAATTGCCCGATAAAAGCAAAGCGCTTGCGAAAAGCACGGTAAAAGGCATGAAAGAGACGCAGACGCGCACTCGCGTCAAGTTGATCGTGGCTTTCGTCGTCATCATAGCGTGCATACTGATCGTCGGTGGAATCATCGGCGGAAAGCATATTCAGTACGCCAAAAAGAACCGCAGCGGCCTGGACGAGGAAGCGCCGGAGAACACAGCCAGCGCGCTGTCCGTTCCCCGTGTCGAAAGCATACTTGCTTGTGACAGTCTGAACGCAGGGTGCGTCGATTGCTTTAAGAACATCCTCTGATTAACCGCTGCGCTTGCAGCCAGTACGGCTTGCATAAAGCGCGCTTTATGTGCCGCCCGTATCCGAGTCGAAGCCGTGTGCTTTCGGCAGGTACGAGCGGCTTTTTTCGCATTTTTATATGCAAAGCAAAATTGATGAATATTGTCCCCCTTACTATGAACTTGCCCAAATTTTAACGGTGAATAAATATAGATATTATTGAATTAATATGCAGTTTATGCTATTATACTTTGCATAATTATTCATCTGAAAGGACTTGCGATGTATAGCGTATTTATTGACGGAAGCAGTGGAACGACGGGGCTGAGGATCAGGGAGCGCCTCGGGGAGAGAAGCGACATACAGCTCATTACACTAAGCGAAGAGCTGAGAAAGGACCCGAAGGCAAAGAAGGAAGCGCTAAGCAGTGCAGACGTCGCCTTTTTGTGTCTGCCGGACGCAGCCGCCGTCGAAAGCGTGCAACTGGTCGAAAACCCGAAAACAGCGATCATAGACACCTCTACCGCGCACAGGACGAGCGAAGGCTGGGTTTACGGTTTTCCGGAGCTTTCGGGGCAAAAGGAGAAAATCGCCGAAAGTAAACGCATCGCAAATCCCGGCTGCCACGCAAGCGGCTTTATCGCACTCGTCGCGCCCCTCGTGCAGCACGGGATCGTCGCTAAGGACGAACTGCTCAGCTGTTTTTCGCTCACGGGCTACTCAGGCGGCGGAAAAAAGATGATCGCCGAATACGAAAGCGATGGCCGCTCAAAACTGCTCGACGCGCCGCGAATGTACGCGCTCAGCCAATCGCACAAGCATCTTAAGGAAATGCAGGCAATGTGCCGTCTTGACACCGCACCGGTGTTTTGCCCGATCGTGGCCCCCTATTATGCCGGCATGGAGGTCACCGTCCCGCTATTTAATAGGAATAAGCAGGAAATCGAACAGCTCTATTCGGAATACTATGCGGACGGTCTCGTAAGGTTCGTCAAAGACGACAGCGAAGACGGCTTCCTTTCTGCCGGCGCACTTTCGACGCGGGACGATATGGTCATCAGCGTTTTCGGAAGCGACGAACGAATGATCCTTGTCGCCCGCTTCGACAACCTCGGCAAGGGCGCTTCCGGCGCGGCGCTGCAAAACATGAACATCCTCATGGGCATAAACGAACGCACGGGGCTGAACGTGTGACACTTTTTTCGAAATAACCCTTCCGGAAACGTTGATTATAACTCCGCGTTCATACAAATATAACTGCGCTTTGCTATAATTACGCAATCGTATCTTTGGAGGACATGCTATGAAACAGATCACCGGCGGCATTTGCGCCGCGGAAGGCTTTACCGCAAACGGAATCCACTGCGGCATTCGGAAAAACCGTTCGAAGCGCGACCTGTCGCTTATATTTTCACAGAACCGCGCTGCTTGCGCAGCAGTCTATACGCAAAATCTCGTCAAGGGCGCGCCGATTTCGGTCACGAAGGCGCATATCGCCGACGGCTTCGCTCAGGCGGTCATCGTAAACAGCGGAAACGCCAACACCTGCAATTTCAACGGCGTGGAGATCGCCGAAAGCATGGGCGCGCTCGCGGCCGAAAAGCTGAATATCAGCGCCAAGGACGTCGTCGTCGCTTCAACGGGCGTGATCGGCCTTCCGATGAGCCTCGATCCGATCAGGGGCGGCATTGACAGTCTCGTAAGCGGGCTTTCGCGCGAAGGCAGCGCAAACGCCGCCGAGGGCATCATGACGACGGACACCCGCAAAAAAGAGATCGCGGTCGAATTTGCGATCGGCTCGAAGACATGCCGCATGGGCGGCATCGCCAAGGGCAGCGGCATGATCCACCCCAATATGGCTACGATGCTCGTGTTTATCACGACAGACGTCTCCATCACGCCCGAAATGCTGCAAAAGGCGCTTTCGTCGGACGTCAAAAGCAGCTTCAACATGCTCTCTATCGACGGAGACACCTCTACGAACGACATGGTCGTCGTGATGGCCAACGGAAAAGCCGGAAACGAAACGATCAAGACCGGCGGCGAAGATTTTTCCGCTTTCTGCAAGGCGCTCAACACCGTCACCGTGGCGCTTTGCAAAATGATCGCAGCCGACGGCGAAGGCGCTACGAAGCTGCTCGAATGCGAAGTTTCCGGGGCGTCGGACGTCGAAACGGCCAGGACCGTCGCAAAAAGCGTCATATGCTCCAGCCTTTTGAAGGCCGCCATGTTCGGCGCGGACGCAAACTGGGGCCGCGTGCTTTGCGCGATCGGCTACAGCGGCGCGAAGGTCGACATAAACAGGATCGATCTTCGCTTCAGGAGTGCCAAGGGCGATATCCTCGTCTGCAAAGACGGTCATGGCGTCGACTTCAGCGAGGAGAGGGCCAAGGAAATCCTGCTTGAAAACGAGATCGAGATCCTCGTAAATCTGAACGCGGGCGATTGCGCCTCCAAGGCATGGGGCTGCGACCTTACGTACGATTACGTAAAGATCAACGGCGATTACCGGACCTGATTCAGAAAAAAACAAGTCCATCAAGACGTATCCATCCAACACCTTTTTCGCGAGGAGATAAAATGTCGAGCGAATTTTCTAACAGCCAGCGGGCCGAGGTGCTTACGCAGGCGCTCCCCTACATCAAGCATTATTCCGGCAAGATCGTCGTCGTGAAATACGGCGGAAACGCGATGGTCAACGAGCAGCTCAAGCAGCAGGTCATGGAAGACATCGTGCTTTTGTGGCTGATCGGCGTCCACGTCGTTCTCGTGCACGGCGGCGGCCCCGACATAAACGACATGATGTCGAAGCTGGGCAAGCAGCCGCAGTTCGTCGACGGGCTCCGGGTCACCGATCTCGAAACCGTGGACATCGTGCAAATGGTTTTGGCCGGCAAGGTCAACAAGACCCTGGTCAACCTTTTACAGCTAAAGGGCGGGCGCGCGATCGGATTGAGCGGCGTGGACGGCCAGATGATACAGGCCGATTTCAAGGACGAACGCTTAGGCTACGTGGGCAGCATAAACAAAGTCGATATCCGGCCCATAACCGACCTGATCGAGCGGGGCTACATACCGGTCGTCTCCACCGTGGGCTGCGACGAAAACGGAAACGTATTCAACATAAACGGCGACACGGCCGCCGCGAGGATCGCAGGCGCGCTGGGCGCGGAAAGCATGCTGCTGATGACGGACATCGCCGGCATCCTTCTCGATAAGGACGACCCGTCGACGCTGATCAAGGAGATCAGCCTGAACGAAATCTACGATCTCAAGCGAAACGGTATCATAACCGGCGGCATGATGCCGAAGGTGGACTGCTGCGCGCAGGCCATAAGCGACGGCGTAAAGCAGGTGGTCATCATGGACGGGCGCGTGCCGCATTCCATCCTCATGGAGCTTCTGACCGACGAAGGCGCCGGCACGATGGTGAAGGGAGACAACTATGGCTATAAATCTTAAGGGCAGAAACTTTCTTACGCTGCTCGATTTCAGCACCGAAGAGATCGAATACTTTTTAAGCCTCGCAGCCGAGCTCAAGGCCAAAAAGCACGCGCGCATACCGCATCGCATGCACGAGGGCAAAAACGTTGCGCTGATCTTTGAAAAGACCTCCACGCGCACGCGCTGCGCCTTCGAGGTCGCGGCGAGCGACCTGGGCATGCACAGCGTATACCTCGATCCCTCCGCCTCACAGATCGGCAAAAAGGAATCCATCGCCGACACGGCGAGGGTACTTGGGCGCATGTTCGACGGCATCGAATACCGCGGCTACGGGCAGGACCGGGTCGAAGCGCTGGCAAGATTTTCCGGCGTGCCCACCTGGAACGGCCTGACAAACGAGTATCACCCGACACAGGTTCTCGCGGATATGCTCACGATGCAGGAGCATTTCGGTTCCCTGAAAGGAAAAACGCTCGTCTTCATGGGAGACGCCCGCTACAACATGGCCTCCTCCCTGATGATCGGCTGCGCGAAGCTTGGCGTAAACTTTACGGTCTGCGCGCCAAGGGAGTACTTCCCCCCGAAAGCACTTACCGTTACCTGCAAAGAAATCGCCCAAAAGACAGGCGCTTCCATCCTTTTCAGCGAGAGCATACCGGACGCCGTAAAGGGCGCGCACGTGATCTATACCGACGTCTGGGTCTCCATGGGCGAGGATCAGAGCGTTTGGGAAAAGCGGATTGAGGACCTCATGCCCTATCGGGTGACCGCCGAAGTGATGAAGACGGCCGGCCCTCAGTGCCGCTTCATGCACTGCCTGCCCTCCTTCCACGATCTGAACACCGGCATCGGCATGGAGATCTACCAAAAATTCGGCATCGACTGCATGGAAGTGAGCGACGAAGTATTTGAAGGCGAAAGCTCTATCGTGTTCGACGAAGCCGAAAACCGCATGCACACGATAAAGGCCGTCATGGCCGCAACATTATAAAGCAAAGAAGTGTTCGTATGAAAAAAGCGTATCTCGTGCTCTCCAACGGCATGGTTTTCGAAGGAACGCGCATCGGCGCGGAAAAGGACAGCATCGGCGAGCTCGTCTTCACCACGGGCGTCGTCGGGTATCTCGAGACGCTGACTGACCCAAGCTACGCAGGACAGATCATTCTGCAGACCTTCCCCCTGATCGGCAATTACGGCGTCATCGAGGAAGATTTCGAGGGCACAAGCGCGTTAAGCGGCTACGTCGTGCGCGAACTGTGCGAAGAGCCCTCCAATTTCCGCAGCATGTACAAGCTGGACGATTATTTGAAGCGCGCAGGCATACCGGGGATCGACGGCGTCGATACGAGGCTGCTTACGCGTTTGATCCGTGAGCAGGGCGTCATGAACGCCTGCATCTGCTCCGAGATTCCTTCCTCCCTTGAGGCGGTCAAGGCTTACAGCGTAAAGGACAAGGTCGCGCTTCTCAGCATAAAGCACAAAGAAGTTTTTGAAGCGGAAGGCGAAAAGCGCTACGAAGTCTGTCTCATGGATTACGGTGCCAAGCACAACATCGTGCGCTGCCTGCAAAAAAGGGGCTGCAGGGTGACGGTGCTGCCGTACGACACGAGCGCGGAAGAGATCCTCTCTCTCCATCCCGACGGGCTCATGCTATCCAACGGCCCGGGCGACCCGATGGACAATCCCGGCTGCATCGCCGAACTCAAAAAGCTGATCGGAAGGCTGCCCGTATTCGGCATCTGCCTCGGCCACCAGCTCGCGGCGCTCGCAATGGGCGGAAAAACCGTGAAACTCAAGTACGGGCATCGGGGAGCGAATCAGCCCGTCAAGCGCGTAAGCGACGGCATTTGCTTTATCACGAGCCAGAATCACGGCTACGCCGTCGTGAGTGAGAGCATGCAGGGCAAAGCGCTCGTAAGCTACGTAAACGCCAACGATCAAAGCTGCGAAGGCCTGGAATACCCGGACAAGAAGTGCTTTACCGTACAGTTCCATCCGGAAGGCTGCTCCGGTCCGCGGGACACCGAATTCCTGTTCGATCGCTTCATTTCGCTGATGGGAGGGCAGAAAAATGCCTAAGGATAAAAGCATACAAAAGGTTTTGGTCATAGGCTCCGGTCCCATCGTCATCGGTCAGGCGGCGGAATTCGACTACGCCGGCGCGCAGGCCTGCCGCGTCCTGAAGGCAGAGGGCATCAATACCGTTTTGGTAAATTCGAACCCCGCTACGATCATGACGGACAAGCATCTTGCGGACGCCATCTACCTTGAGCCGCTTACCGCGCAGACGCTTTCGAGGATCATCGAAAAGGAGCGTCCCGACGGCTTGCTGGCAGGTCTCGGCGGGCAAACCGGCCTCACCATCGCAATGCAGCTAAGCAGGAGCGGCGTACTCGAAAAATACGGCGTACGGCTTTTGGGCAGCGGGATCGACGCGATCGAAAAAGCCGAAGACCGCGAGCTTTTCAGGGATACGCTCAAAAACATGGGTCAGCCTGTCATTCCCAGCGAAATCGCAAACGACGTCGATACGGCGCTCAAGGTCGCGGACGACATCGGCTATCCCGTCATCGTGCGCCCCGCCTACACGCTCGGCGGCACGGGCGGCGGCATCGCAAACACCGCAGATGAACTGAAGGTCATCGCTAAAGGCGGCCTCGATCTTTCCCCCATTACGCAGATCCTCGTAGAAAAGTGCGTGAGCGGCTGGAAAGAGATCGAGTTCGAAACGATGCGCGACGCTTCCGGCAACGTCATCAGCGTCTGCTCCATGGAAAACGTCGATCCCGTGGGCATCCATACGGGCGACTCCATCGTGGTCGCGCCCGCGCTCACGCTTTCAAACAAGGAATTTCAGATGCTAAGATCCGCGGCGCTCAACATCGTCTCCGAGATCGGCATCGTCGGCGGCTGCAACTGCCAGTTCGCGCTCAATCCGGACAGCTTCGAATACGCGGTCATCGAAGTCAATCCCCGCGTTTCCCGCTCCTCCGCCCTCGCATCGAAGGCGACCGGCTATCCCATTGCCAAAATCAGCACGCGAATAGCGCTTGGCTATACGCTGGACGAGATCAAAAACGACATCACCGGCAAGACCTGTGCCTTCTTTGAGCCCACCGTCGACTACGTTGTCGTAAAGCTTCCCAAATGGCCCTTCGACAAATTCGCCGGTTCCAGCCGCAGGCTCGGCACGCAGATGAAGGCCACGGGCGAAGTCATGGCCATCGCGTCCAATTTCGAAATGGCGCTGATGAAGGCAGTGCGCGGCGCGGAGATCTCGCTGGATACGCTCTCCTGCCCGCCGCTTGACGGCGCGCCGGTCCGCGAGCGCCTGACCCGTCAGGACGACAGGCGCATTTTCACCGTGTTCGAAGCACTCAAAAGCGGCGTGAGTGTCGACGAAATCTACAATCTTACGAAGATCGACAAGTGGTTCCTCAATAAAATCAAGGGCATGGCGGAATTTGAAACGTCGATCGCGAACAGCCAAATTGATCACGAAACCTATGTCAAAGCCAAGCACCTCGGCTATACGGACGAAGCGATCAGGCGCATAACGGGCGAAAAGGATCTGCCATCGCTTGAGATGAGCTACAAGATGGTGGATACCTGCGCCGCGGAATTCGACGCAGAAACGCCGTATTTCTATTCCGGTTACGACACGGAATGCGAAGCGCGCAGCTTTGCCAGAAGCGGAAAGCCCGTCGTAATGGTTTTGGGCTCGGGCCCGATAAGAATAGGCCAGGGTATCGAATTCGACTACAGCTCCGTGCACTGCGTATGGACCCTGCGCGAAATGGGCTACGACGTGGTCATCGTGAACAACAACCCCGAAACCGTCTCCACCGACTACGACACCGCGGACAGGCTGTATTTCGAGCCGCTCTGCCGCGAGGACGTGATGAACATCATCAAGGTGGAACAGCCCGTTGGCGTCGTCGTCCCATTCGGCGGCCAGACCGCGATCAAGCTTACGCAATACCTCGACAAGCAGGGCATACGGATACTTGGCACCTCGGCAGACAGCATCGACATCGCCGAGGACAGGGCAAGGTTCGACGCGCTGCTTGAGACCTTCGGCATTTCCCGCCCGAAGGGCCGCGGCGTAAACACGCTTGAGGAAGCGCTCGACGCCGCGAAGGAACTTGGCTATCCCGTTCTGCTCCGTCCCTCTTACGTCATCGGCGGCCAGAATATGACGATCTCCCGCGACGACGAGACGACGGAAAAGTACATGCGCGGCATTTTGGCCGGCGGCATCGAGAACCCCGTACTGGTAGACAAGTACATGCCCGGCATAGAGCTGGAGGTCGACGCGATCTCCGACGGCGAGGACGTGCTCATCCCCGGCATCATGGAGCACATCGAGCGCGCAGGCGTGCACAGCGGCGACTCCATCGCCGTCTACCCGCCCTACAACCTGAACGATAAATTCCTAAGCCGCATCGTGGAGGTCAGCGTAAAGCTCGCCTTGGCGCTTGGCACGCAGGGGCTGGTCAACATTCAGTACCTCATCTACGAGGACGAATTGTACGTCATCGAAGTAAACCCGAGGGCGTCCAGGACCGTGCCCTACATCAGCAAGGTGACGAATGTGCCCATGGTCGATCTCGCTTCGCGCATCATGCTCGGCGCAAAGCTAAGAGACCTCGGCCTCGGTACGGGGCTCTACAGAACGCCCCCGTACTACGCCGTGAAGGTCCCCGTTTTCTCCTTTGAGAAGCTCAACGACGCCAACTCCATCCTCGGCCCCGAAATGAAGTCTACCGGCGAAGTGCTGGGCCTTGGCAGGACGCTCGCCGAAGCCATGTTCAAAGGCCTGACTGCGGCCGGCTTCACCACCCCCACGCCCGGAGAGCACGGCGGCGCGGGCGTGCTCATCAGCGTAGAAACAAACGACTATCCGGAGATCATCTCCCTCGCAAGGCGCTTTCACGATCTGGGCATCAAGCTCTACGCCACGAGCGGTACGGCTGCCGCCATCGCGGCACTCGGCATCGACGTGACGAGCGTTTCCAATGCGACCGAGAGCAACGAGATCTATTCGCTGATGGAGAGCAAGGCGCTTAGCTATATCGTTTACACCGGCGCGGTAAAGGACGCGACGATGGGCGACTATATCGCGCTGCACAGGCGCGCGATGCAGCTTGGCATCCCCTGCCTTACCTCTCTGGACACGGCCAACGCGCTGACCGATATCATCGCCAGCCGCTTCAACCAGCAAAACACCGAGCTCGTCGACATAAACAACATGCGCCTCTGGCGAAAGAGCATCTCCTTTGCCAAGATGCAGGATTCCGGCAACGACTACATTTTCATCGAAAACTTCGACGGCGGGATCACCTGCCCCGAGTCACTGTGCGTGAGCCTCTGCGCGCCGCATTACGGCATCGGCGGCGACGGCATCGTGCTGATCGAGCCTTCCCGCGTAGCCGATTTCAGGATGCGCACGTTCAACCGCGACGGCAGTGAAGGGAGGATGGCCGGCAACAACATACGCTGTGTTGCCAAATACATGTACGACAAGGGTTATGTGAGAAGCGAGACCCTGAGCGTCGAAACGCCGGGCGGCATAAAGCATCTAAAGCTCTTTATCAGGGACGGAAAAGTTTCCTCCGTTTCGGTCGACATGGGCAAGCCCGTTTTCGACGCCGCAGCCGTTCCCGTAAAGGACGAAAGAAGCGAACTGATCGACGCGCCGCTCACCGTTGACGGCAAGGAGTATCGCGTGACCTGCCTCAGCATCGGAAACGGACACTGCGTCGTCTTTACGGACAACATCGACGAAATCGACTTAAGCAAGGTCGGCCCCGCGTTCGAATACGCGCCTTGCTTCCCCGAAAGGGTCAACACGGAGTTCGTGCGCGTGGTAAACAAGAACACGCTGCGCATGCGCGTATGGGAACGCGGCAGCGGCGAGACCCTCGCCTGCGGCACCGGCGCCTGCGCCGCGGCGATCGCCGCGGTAAAGCTGGGCTTTTGCCAGAAAGACCGGGACATCAAGGTCAACCTTCCCGGCGGCGATATGACGGTCAACGTTTCCGACAAGGGCGTAACGCTCACGGGCAGCGCCGTCATGGTGTTTGAAGGCAAGTTTGAGTACTGATCCTCGGCGAATCGTTCAATCTTTCTTATCCGGCAGTGATTTTTCACTGCCGGATTTTGCATCTTGTAAAATAGCCGGTTTTAAGATACAATATCGTTAAAGAGATCTCTGCCCAAAAATAAGACTGGTCAGGAACCGGAAAGAGTGAGAATATGAGATTTTTGCACATCGCCGATCTTCACCTCGGCAAAAACCTGATGGAACTGCCGCTCTATGACGAGCAGGCAAAGATGCTCGAAACGCTTACGGATGTGGCGGTCTCCAACAAGGCAGACGCCGTGCTCATCGCAGGCGACATCTACCAGCGCAGCGCACCGCAGGCCGAAGCTATGGAAATGCTGAGCGCCTTCCTTTCCGGCCTGGCAGGGCGCGGCATCAGGCTTTTTATGATTTCAGGCAACCACGACAACGCGCAGCGCATCTCCTATCTTGCCGGTCTTGTGCGGCAAAGCGGCGTATATATCAGCGAAAGCTTTGATGGCAAAACGCAAAAGATCAGCCTTTCGGACGAATACGGCGAAATCGACATCCATCTGCTGCCCTTCGTCAGGGTTTCCGCCGTGAAGCTCAAGTACCCGGGCGAAAAGATAAGCACCTGCACAGAGGCCATACAATGTGTTCTGAAGCATTCGGACATCGATTACGCGAGGCGGAACGTCCTCATATCCCATCAGTTCATTACGGGCGGCGAGCTATCCGGCAGCGAGGAAAAGACGATCGGCACGCTGGAAAGCGTCGACGCGGAGATCTTAAGTGGTTTTGATTACGTGGCGCTCGGCCACCTGCATAAGCCCCAAAAGGTTTTCAGGAATACGATCCGCTACGCCGGTTCGCCGCTCAAATATTCCTTCAGCGAAGAAAACGACGTAAAGAGCGCCGTACTCGTCGACGTCGGCGAAAAAGGAGACACGAAGGTACAGCTGCTTCCGATCCCGCAGCCCAAGGACGTCCGCCGCGTCGAAGGCAGCATATCCGATATCATGCTCATGCCCTACAGCGAAGACCTCGTTTGGGTAAGCGTTACCGACGAGGACGTTCCGCCGGATACGCGCCGCATGATCACCACGGTCTTTCCGAACATGCTGCGCTTTACGATCAACAACAGCAAGACCAATCAGACGCT
>JAEEGL010483895.1_pt1 | contig 14291 bp, 6 predicted proteins | sample 9134231 | NCBI WGS metagenome assembly JAEEGL01 (sample SAMN16246548, study PRJNA631951) | gut metagenome | biome: gut microbiome; feature: rumen; material: fiber-attached | host: Bos | place: Iran: Karaj | collected 2018-10 | reverse complement strand
TGTTCCATGTTGCGCAAAGCGTTGAAGTCGCCCTTGTCGCCCTCGCGGTGCAAGACGTCAAATCGGGGTGACACCTCATTGATGTCATCCATGCAGATGGTCTTGTAGAAGACACCCGCCCAACCTGCATCAAAGGCGCGCGCCACCATCTCATAGTTGGTGCATATTGAGGAGGAGGCCAGGAAGAACGGATTCTCGCAGGGTATTCCGCAAAAGTCGATGGCAAGGCTTGGCAGGTCGGCTTGTATGGGTTTGGGCAGCTGGCTAGCTATTTCTCGGATGCGGACGGGGCGGTCATAGTGGATACAGGCCTGTTCGGCTTTCTCCAGATCGTTGTCGTCACATCCGTCCAGCCACTGGCGGGCGATGGCTTCGTTGCCGAAACGCACGGCACGGATGGCTCTTGCTACATCTCCCTTGCCACAAGCGTGGCTACAGGGTGCATTTTCACACAGCAGGCAAAGGGCTGCTTCTTCCTTAATGTTCAGTTGGCTCTTTTTCAAATACATCAACTCTGTTTATGGGTTTAATTTTTCGTTTTTAGTCCTTAGTTGACATCCGCACTTATGGGGAAGTTGGATGAATTCAGTTTACTCGAAGCGCATCGTCGCCGTGGGCTTGATGGTCGAGATAATGTGGCTGGCTCCGAGCAACGTCAGATAGGAAACCACGATGATACCCACGTTGAGCAGTACCAGGGCGGGAATGCTCAAGTGGATGGGAACATAGGGCATGTAGTAGGCCGTCGGGTCTAGGCGCACGATGTGGCCATACTTCTGCAACAGTGCCAACCCGATACCGATGATATTGCCGATGAGCAGAGCCTTGAGGATCAGTTTCCCCGTCAGATAGATGAAGATGCGGCGAATGGAGCCGTTGGTCGCGCCCAGGGCCTTGAAATTGCCGATGACGCGGATGCGCTCCAGCACAATCATCAGCATGGCCGAGATGAGCGTGAATGCCGCTACCACCATCATCAGCGTCAGGATGATGACCACGTTCATGTCGAGCATCTGCAGCCAGGCAAAGAATGGCAGGTTATTCTGTTGTGTCGTGGAGACAAAGAACAGGTTATGGCTCTCGTGCTTCAAGGTGTTCTCGGCAAGCAGGGTATAGAGGCTATAGGCATCGGCATCCAGGTTGTCGGTATTTTTCAGATTGATGGCTACCTGTGTGCCCGTGTCGCCGTTCCAGTCGTTCACTCCCTGCACGATACTGATGCTGCCCACGATATAGGTAGCGTCAAACGCGTCAAGATCGGTCTCGAATACACCTGCAATCTCCAGATTTCTCGCCTTGATCTTGTCGTCGATGAAATAGGTCATTACTTTGTCACCAGCATGGAGTTGCAGGCGGTCGGCAACGGTCTTGCCGATGGCAATCTGCTGGGATGATGCAGTATCGCTCACAACAGGCGTTGTACCCTCAACCATTCGGGACTTGAGGTATCGCCAGTCATAGCCATCGTCCACACCGCGCATGATGATGCCCATGAAGTCCTGGTCGGTCTTGAGGATGGCACTCTTGTCGGCAACAAGGCTGATGCTCTCGATCAAGGGGTCAAACGTGCCGTTTTCGGCAATCGCCTCGCGCACCTCGCGACCGTTGACCGTGGCATAGTTGTCATCGATGCCCAGGGCGGCATTGGTTACCCTGAGATGGGCGTCAAGGTGCATGATCTTGCCCGAAATCTCTCCCTTGAACCCCATGACGATGGCGATCGAGAGGATCATCACGACCACGGCAAGCACGATGCCCACAAGGGCAACGGTCAGGCTGGGAGAGCCTTTCTGCCGCTTCCCGTTCAGTGACATGCGTCGTGCTATGTACAGTTCATGATTCATTCCGTCTGCAAAAGTAGTAAAAAGATGTCAGTCACCAGTTGTCAGTTGTTAGTTTTTGATTTATCTTTGTCGTCAAGTATTTTAAAAATAATTGAATGATGAAACGTCTGATGATATTTTTCGTGGTTGCGATGGTCCTGTCGCTGGCCATGCAGGGTGGGGTGGTCAGGCTCGCCATCTTGAGTGATGTGCACGTGACGCCAGGCAATGCCAACGAGGGCAAACTGCGTGAGGCGGTAGCCGAAATCAATGCTGCCGATGTCGATGCCGTGATGCTCACGGGTGACCTCACCAATGAGGGCAGCGATGAGCAGCTGCGCAACATCAAGGGCATTCTTGATGATATCACCCATCCGTTCTATATCATCCCCGGTAACCACGAGAACAACTGGAGCCAGAGCGCCTGCAAGACCTTCAACGACCTGTGGGGCAGCGACCGCTTTGTCTTCACGGTAGATAATCTGGTGGTCGTGGGCATGAACTGCGGCCCGTTCATGAAGATGGGCGACGGACACATCAAGCAGGAAGACCTCTTGTGGCTCGACAGCACACTCACAGCAATGGTCAAGCCAGGCATGATGGTCTTGAGCGTCAACCATTATCCCATCCTTGACGACCTGGACAATTACCGCGCCTATGTCGATATCCTCAAGAAATACCCCGTCATTACCCACCAGTGCGGCCACTATCACAGTTGGCGGCTCTATGAGACCGACGGTATCAACGGTTTGATAGTGCGTGCCCTCGACATGGGTGGCGGCAACTATGGCTACACGTTGATGAACATCGACCTTGACCGACAGTGGATCTATATATATAATAAGGTGATAGGAAAGAATCCCGAGCAGATGTATGCCTACCACATCAATACCGATTATTATACGCCCCAGCTTACTGAAACACAAAATACCGTACCTGCAGGCATTGTCATCCAGCGCGTGGTGGCCGATAACGCCTCCATATTCACGCGTGTGAGTGTGGATGAGAAAAACCTCTACTTCGGCAACTCGCTGGGTTATTGCAAGGCCGTGGACAAGAAGACGGGAGCGCTGTGCTGGCAGTTTAAGACCGACGCCATGCTCTTCTCACGCCCTGCCGTGGGTGATAAGTACATTGTGCTGCCCACCAGCGACAAGCGTCTCGTTTGGCTCGACAAGAAGTCGGGCAAAGCCAAGTGGCAATACAGCGCTGACGGCCCTTATGTTGCCGACGGCGTCGTGAAGGATGGCATTCTCTATCAGGGCGGATTCAAGACTTTCCAGGCATGGGACGTGAAACGTCATCGCCTGCTGTGGCAATACAATGACATTAACAATTATTGTCAAGCCTCACCCGTCGTTGACGGCAATGACGTCGTTTTTGGAGCTTGGGATACCTATCTGCGTTCGCTCAATCGCCGCACTGGGGCTCTTAACTGGCAGTGGAACAACGGCAAGAGTGTGAACCTGTACAGTCCTGGCAACGTCGTGCCAGTCGTGACGCCTGACCGTGTGGTCATCGTCGCTCCTGACCGCGTTACCACCGCCATTGACCGCAAGAGCGGCAAGGAACTGTGGCGTGAGAAAAATGACAATAAGGTGCGTGAGAGCCTCGGCCATAGTGCTGACGGCGAGGTCGCTTATGCCAAGACCATGGATGGCACCCTCGTCGCCATGAGCACAGGCGACCACTACAAGATGCTGTGGCAGGTCGATTTGGGATTTGGCTATGAGCACGCCCCTTGCATCGTCCTTGAGCATAACGGTTACATCTACTGCGGTTCACGCCGAGGCATGCTGGCTGTGGTCAATGCTTCCACCCGTCAGTTGGAATTTACCTATCGCCTGGGCACCAGCGAGGTCAACGGTTTCGAGCTTGATCCCGCGACCGGCGACATCTACTGCTCCCTCATAGAGGGCACCATCTGGCGCATTTCCAATCCTTGGAAAACGATTTCCTGCGATTAACTGCAACAGATAGCATGAACAACAAGGGGTGTGCATAAATCCATGCTTGTACTAATGTCCGTGCTTTGCACGGAGAAATTAAACAAAAATTTGTATAAAAATTAAACAAGACAACTTTGTGTTTAATTTTATTAATAATTTTTGTTTAATTTCTCGGCCGTAAGGCCGATTAAAAAATTTGAAGCGATTTATGGCACACCTCCTTGTATATTGATAGAATATTGTCCGGATATTATTCCTCTTGCTCGTCGCTTGACAAGACGAGGTTGATCAGTTCGGTCACATCCTTGATGGCGACTGAGCCATCCTGATTGACGTCGGCATTGTCGGCATTGAAGGGATCAACTTCTCCGCCCAGCAGGTAGCTGATCAGATCGGTGACATCCTTGATCGTCAGTTTGCCATCGTCATTGACGTCACCCAGCACTGCAACGATGGGAAGTTCAATGACATAGTCGGCGGTGGCTACCTCGCTGTTGTTGTACAGCCCTTCTTTCACGGCGATGGCCTTGATGGTTGTCGTCTCGCTGATGGTGAGGGGCTCGCCATAGACAGCACTTGCCGTCGTGGGCTCACTGCCATCGGTCGTGTAATAGATGGTAGCACCTTCTTCGGCTGTGATGGTCACGGTTTGTGCCTCGGTGTAAGTACCGGCAGCGGGCGTGATGACGGGAGTGGCAACGGTGGGGAAGACACCGACCTTGGTGAGTACGAGCCATGCTTTGTTGGCGGGCATCGTGCTACAAGTAGCCTTTACAAAGCCTAACTTGCCCGACTCGGTGAAGCCGATGACATATTTCTGGGGGTTGGTCGGCTTGGTGTTGTTATTGGCATTGAATGTACTCGTTCCGCTAGGAGTCGTGAAAGTAATACTGCCGTCTGTGTTGTTGAAGAAAGTGCCCCTCAACAGATTGCCCTCGGCGTCTGCTACATTCTGGTTGGCTGCAAGGGCATCACCAGTGTGGGATACATCGGGCTGAGTAAAGACGGGGGAAGCAAGGGGTATCAGTTGACAATCAGCTGCATTATTGGAGCCACATTCCAGAATGACCGGAGTCTGGGCGGGAACAGTGCCGCCGGCAGTTGCTATCAGTTCAACCTGGAGCGTGCCGTCCTCATCGACACTCTTGATGGAGTAGGCATTCAGCACTTGGCCGCTCAATTGGAACTTGAAGGGAACGAACAAGGTGGTGTAGAATCTGCCGTTCAGTTCAAACTCAGGCATCACATTGAAGTGGGTCACCGGCTCGATGTACCACTTGGCGTTCAGGGTCGATGAGCTCTCGTTGATGGCAAAAGTGCCACCGTTGTCAACCAGGTAGCGGACACCAAGAGAAGGATAACCGTAAAGAAGCACATAAGTTGAAGATTTCAACTCAATTTTAGCAGTGTATAAGGTATTGGCGCCACTGCCACTGACGGGGTCAATGGTGATGTAACGATTCTTGAATTCCAGTGGATAGGTGTCACTGGGATATGTTCCGGTTGTCAGGGTGAGAAGGCTGGTGCCCTGGCCGACCAGGTTGTAGTCATGGTTGGAAGCTTGGGTGGAATACTTTTGGGCATAGATGATGGAACCGACATCGATGATGCTGGCATCATCCACCATCTTGATGTCGGTGGTAAGGTATTTGCTGGCACATTCGATCGCACGTGCCTGACCTTCGGCTGTCAATGCTTTTTTCAGACCACCGCAAGCAGTACCGATGCATGTGGTGTAATTGAACTTGTCATTAGCCAATGAAATGTAATCGGTGGTGCGGTCTGCGTTGCGGAAACGGTAGAACCCCGTACCGTTGAGTTGTGCCATGGCTGGTACGGCGCTTAGTGCTGTCAGGGCTACAGCACACATTAATCGGATAGTTTTTTTCATGATGAATGTGATTTTTATTAGTTACAATAAAAAAGTGAGCAATTCATGATAGCTCATTGTTGAAATGAAAAATCACGAATTGCTCACTTAAAAGGATGAATTAATGACTCAAGAGATAACTGATCAATCCGGCAACATCATCAATCTTGATGGTACCGTCCTCGTTGAAGTCGGCTGCATCATAGTCATACCTATCCAGGTAGGGCTTCTCGGGCAGAGCCAGCAGGATATCAATCTGTGCGGCTACGTCAGCGATGCTGACCTTACCGTCGCGGTTGACATCACGCAACAACGACAACTTGATGGGATTGAACTGTTCGCTCACGAGGAACGCCTGGTTGGTTTTAGCCTCCCAGTTGCTGTAGAAACCAAGCTGTTGGTCTCCCATGCTCAGCGTGCGGGTAACGCAGTCGTTCTCGTTGTTCTCATTAACATAGGTGCATTGCGTCAGGTCATCATCGGTCAGACCCCAGAAGTAGCGGTTGTTCACCGTACCTGCGCTCTTGAGCATCAGGTGCTCATACTGGGCTACATAATTATCGTAGAATGTTTGACCGAAGGTCTCCTTTGCGAAGTTGAAGACTGACTCTACCTCCGGAGTATTGATTTTGTATTTGTTGATCAGATAGTCCGGACCGTGCAACTGGTTGCCGGTCGTGTCGGCAAGTGCGCTCGGAGCGATGTTCAGTGTCAGCTTATAAACACCAACGCTATCGGCAACGAGCAGGACAGGAGTCTGGGCGGGAATGGTACCCTTCAGGGCGGTAAGCACTGCGTTGCCATTCTCGTTCACCTCACTTACCTTATAGGCGGTAACCTCCTCAGGAACATCATAAGCAAAGTCGGTGTAGAGCGTGGTGACATAATTGCCGCCGTACTCGTTGGCAGCGGGGAAGTTCACCTTGAACTCGCTGCGCGGCTCAACATTCCAGTAGGTTCTGGGTGCATTGTTGATGATGTCAACATTGCCCTCGCTGATGTAGTCCACCTTGCCGTTATTCTGTACGATGAAGTACTTCATGTCGGGACGGATCTGCTCCAGCTTGTCGATGTACTGAGTGTATTCACCGAACTCACTCTGCATCTCTTGGTACTTGGGATGAGCCTTCACCTTCTCGAGATAGAAGGTAGCGGTCTGGTAAGCAAAGTCCCAAACGTACTGCTTGTTGGTCAGTACCTGATGGTAGAATGCCATGGTCGACTCAGCGTCAACGGGACGGATCAGCGTGCCGCCCATGCGGTTCCAGATGGTGTCTACGCTGAAGGGTACCAGGATGCTGGCGCCATGGTTGTTGGTCTTGTTGAGAACCTTCTGGATGGCGTCGTTGATGAAGTCTTCGAGCATCGGCAACTTGGCATCAACCTTGGCCTGGTTCTCGTTATAGAAGTCAACAACGGGCTGCATGCTCGGCGTCTTGCCATAGATGCGGGCGTTGTTAAGATCACCTTCTACATACAGGTGGTAGTCGAAGCTCTCATTGAACTTCTCCATAATGGCATCGAGACCATCGTTACCCAGGATCTCGCCAGTGCCCTCGGCATGGAGCTTGTTGGCAATCATTTGTACCACTTCGGGAACATACCTCATGGCACGGTCGGCATAGCCCTGGAGGTCGGCAGCCTGTGAGCGCAGTACCTGAACCTGACCGTTGTCCTTGGTCTGGACGCGGATTACGGTACCGGCCTGCTGGTCGATGTCGTTGGTGAAGGTCATGGTCTTGCGACCCTGGACATTGGCATACTTGTTATTGCCGTTGTTCTTGATCTGATAGTAACCATCGGTGATGCCAAGCGGATTCAGCTTGTTGATGGTGTAGGTAGCGCTTGCCTCACTGTCGGTCCAAACGGCCCTGCCGTCTTTGGTGGCCTTAGCGGTAACAGTGCAGCTATGGTCCACAACGAAGGGCTTGGTGTAGGGCTGGAATTCGCCGTCACCAATCTTGTAAGTAATCGTGACACCAGGAGTAGCACATGCGATAGACACTTCCTTGGCCTCGGTGTAATGACCGCTGCCAGGCATGAAGGTCAGCGCGGCAATCTGTACGGGAATGTCGATGACATACTCGGCCTCGGCAATATCGCTGTTGGTGTAGCCTTCCTTCACGGCGATGGCCTTGATGGTCAGGTTCTCACCTACGGTGATAGCCTCGGCAAACTTCGTGCTCTCGGTAGTGGGCACGGTGCCGTCGGTGGTGTAGTAGATGTCAGCACCAGTGGTCTCACAAGCGATAGTCACGTTCTGAGCGCTGTTGTAGTAGCCAGCGGCAGGCGTGAACGTCGGGGTAGCGACTACGGGCTTGGCCTCTACAGTGATGGTGTAGGTAGCAGTGGCGCCCTTGTAGTTGTCATTCTCAGCACCGATAGCGGTGATGGTAGTGCTTCCAACACCGACGATGGTCACCTCACCAGAGTTCGTATCAACCGTGGCAACGGCCTCATTGCTGCTGCTATAGGTAACAGCAAGACCAGCCTCGTTGGTCAGGGTGGGAGCGGTGAACTCTTGGCCCTCAACGATGGTAAATGCATTGGGAGCGAAGCTCATGGTGGCTTCAGCCTTGGCGATGGTCAAGGTGTAGCGTGCAGTAGCTTCGTTGTAGTTGTCGTTGGCTGCACCGGTAGCGGTGATGGTCACTTCACCAGCCTTGACGATGGCCACCTTGCCTTCGTTGTCAACGGTGGCAATGGCCTCGTCGCTGCTCTCGTAGGTAACAGTCAGACCAGCCTCGTTGGTCAGCGCATTTGCGGGAACCTCGCCGCCGTAGGTAGCCTCGATGTTATCCTCGGCGAACTTCAGGGTGGCATTAGCCTTGGCCACATTGATGGTGTAGCTTACCGAACCTCCATTGTGTGATTCATCACCCTTGGTGGTAGCGGTAACAGTAGCGGTACCAGCGCCGTTGATGGTTACGTTACCATTCTCGTCAACGGTGGCTACGCTTTCAGGCTCGCAGGTGTAGGTAACAGCCAGGTGAGCAGGGTTGATCAGCTCAGGCTCGTTGAACTCGGTGTCGCCATAGGTGGCGGTAACGGGCTCGGTCACGCCAAAGCTCAGGCCGGCAGCCTCCTTAGCCTTGATCTCAACATTATAGGTTGCAGTGCCTGAGAGATAATAGTCATTCTCGGCAGTAGTAGCAGTGATGACGGCGGTGCCGACACCAACGATGGCCACCTTGCCCTCGTTGTCAACGGTGACAACGTCGGTATTGCTGCTCTGGTAACTCTGGACAGTAACACCCTCGGGTGCGGTCAGCTCGGGCTCGGGGAAGTCCTGAACACCCTCATAAACCGTAACACTAGCCGGGTTAAATGCCAACTCAGGATCCTGCTTAACCAAAGTCACCTTGGTAAGGTTCAGCTGGGGTGTGCCATTAAAGATAGCTACAACACCCTCAACATTGTAAACCTTGCCAACTTCAAGGGCTTCAACAAGTTCGGTATAGGCCCTGCGCAGGCAGATTTCCTGTCTGTCGACTGTGAAGTAGTAATTTACGTCATCAACACGTGTGATGGTCACATTGTTGAATCCTGCATACTTGTTGACATCAGTTAATGCCAGAGTGCTCAGGATTTCGGGGGCAACGGGACCGTTGTTGACAGTGGAACCTACTCCTGAGGGATTGGTAAACTCGGGAGTGTACTCCTGATAGACGTAGTTCTTGGCCTTCCAGCCGGGAGTCAGCACATCACCATTTTCATACTTCTTGGTTTCGGCATTGACGCCATAAATCAGGCCGCTGCCAGAACCATCGCGGATGAACAGGTGGTTGCCGTTGTGGAAGGTTACCACTGCGTTACCAACAAAGGTGAAGTTGGCATTGGCACCAGATGTTGGCAAAGCTTGAGCATCTGTAATGGTCTCGATGCCGGTCTTGGTGAACGTGGCGGTTACCACTTGGCTGGTCTCATTACCCAGAACTGCGATGGCCTTGACGGTCGTCGTGGCATTCAGGGTAAAGGGAGCAGAGTAAGCAGTGCTGCTGGTCGTGGGCTCCGTTCCATCGACGGTGTAGTAGATGGTTGCACCATCAGTAGCGCAAGTCATGCTCACCTCAACACTGGATGCAAACTCACGCTCCTCGGGCAGAATGGTCGGAGCCTCTACCGTCGGCAGAATAGGCTCAACACCATCCTCAACATAGAGGACAGCTGACTTCTGGGTACCATTGTAGCAGGCGAAACGGTATTGACCAGATGTTGCGTTATATTGCAGAATTCTTGTGTTATCAGCTGAATTTTTCAGAATGAAGCCATCGTCAATCTTATCAACAATCCAAGTCGTGCTTTGATCAATTTCTTCTCCGACATTCAGTGAGTTACCACCAAGCCAAGTCAGGTATCCGTCTCCGTTGTGGAAATTCCAACCATCGGTAGCATTACCGCTCAGGGTCAGCTCGCGGATATCTCCATATTGGCCAATATTAACTGAACTTCCATCTAACATTGGGCCAGTAATTGAAAGACCATACTTGGTACTTGTTGTCGAGATACCACCCATGAAGGCAGGTGTTTCCTCATAGACCAGGATGTACTTCTTGCCTACTTGCAACTGGCTGGCATCAGTAACCTTGTTGTAAATCTTAGGTCCGGCAACCTCTTCAATCTTGAACTTGTTGTTTGCAGGGTCAATCGTGAAAATGTAGTTGCCCGGCGACATCTTGATGGTGTGCAGGTTACCCTCGGTATCCAGGTCACAGTAAACACCATTGAAGCCGTTGTTATAAGACCAACTACCATAATCACCGGCAGGGCCGAAGCGGTTATAACCAAGGTCGTCATAGTTTGAGGCATTGAGGGACTTGGTGAAATACAACCATGAGAAGCCCTCACCGCCGGCCGTGGCCGTTACGGTGACAGAATAAGTGCCGTCGGCATTCTTAACCAAAGGCACGCCGTGAACAGTGCCACCTTCGGTACTCCATCCAGAGCCCTCCACGTCACCGACGATGTAGATGTCACCGTCGTAGAGGTAATTCACGTCAGCAGTAGTGCTTTCGGGGTTGCTCTCAAATTTGATAACACCGGCAGCGCTCAAAGCATGACCGGTATAGTTCACTTGAACAGTACCGCTCTCTAAGTCATACTTATTATTGGAATTTCCTGTAAGCGGGAAGAAGTCGTATTGGTCATTAAACGTATTATCGTTTGTTTTAGAGAACGAGAATGCGTTCGATGGCGAACTACTATCAACACTCACACCCAGACCATCGTCAGGCATGTTGGCGGCACTTACAGTAAAGACGCCACCATCATCATCAATGTTCAGAGGATCGGGAGTTACATTAATCCAAGGATTGGTAGGTGTGTCACCACTAGTTTCCCATACGATTGTAATAGAATAAGGCCTTGTGGATGATGCCTTTCCCTTAATAGCGATGAAGGTATAATCATCTTCAAATTCATAAGTAGTACCATTATCACTTAGTCTGAGAGTCTTAACAGCCGTGCCAGAAGGTGCTGCTGAATAAGCCGTGTTTGAAGCAAAGATGTCAACATTCTTGGTAGCTGTAGCATCACCAAAGACGGTAACACTCTTCAGTTTTCCACCAGATTTAGTAGCATAAAGGTAACCATTCGCATTCCAGTTAAGAGCAGGATTATCTAAGCCATTTAGGCCCATAGAGCGTATAGTGTACTCTGCACCTGAATTTAATGTTACTGAGAAAGGATTTACCCATGTACTATTGCCAATTGATCCAAGTGTCGAAAGAGTGACATCTCTATTTATGACATCGACAACTGTCCCGGCCCAGGCTGGCGGTATCGCCATGGCAAGGGCCGCAAAGATTAAAAGAAATTTTAGTTTAAAGTACTTCATTTGTTTAAAATTTAATGGTTAATAAATGGTTATAATAAAGCATAAATATATGATTTACAGTACATTAATGACAATTCAAGCCGCAATATAATGCGACATCAAGTAGTAATCAAGTATAAATTGCCGCAAATTTACTAAATAATGTGTAAAATAGCAATTAAATTGAAGAAAAAAATAAATGGAATAATCTTATCAGAATCAGCAGAATGAGAAACAAAAAAACAGCCGCCTTGAGCGACTGTTCTGTTGTAGTATTACGAGCTGCTAGCTCGTAAGGGTGTGAGTTTAATCAAAGTGCTTCCTCCTGAAGATGAAATTGTGGCCCAGGTACTTGTCGCGCACGGTCGGGTTCTCGGCCAATTCCTCGCTGGTGCCTTGGAACAGGATCTTGCCCTCAAACAGCAGGTAGGCCCTGTCGGTGATGCTCAGCGTCTCGGGGGCGTTGTGGTCGGTGATGAGGATACCGATGTTCTTGCTCTTGAGGCTATAGACGATGCTTTGGATGTCCTCCACAGCAATGGGATCGACACCGGCAAAGGGTTCGTCAAGCATGATAAAGCGCGGGTTGATAGCCAGTCCTCGGGCAATCTCGGTGCGGCGACGTTCGCCACCCGATAGTCGGTTACCCAGGTTCTTGCGCACCTTCTGCAGGTGGAATTCGCTGATCAATTGTTCCAGGCGGTCTTTCTGTTCTGCCGGCGTGAGATTGGTCATCTCGAGAACGGTGCGGATGTTGTCCTCCACGCTAAGGGTTCGGAACACCGATGCCTCCTGTGGCAGGTAACCGATACCCAGTTGGGCGCGCTTGTAAACGGGTAGGGTAGTGATGTCAACATCGTTGAGGAACACGCGTCCCTCGTTGGGCGTCACCAGACCCGTCGTCATGTAGAATGTTGTCGTCTTGCCGGCACCGTTGGGACCCAGCAGACCGACGATCTCGCCCTGATGCACATTGATGGAAACGTGGTTGACCACCGTGCGCTGGCGATATTTCTTCACCAGATTGTCGGTGCTCAACACGAGCGTGCCCGCTTCGCCCGAGGCGTTCAGTTGCGCCGCCGTCTCCTTGTCGTTACGCTTGACGGGAGCCGATGGGTCGCCGTTGGCGGGCTGGCCTTTGTGTTGCCAGGGCAGTTTCATTTCTTCTTGTTGGTAGTCAGGCGCCCCTTGATATAGTCGGTTATCAGGTTGATGGCGACCTCGTTGTTGCCGCCCTCGGGGATGATGATGTTGGCAAACTTCTTGGTCGGCTCGATGTGCAGCTGGTGCATGGGTTTGAGCACTTTCTGGTAGCGGTCAATTACGGCTTGTGCTGTGCGGCCGCGCTCGATGCAGTCACGTGAGATGACACGTATCAGGCGGTCGTCACCATCGGCATCGACAAACACCTTGATATCCATCATTTTGCGCAGGCGGGCGTCGCTCAGTGCCATGATGCCCTCAATGAGCACTACGTCATGCGGCCCCATGGGAACGGTCTCCTTCTGGCGTGAGCAGGTCAGATAGCTATAGGTGGGCATCTCGATGGATTCCCCTCTCTTTAACATCTTGACATGTTCCAGCAGCAGATTCCAGTCAAAAGCGGCAGGTTCGTCAAAGTTGATGTTCTGGCGCTCCTCAACGGGAACATGACTCGAGTCCTTGTAATAGGAATCTTGTGAAATCACTCCCACTTCGCCCTCGGGAAGGCGTTCCATGATCTTGCGCACTACTGTTGTTTTTCCAGAGCCGGTACCGCCGGCAATACCGATGATAATCATAATATTAACTTGATTTTAGAGATCATTGAAAATGTCGCATTGCAGCCCTTCGCCACAATTCAAACACACAAAGGTAGTGTAAGTCGAACACAATGGCAAGAAAAACCGCTTTTTTTCTTGCAAGATGACGGAATTGACGTCACTTGCTAGTGGGCAAAGATAGCAAAAGTGTGGCAACTGGGCGTTCTTTTCGGGAGAAAACTTTTGAAAAATTGCTCAAATCTCCTAAAAAATCACTCAAAGACTGCTGCCGAGAACCCATGCAATGTGATCTTGTCTTCCTTTTTGCCCTTGTGGTAGGATGCATCGCCTGTCTTGATGAGGGGAGTTCCATTGATATGCTGGCTCGTGATGGTCGCCTTGACAGTCTTGGCGCTGGGGTTGATGGCGACAACCAGACGTTTGCCGTTGGCTTCTCTCAGATAGATGAACGGATAGGGTCGATCGATCGTACTGAACATTTGCCAGTCGCCGTCATTGCCCAGGGCAGGCTGGCCGTGTCTCAGGCGCAGCAGTCTCTTGGTAAAGTTGAGCAGCGAGTTCATGTCGCCATCCTGTGCTTCGACGGTGAGACTGCCGCCTTCGGTATCAACGGGCAGATAAAGCTTGCCGGGGTCACATGACGAGAATCCGGCGTTCCGGCTATCGCTCCACTGCATGGGTGTACGAGAACCGGCACGGTGGCCCGAGCCTTCCTTGCTGCTCAGCCCAGTCGTGTACTTCATGCCAATCTCATCGCCGTAGTAGATGCAGGGTACGCCGGGCATAGTCAGATGGAAGAGCATGCACACCTTGAGCTGGTCCATGGTGTTGCGGGTGCCATAATTGTGGCGGATAATGTCATGATTGCCGGTGGGAATGGAGATATAGCCGATGCCGCGCGTGGCATTGTAGGCTTGTGAGAAGTTGTTGACGAATGCCTCGATGCCGCCCTGGCCGCTAGCGTCAAAGTAGCAGTAATCATATTTCCCGCTATCGGGAGAACCATGAGGGAAAAACAGGGAGTCATATCCCCTCAGGTTGAAATGTATCATGAAATCAACATGGAATCCT
>JAEEGL016401086.1_pt1 | contig 14292 bp, 11 predicted proteins | sample 9134231 | NCBI WGS metagenome assembly JAEEGL01 (sample SAMN16246548, study PRJNA631951) | gut metagenome | biome: gut microbiome; feature: rumen; material: fiber-attached | host: Bos | place: Iran: Karaj | collected 2018-10 | reverse complement strand
TCAAATATCCTTACCGTATCAATGGAAGGCTATGAAGAAGCTCTTAAGAAATATAATTCAGTTGAAATGGGATGGGAAAAAGATCTTTTACACTTTCAGCGAATCTTCAAAAAGTTCCAGACTAAGTTCCATGAATATGTGGAAGAACCACTTTTCAATGGAGAAGAAACAGAGGAAGAGGAGGAATAAAATTATGATGATTAAGTACCAGGATTTTTGAAGGGGGAACACCCCCCTCGCTCCCAAGTCCTCACTCACTCCGTTCGCTCCGGTCTTGTCCGCTACCCCCTGTGCGGGGGCTCCGCCCCCGCAACGCCCCCGGAAGGTTTATCGGCTAGAAAAAACTATGAGTGAGATTGAAAGGATCTTATTGCAGGAAGTTCTCGAATTTCCAAAAAAGGTTCGCTAGATTCTTCTAACCACTGAATAATCTGGTCTTTTACAGATTCAATTTTTTGTCTGGAGTTTTTACCATGAATTGCACATTCCCAGACAAAACAGACACGCCAGCATTGTTCCTGGTAATACTTCAGGTTTTCTGCATCGCGTTCTTTGTTACGTGCGAACTTTTTTTTCCAGAATTCCTGATTAGATTTTGGAAACACAAAATACCGGCAGTTTTCATGAGCATGCCAGAAGCATCCATTTATGAAAATCACGGCATAGTAGCGGGGGAAAATCAAATCGGGTTTACCCGGGTAGCGCTTGTCACAGATTCTGTAACGGAAACCTGCTTTAAAAAGGGCAGAGCGGATTTGTTTTTCAGGCTTGGTGTCTTTTGCCCGGATGTGAGACATATTCTTGTGTCGGTCTTCGGAGGATAAAACATCCATAAAGGTATTATAACAGATATTGGATATAATATACAAAAAACAGATGATTTTTTGGATTATTGCGTGTAGAATAGAAAAGATATTATTCTAAATATAAAAGTGTATATAGGTTTATATAATGAGACTGTATATAAAATTCGGAGAAGGAAAATATTTCTTTTGTGATTAAATATGGCTAGAGGGAAAAAGTACACGAACATAGTTTTAACCGAAAGGGATAAGATTTATGATTTAGTATCCCAAATAAGTAATTCAATGGCTCAACATATAGAAGAGAAAAAAGAATCAGAATTTGTATTGTTATATAAATATATTAATCATTCTGATTTAGCTGCTTTTGGGAAAGCAATGAAAGAGAATTCTTTGGAAAAGAATATTCTTTATTATTTGTCTGTTGAGCAAATGGAAAAAATCGAAAATGAAACAGGTGAAGAATTTGAAATTGCACATCAAACTTGTATAAGTTTATCTAAAAAATTTTATCAAATAACAAATTTACCTGATCCTCGAACAGTAAATACATATCTAATTAATGATTACTGTCCAGTATATCTAGTAAATGATAACCTAGAATATTTTCAATCAAAGTATACAAAAAAAGTCTTAGATAAATTGAATAAATTAGAACAGCTGAAAAATGATAAATCCTGGAAATTCGAAGATTTGGATATAAAACTTAATTTAACTAGTTGGATTACTCCTATTAGAATTAGTTGTGCTGTTCATGGTTTAGGAGTTAGTGAAGATAAAGATTTTCATAAATTAAGACATCATATTTTTAAAAGTGATACATTTGTAATTTTATATGAAAAAAATCCAAACCAGAATAATATTTATATTCTATTGGAAAAGAATCCTGCTTTTTTTTCTGTTTTGGGTGAAATTAATAAATCGTATTATAACTATTTACAAGTAGTTAGAAAAAGAGTAATAAGTAAATCTCAAAAACAAGATAATGCAGTTGTTGCTATAAAAGAAGACGACGAGGTTACAAGGCAACAGCAAGCAAAATGGAGAATGATGCTTGCTAAAGAGATGATGGGATATACATCAGTAGATGGACAAGTCTTTTGTCCATTCACTTATATAACTGCGAATTTCCATGAATTAGGACCTTTGTTTGTAGCTTCTCATATAAAGGGATTTTCGGATGAAAATACCACAAACGATGAAAAGTACGATATAAATAATGGACTATTGTTATGTGCTAATGCTGACGCATTATTTGATAAACATCTTATTACTGTTGATCAAGACAAAAATCTAATTTTTTCATTTACCTTAGATAATGACCTTATTTTAAAACAAAGGTTATGTTTATTACAACCAATATTTCAAGCTGTTTTAAATGATAAACGAATGGAATATTTGAAATATCACAAATCTATTTTTGATAAATTAGAACTAGAACGTAAAAAGAATTAATGGGTGGAAATATAAAAATGGGAAAACTTAAACTTGCAACTGTATTTAGTGGTATTGGTGCAATTGAATTTGCTTTGAAGCGTTTACATATACCTTATACCGTTGAATTTGCATGTGATAATGGAGAAATACTTCTTGAAGGAATAGATACAGAATCAGAATTAAAAAAAATAAAAAAAATGAATTCTGTTGAAGAAAAAAGAAATTATGTAAGGGATCTCTATCAAACAAGATCAAAGAAACATAATTTTGTTGAAGATACCTATATGCATAATTATAAAGACGAATTAGTTAATAATAATTTTTTTTATGATGTAACAATGCTTGATGGAGATGATTTCAAGAATCAAGTGGATTTGTTTGTAGGAGGATCACCTTGTCAAAGCTTTTCAATAGCTGGTGCAAGAGGTGGTTTTAACGATACAAGAGGAACCCTATTTTACCAATATTGTCGTCTTATTAAAGAAATTGAGCCTAAAGTTTTTATTTATGAAAATGTTTATGGAGTTTTAACTCATGACGGAGGACGAACATGGAAAATTATGCAGAATACATTTGCAGAACTTGGATATCATATAGTAAGACCAGTTCAAATTCTTGATGCTAGAAATTATGGAATTCCTCAAGGGAGAAGACGTCTTTTTGTAATTGGTTTTAAGGACGAAAAAATGAGACAAGGTTTTGAATATCCGAAAGGAAAAGAAGATTGTCCATTTAAAATGAAAGATTTTTCCATTGACCAATGTGCCTTTGGACATTTTAAAAATGATGAAGAAGGTAATATTATTGTTGAAAAAATAAAAGGAATTCCAGATAAAAAATTATTCTTATCAGATAAATTAATAAAATATATTCTATGCCCAGGAACAAAAAATTTTTATCATCCGAATGATACAGTAACAGATCTTGATATTGCCAGAGCGATTTTATCTACACAAGGTAACACTCATAGGGCTAGTGTCAATAATTATATATCTTATGAAGATAGAGATCCCAATAATAAGTGGGGTAGAAAATACAGAGCACTAGATCCAAGAGAATCTCTTAGACTTATGGGTTTTACAGATGATTTTAAGACAGAAGATGAAAAAGATGGATGGAAATTATCTAAAGCACAAAGCTATAAACAAAGTGGTAATTCAATTGTTGTTGATGTATTTATAGCAATTCTAAGAAATCTTTTACCACATATAAATTATTAAAAAAGGGGAAAACTATGGTAATGACAAAAGAGCAAAAAGAAAGAATGCTAAATGAACGAGGTATAATAGTTTATGATAGAGTGAAACCAACAGAGACCAAATATGATACTGTAAGCTTGTTTTCTGGAATAGGTGGATTTGATCTTGGGTTTATTTATGCTGGCTTCAATATCAAATGGGCAAATGATTTTGATAAGTTTGCTTGTGAAACATATAAAGAAAATATTGATAAAGAACATATACATTGTGGTGACATTAGAATCGAAAAAAAATCAATACCCGAACATGATGTTTTGATTGGAGGTTTTCCATGTCAGCCTTTTAGTACATTAGGAAAGCTTCAAGGTTTTGATGATGAAGCTGGGCGTGGAACTCTTTTTTTCCAGATAACAGAAATAATCCAGAAGTATCATACAAAGGTTGTTGTATTAGAGAATGTTAAAAACATAATGAACCATAATAATGGAGAAACCTTTAAGCGAATTATTAATGAGTTTCAGGAATTAGGGTATAAACCATATTCTCATATTTTTAATAGTCAAAATTATGGAGTACCACAACGACGTAATAGATGTTATATTGTGGCTTTTAAAGAGGACTGTTTTACAAATTTACCAAAAACAAATGAAGAATTTCCTTTTCCTAAAAAGGAGTTTGAAGATAATGATACAAGGCTTAATACGCTAAAAATGTTAAATAAAGAAGTTCCTGCTTCATTTTTTCTGACAAAAAAAATTGAAAAAACAATAATGGGTAAAGGAACTAAGAATTATATTGCAAACCCAACGATTGACTTACCAATTTCTAAAACTCTAACAGCGACGATGCATAAAATGCATCGTGCTTGTCAAGATAATTATGTAACAGATAAAAAGAATTATGAAAAGTGTAGTGAAGCTGAAAAAATTAAACGAGTTCCTCTAAGAAAATTAACTCCTGACGAATGCAGACAATTACAAGGTTTCCCTTCAGATTGGAAGCAGGTTGTTTCTGATTGTCAAGCTTATAAACAATTTGGTAATGCAGTAACGGTAAATGTAAGTTACGTATTGGCAGATTTTTTATTTGATTTTATTAATTCTCATAAAACAAATAATTGGTAGAGTTTACGAGGTATAATATGTGGGCGGATAATAGTGTTACAACAAATAAAATAGAAACAATTAAGACATTTTTAGAAACTCGCTCCAAAACTATGGTACAGTATATATCACAGCATGAAAAAGAATCCGTATTTATTTTGTGGTATAAATCTTTATATCATTCAGATTTAACTACACGTGGAAAAAGAAATAAATCTACCGAAGGATTTGAACGCAATTTGTTATATTATTTATCTGTAGATGAAATGAATTCTCTTCAGCAAGCCTTCCCAGAAAAGCAATTTGAAAGTGCAAAGCAATCCAATATTGGATTACCAGATTTGTTTTATAATGATTTAGGAATTCCCCGAATTCATAGACGAAAAGGACAGCAAAAGGAAAAACATAAGTGGATATTACTTAATGATTATATGCAAGTTTTTCTTGTAAATGAAACTTTGTATTATTTTTCATTAGAATATACAGAAATGATTTTGAATACATTAAAAAAGAGTCTACCTGCTAAGTGGAGAAAAGAATTATCTGGAATTGAACTGCAATCGGATTCATTTACATCTATAGAACTAAGAGAGGCTATTCATGGATTAGGAACCAAGGATGATTCTATTTTTCATTCCTTACGTCTCAATTGTTTTTTGAATGATACAATTATCTTCCTGATAGAAAAGAGCCAAGACCATAATAAATTATTTATTTTACTGGAAAAGAATCCTAAATTCTTTGAATTATTAAATTTAAAAGATAAGGAATGGAGTGAAAAAGAAAGGTTAAGAAGATTTAAGGAACGTGAACAAATAAAAGAAGGGTTGAATATATCTATTCCGGTAAGACTATATGATAATGAATGGGATGATATTTTATTACCATAAAAGAAAGAAGAGGAAATAAAAGTTGATTGAGAAAGAATGTGTTCCATTTGCTCCATTATTAATTGAATCAATGCGCGCCATCGGTTATTCATTCAAATCTGCTATAGCTGATTTATTGGATAACAGTATTAGTGCAAATGCGAAAACAATAGAAATATATTCAGAACCAGGATTTGAGCCATCTTTAGTAATTGTAGATGATGGTTTTGGGATGAACCAAAATAAATTATATGAAGCGATGCGTTATGGAAGTACAAGTCCATTAGATGAACGAAATCAAAATGATTTGGGAAGATTTGGTTTGGGAATGAAAGCGGCCTCTTTGTCTCAATGCCGAAAGCTTGTCGTTGTATCAAAAGTAGAAAAAGAGATTTCATCTTATTCTTGGGATTTAGACTTTATCTCAGATAAAGGACAGTGGATGTTAAAGCAATTTTCCAGTGAAGAACTAGACAAATTTCCATATATAAGTGAATTAAAAACGAAAAAGACCGGAACATATATTTGGTTATCTGAATTTGATAGAATAAAAGAAGGCACAGATAATTTAGAAGAAACATTTAATAGATGCCTTAAAGACATGAATGATCATCTGTCATTGGTATTTCATAGATTTATAGAAGATGGGTTAGTGATAAAAGTGAATAATATTGAACTCACCCCAAAAGATCCTTTCTTATCATACCATAAAGGAACGCAAATAAAAAAAGAAAAGTCATTTAAAATTGATAATGGAATTATAAAATTAAAGCCATATATACTTCCTCATACATCGAAGCTTAATGAAGAGGACTTAATAAGAGTTGGTGGTAAAGAGAAACTTAAGCGTGAGCAAGGTTTCTATGTATATAGAAATAAGAGGCTTATTATATGGGGAACTTGGTTTAATCTCCAGAATAAGGAAGAATTAAATAAGCTTGCACGTGTAAGAGTAGATATTCCAAATTGTCTTGATAATATGTGGTCAATTGATATTAAGAAAAGTTCAGCATACCTGCCTGATAAAATAAAAGACAATATGTTTAGTGCAATTATTGAAAGCGTGCGTGATAGTAATGCTGTTTATGAATTTAGGGGTAGAGCTGGACGAAATCAAAAAGATTATACTCATGTTTGGACAAGAATGTCTTCCAAAGATAGAACAGAGTGCTATTATGAAATTAATAAAGAAATACCTCAGTTAGTGATGCTAAAATCAACGATGTCGGATAATCAGAAAAAAATGTTAGATTTATTTCTTAAATTATTAGAGCAATCGTTTCCAGTTGGTGCATTTTATTGTGACGTAGCTAAAGGAAATATTGAAGAAAAATCTGATACTGATACTGAAGATGAAGAGATTATCAATTTGCTCTGGACTGAGCTTCAAGAACAATTAAAATATATAGAAGAAAATAATATGGATAAAAATAAATACTGCAAGTTGTTTTCAGATATGGAACCTTATTGCAAGTATCCAAAAATACAGAAATTATTACAAGGAGAAATGAAATGACAGATAAACAGAAATTATTAAAGAATATGGTAGTTATGGCACTTATGGATTTGGCACCACTAACTGAAAGCATGATAGATGAAGAAGTAGATGAAGAAAGATTACTTCCTAAGTTTAAATCACTAACTGATGATGAAGTAGAAGAAGTAAAAGCATCAATAAAAGCCGAACAGGCAATTATTCTAGATAAAGGTATTTTAATTCAAGAAAAAAATCATGAAAAATGGTTCCTGGCAAAAAAAGGTTATCTCGAGATGAAGTACTGGCAGCGATATGAGAAGTATTTATTATCAGAAGAACCTAAGGGTAAAGGATTTTCAAGAAATATAGTAAATAAGATGGATTCTATTCTTGATGATTTAACTGATTTATTAGGGGATCCTACAAAAGAAGGAATTTGTTATAATCGTAAAGGTTTAATTATCGGTGATGTTCAGTCTGGAAAAACTGCAAATTATACAGGATTAATCTGTAAAGCAGCTGATGCAGGATATAAAGTAATAGTTGTTTTAACTGGAGTAATTGAAAAATTAAGAAGCCAAACTCAAAAACGATTGGATGAAGGATTTGTAGGTGCAGCAAGTGATGCTATGATAAATCGGAGAGAAACAGGGAGATGTATAGGTGTAGGAAATATAGATCCTTCAATTATACCAATAGTTCTTACTTCTACCTTAGATGATTTTACTTCTTCTAATGCTCAAAGCGGCTTTGATTTACGTAATATTACTTGTCCAGTGTTGTTCGTTGTAAAAAAGAATGTTTCAGTATTAAAACGTTTAAATAAGTGGTTAACCACTTTTAATCAAAACGGTGATAAAAAGATTCAACATTCATTATTAGTAATTGATGATGAAGCAGATAATGCATCCATTAATACAAAGAGAGATCCTGAAGATACTCCAACTGCAATTAATAAACAAATTCGAGAGTTATTGAATTCCTTTGAAAAGACAAGTTATGTAGGATATACAGCTACTCCATATGCTAACATATTTATAGATCCAGATAATTATAATGCAATGGTAAAAGAAGATTTGTTTCCAGAGGATTACATATATGTCCTTGAGTCGCCGTCAAATTATATTGGAGCACGGAATATTTTTGGTACTAATGCAAAATCGAAATTTATGCAGAAAGAGATTTATGAAAATACAGAAGATCCTACTAGTATAGCATCAATCCTACCTCTTAAGCATAAAATAAATAGCATTATAAGAGATATCCCTGCAGACTTAAAAACAGCTATTTCAGCATTTTTACTCGCTAATACAATTGAAGATTTAGATGGACTTAAGAATAATCATCGTTCTATGCTAATAAATATAAGTCGCTTTACGGATGTCCAGAATCTTGTAGCAGAAAAGGTTACAGATTATTTAAAAGACATGAAATATGCCATTTTAAATTTCTCTAAATTACCTGTTGAGAAAGCTTTAGAAAGTTCGTATTTGAAAAAAATTAAAGAAACATATGAAGATGTCTATAGCGATATAAATTATTCATGGGAAGAAATTCAACAACAATTAAATGTTTCTTGTGCAGGTATCATTGTACAACTCTTTAATGGAGATAATGGACAAGACTTTTCTTATGAGAATTTTCCAAAGGGCTTAAGAGTAATAGCCGTTGGAGGTATAAGTCTTTCTCGTGGTTTAACGTTAGAAGGGTTAGTAATTAGTTATATTTATAGAAATTCAAAAATGTATGATACTTTGTTACAAATGGGACGATGGTTTGGATATAGACCGGGATATGCCCATTTATGTAGAATTTATATGTCAAAGGATAGCATTGAATGGTATAGGGAAATTAGTGATGCAACAGATGAATTAAGAAAGGATGTTAAGCGATATCAAGATACAGATTTGACACCTAAAGATTTTGGTTTACGAGTACGTTCTGATTCGACAGCATTAAGAGTTACTGCTAATAATAAGATGAGAAGTGCTGCTAAGTGGGAGTTTGCAATTAGTTTAAGTGGGACCTTTGTTGAAACACCAGAGATTAATAGTGATCCTCAGATTAATCAGCAAAATATTGATGTAGTAAATGATTTTACAAAGTTATTAATCAATAACAATATAGAAAAAATAGTAGAGAAAAATAGAAATACAACAAAATTTGGATTTACCAATGTTCCAAAACAAATGATTTTAGATTTTCTAGAAAGATTAACGATTTCACCATTAAATGAAAACTTTTATATAAGTGCATTAACTAAGTTTATAGGGGAAGATTATAAGGGACAAGAATTGCAAAATTGGGATGTTGCATTTGCAACAGGAGAATCGGAGTTTCCAGTAAAATTAGATGGTGAAATTGAATTCAATTATCCAGTAAGAAGTTTTTCGTTGGAAAATTCTGGTAAAATATATAAAATGAGTGCTAAAAAGAAGCGTTTAGGAACTGCTGCTGATGGGAAATTTAATTTATCTGATGAAAAAATTGAATTAGTAAGAACAGAAGTTTTGAAACAAAGTGATGGCACAAATAGTTCCCCAACACAAAGAGATTATTTTAGATTTATTCGAGACCGAAATCCATTATTAACAATTTATTTTGTAGAATTGAAATTGCCTGATGATACTTCTTGGATTGAAGAAAATACCTTTGAAGAAATGAAAACGATTGTTAATAGTAAACAAACAGTAATAGGATTTGGAATAGGAATGCCTCTTTTGTCAGACCATGAAACTAAATATGCAAGATATATGCTTACCAAAAATTATATGAGAGATATGTTTGCGGGAGATATTGATTTTGATGAGGATGGTGATGACTAATGGATGTTAAATCAAAGTTTCAAGAAGTTAAAGAAAAGAATAAACATATTAGAATTGACTCAGAGTATAAAAATGATATTTTCTATGGATTAGATGAGAATGGTAATTTGGAAATGATTATCCGCTACATTGGTAAAAAACAGAAAGTTGAGTCATCAAATATCATTGAAGTAAAAATTTTTACCACTGAGAACGAGAAATTAGAAATACATTTTATTCTTCAAAATATTTCTTATAAGTCTATGTTCATTAAATTTTGTGAAGATATGTCAGAATATGTTGAGTCAATTCCAGCACAATCTGTAATTTCTGGGACCATAAAACGATGGAAGATTTGGAAAGAAATGTTTGGTAAGAAAAAGAAAAATCTTCTTGATAAGAAAGAAATAAAAGGATTAATTGGGGAATTACTTGTATTAAGAGATTTCTTCTTTGTTCATTATACAGAGGATGTGGCTATTCAAAGTTGGCTTGGTCCTTTAGGAGGGCATAAAGACTTTGAAGTTGATGATACCTGGTATGAAATTAAGGCAATTGAAAGTAGTGTAAATGAAATTCACATTAACTCTTTAGAACAGCTAGATTCAGATAGAAATGGCCATCTTGTAGTTGTAAAACTTGACAGTACTAGTCCGGCTTCAAATGGAGCTATAAATTTGAATCTAATTGTTATGTCTTTGATGAATATGATTTCTGAACCTGATAATTTATCATTATTTGTGGAAAGGCTTGATGCCAAGGGGTATGTATATGATGAAGATTATACTGGAACAGCCTTTTTTCATAAAAAGACAGAATATTATACTGTGAATGAATCATTTCCAAAAATTGTTAGAAGCCTTGTAAATCCAGGAATACATACTGCAGAATATACAATAGTTTTAAACAGCATTCAAAATTATAAGATAAAAAATTGAGGTTTATTTATGGATGTATACGAATTTCGAGAACAACTAATAGAAGATGTTGAAATAGCTGCAAAATCAAATTATACAAATCCTCAAGATGAATTTCTCCATAAGATTACAAATGTCATGCTTGATGCGGAAGAATTCGATGATTTTATAGAATGTTATTATGAGGGATTTTCAACAATTAATAAAGACCAGAGAATAGATGGATATTCATTTGACTATACCAATGGAATTTGCAGTGTTATTATTTCAGATTATCAGGGACATATTGGGAAAGAAAAGATTTCTTCAGATGAAATTGTTAAAGATTTTGAGAAAATCCTTTCTTTTGTTGGAGATTCTACACGGGAACCTATATTTAAGAAATTTGAAGAAAGTACAGAAGCATACGAATTTTCAAAATTATTATATGAATTAAACAAAGAAATTTTAAGCTTTAGATTTTATCTTATTACAGATGCATTTAAAGAACATGAAAACTTGGAACTCAGGAAAAAAGATATTTTTGGTAAACAAGTAAATTTTGAGATTTGGGATATTAGTCGTATTTTTGCTGTAATTAATTCTGTCAATCAAAAAGATGCTGTTGAAATATCAATTGCGGATTTTGGTTCAAAAGGTATTCCTTGCGTAAAAGCGGTTGAGTGTAAAAATGTTACAGCTGATATCGAAACAGATGATGATTCAAAAGATAATAAAATTACATATACATCTTATCTGGCAGTCGTACCAGGAACAGTCCTGCATAATTTATATTACACTTTTGGTAATAAATTATTAGAAGGAAATGTCAGATCATTCTTAAGTTCAAAAGGAAAAGTAAATAGTAGTATACAAAGAACACTCATTCATTATCCCGATATGTTTTTTGCATATAATAATGGGATTGCCGCTACTGCATCATATATAAAAACAGAAATCTCTGATTCCGGTTTAATTATAACTAATATTAAAGATTTACAAATAGTAAATGGAGGGCAAACAACAGCATCAATAACGAATACTATATTGAATGCAAAAGACGGAGAACACGTTGATTTATCTAAAATATTTATTCCGATGAAAATATCTGTTTTAGAGCATTCTATGTCAGAAAAAATAATTCCAAAAATATCAGAGTATTCGAATTCTCAGAATAAAGTAGATGCATCCGATTTCTTTTCAAATCATCCGTTCCATAAGCGTATGGAACAATTATCACTCGAAAACCCTGCACCTATAGTAAATGGAAATCAGTTTCATCAATTTTGGTTTTATGAGCGCATGAGAGGTCAATACCTTCAGGGAATGATGAAATTCAAAGCGAGATCATCTGAATTAAATCAATATCAGCAAAAATTCCCTAAAAACCAAGTCATTAAAATGGTTGATTTAGCAAAATACATGGAATTATATGAAGGTTACCCTCATATAGTTAGTAAAGGTAAACAAGCTCTTTTTAGAGATTTCTCAAATATTATTAAAGATGATTGGCTCAAACATTCTGAACAGTATAATAAGTTGTATTTTAGAAAAGTTGTTTGTATTGCAATTATGTTTATCGAACTCGATAATATAATAAAGCAAACTTCATGGTACAAAGAAAAACACTCCTATAAAGCAAATATAGTAGCATATACACTTAGTTTATTATTTGAAATGATTCGTACTAAATACCCAGAGAAGTCTATCAACTTTGAACTGATTTGGGAAAAACAAACAATGTATAATGAATTGAAAGAACAAGTTTCTGTTCTTTCAAAGGCAGTATATGAATATTTAACAAGCGATAATAGAAAGAAAGAAAACGTTACTGAATGGTGTAAAGATGAAAGATGTTGGCGTGGAGCACAAGATAAAACTTGGTCTTTGTCAAATAATTTTATAAATACCTTGGTAGAAAAGGCTTCCTTAAAAGAAAAAGAATCCGACGCAAAGAAAGATCAGAAATTAGAAGAAGAAGTTAATGATATGAAATTAATGCTAGATTTAGGCATTAATTATTGGAAACAATTATCAAAATGGGGAGAAGACAGAAAATTATTAACGGAAACGGATATAAATCTTTTAAAAAGAATAATACAGTCTTTTATTACAGGTCAATTAGTCAATAAAACTCAATTAAAAACAGCATTTAGAATACGGGAAAAATTATTAAACGATGGAATGCCTATACAGTTCTAATTGAAGTAGTTTAGGATAATTTAATATTTTGGATTTATTTTTCATTGCTTAATTAGGAGTTAGCAAATGTCAGAATGGCGAGATATTTGGAAAGAATCAATAGTAGCAAACAGAAAAATGTCGCTTTCTCTTGAAGAAGGTATTGAAGATTTTTCATATTTGTTCCGTGAATATGGAGATGATGGAATGCTTCATTTTGCAATGGCTGAAGCGTATGAATTTCATAATGATTTGCAAAATGCTGTAAAACACTATCAAAAAGCTAAAGAATTATTTCCCGTCGAACATTGGAAGGCTGTTGCAGATTCAACAATTCAAAGAATACAATCTCATAAATCTGCGGAACAGTTTTATGATCCTGATATTTTTGAAGAGCTTTTATGGCAGGGATTTCAAAAGACATATGAATTTGTATATCTTGATGACTTTGTTAGATATGTTTCTCTTTCTGCGTTTTCAAGAGCTTCATCTGAATGGCCATTATCGTTAGTCGATTTTAGAACAGTTCTTGAATTACAGATAAAATCTGACTTTCCTGAAATAATTGAGCAAATTAAAGAAAAAAGAAATAAAGACTTTTCTCTAAAAGAAATGATTATTGAACTTTATAACCATAATTATATAGATAAAACAACAGCAGATTTAATGCATGAAATTCGCAAAGCAGGTAATCTTGCTGCACATGATTCTGAGACCATTGAAAAAGATAAAATTCCAAATGTATATAATTTTTTAGAAATTCTTAAATTCTTTAACGAATTAAGGAAAAAGCAAAAAATACTTATTTATGAGAAAACATAAAAAAGCCAATGGGTAATGGAGACCTCATTTCTCAACAAAATACGAAAAGATAGGGGAAGAACTAGATAAAGAAAAAATAAACAGATTAAATAATAAACTCTTGCAAGAAATATAATATTTTGAGAAGGAATTGATTGCGAGATTTTAGAAAATTTTCAATTATTAAAGTTCTAAGCAATAATTGAAGCAAAAATGGAGTCTAGAAAAAATAATTTAATAAAGGATACAAAAATGATAACACTTTCTAAAATTATATTAACAAATGTCAAGCGTTTTAGTGGAAGACATGAGTTTAAATTCACAGATAAGAATGTTTTTACCATTATCAGGAGTCTATCATGGGAAGAATTGGAAGAGGAAATCATGTATTATTAGTTTATGATTATAATCTGTATCCGAAGTTCTTAAATTATCTGCATAAAAAAGGATATCATACTGCAAGTCCCCATGGATATTATGAAAGCTGCCCATGGATATATGTAAACATAGAACTAAAAACTTATTTCCCGGGAATGCCAGGAATCAAAATTACAGAGTGTTTTAATAATCATGCTATAACAATTGATGAATTTCATACTATCCTTGCTGAATACAAAGCAGATAAAGAAAACTATCCAAATACACCTAAGATAAAAGAAATATATGATAAGTACAAAGGCAAAGATTTATTCGTTTTTCATAACGAGCCATTTGATTATGAT
>JAEEGL015800510.1_pt1 | contig 14292 bp, 16 predicted proteins | sample 9134231 | NCBI WGS metagenome assembly JAEEGL01 (sample SAMN16246548, study PRJNA631951) | gut metagenome | biome: gut microbiome; feature: rumen; material: fiber-attached | host: Bos | place: Iran: Karaj | collected 2018-10 | reverse complement strand
GACACCTGTATCGACATCGATATGGGCGCGGGCTTTGGCCGTGAACCGGTACTGCTGAGGCTGGAAGACATGGCGGAATTCAGACATAAACCCTCTGATATCTAATACTTATGCTTATGCCTTTCCGTGTAATATAAGGGCATAACTATTGTTGCAGGAGGATCTTGCCTATGTCTGTAAAATGGGGCGTTTTGGGTACTGCTAACATTGCCCGGGGCTGCACTATCCCGGGGATGAAACTCTCTGAGAACTGTGAGCTTTATGCCATTGCAGGAAGGTCTGAACAGAAGGTTGAGAAGTATAAGGCGGAGTTCGGTTTCGAGAAGGGGTATGTCGGGTATGACAGGCTTCTGGAAGATCCGGAAGTTCAGGCCGTGTATATTCCTATGCCGAACCACCTGCATAAGGAATGGGTCATAAAGGCGCTTAAGGCCGGTAAGAACGTCCTCTGTGAGAAACCGCTGGCTCTTAACGCGGAAGATGCGCGTGAGATGTTCGCGGTTGCCAGAGAGAATAACGTGATCCTCATGGAAGCGTATGCATATCTGCACAGTCCTTATGTTGCAGCGCTTAAGGAAGACATCGCGAGCGGTATCATAGGTGACGTGCTGTTCGTGGATTCGGCATTCTATACACAGTACTATTCTGACGATATCAGGATGTATAAGGAGATGGGCGGAGGTGCCGTATATGACCTCGGCTGTTACTGCTCCACGCTGATACTCTCTCTGGTCGATTCAGAAGTCGATACGGTGATGGCTCAGGCAGAGTTCAATGAGTACGGCGCTGATGTCCTGGCTTCGGCGCTCCTGAAGTTCAGGAACGGCGTGAGAGCTGCGTTCAATGTGGGAATGAACCTCGGTGTCGAGTCTAATGCCAGGAAAGACCGTCTGTATGTGCACGGCACAAAGGGCGTCATAGATTCTCCTGTTGAGTTCAACCAGGCAGGTGAGCTTAGCTACACGATCACGGCAGGCGGTAAGACTACGGTCAGGACCGTGAGCGCCCCGCAGAACTACAGCCTTGAAGTCGCGCAGCTCGGAAGATGCATAGAAAGCGGCGAGAAGCCGTTTATAACCGAAGAATTTACCGTGAAGAATGCAGAGTTACTGGACAGAGTGCTCGAGTCGATGAATTATTGATGTCCGTAATTTAACCCATCGATCTCTTTACAATCTGTGTATAAAGATTTGCAAGGAGGTGCCGATATGAGAAGCATAGAAGAAGTAATCAGGCAGTTTGAACATGTGTGCTGGTATCCGTCGGCAGGGAGTGACTTCAGGGCGCTGTTGTTCCTGTCGGACTGGTACTACAAGAAGAATGATGTGCCGACGGATGAAGGGCAGGTGCTGCCGGATCTGTTCGTGATGACTGACATGATGGGACTGCATGATGTTTTTGAGACAAAGGATCTCGATCGTTATGACAAGTATGGCTGTTATAGTTATCGTCCCTGTGAACCGGGCGCTAAGATCCTGCATGCGACTTATATGGGAAGATATACGGATATCACGGTAAACAGCATCGAGGAACTGCAGGATCATGAGTTCTCATTTGACCGTGGAATCCCTTGCCCTGAACCAGGTTCTAATTATAATTCTGCCTTTCTGCTTGAAGTGGAAGTGGAGAGCAAGAAGTACGATAAGATAAATAAGTGGCCGGCGACGGTATTGTATATCTCTGTTCAGAACGAGGCTTTTATTAAGGAGTGCATTATCCCGGGTAAGATCCGCGTAGAGTATCAGGTGTTGGTAAGGTACGGACATTGCGGCGGCGAGATCCCGCCTTCTGAAGAACTGCCTGCCAAGATCGTCAGGAATCGTAAGAAGCTGGGAATCAGGTATCTGATATCAAATACGGATTATATTGAAGATGCGTACCCTGACGGATTTATCGAACCGTTCTATTCGATCAGCGGCAGCCAGTGGTCCGGGTATGGTGCGGTGAATTGGTATAAGGTGTAATATTGATTTATCCTTAGGAGGTAACATATGGGTCTTATTGCTTGCCCTGACTGCGGGAATATGGTTTCGGACAGAGCTGCGGCTTGTCCTCATTGCGGTTGTCCGGCGGATGCTTTTCGCGAGACCGAACCTCAGGAATACGAAGAATTCTATGATAGTGGAGGCCCCGGGATCCTGAGCAGCGTTCTGAAGACCGCCGTGGGTGTTGCCATTGGGAACAGATTGACGGAGAACGCCAAGCAGAATTATATGGGAAGCCCTAACTGCGAGAGGGCGAAGACCGGCCGAAAGTCAAGCTGCTGGGGCTGCGGTCTGGGCGATCAATGCACGATGCACGGGAAGTAGATTCCGAATCAATTGGTTTCAGTATCAACAGGAAACATCCGGTTCCGTTCGGTACCGGTTAAGTCTAGAATGTACGCTATTTGGTGCATCTTCCTCTGTACAATGAAGTTGATATGAAAACGGAAGGAGGGATATTTCGTGCTGTTCAAGGATTATATTGAAGCAATAAAGTCTGCTGAAGAGACTAAAAATGTAACCTTCGGATATAATGCGTATACATATATTTCCGGTGTCATGAGGCGTGCCTCTATGTGTGTAACGGCTCTGGGTGATTCAGATTCTGAAGTCATAAAACTCCCCAAAAGAGCAGTAAATAAGTGGGGATGTGAAGTTGATGTCACAGGGTTTAAGGCAGCTGTATTCCAGGGGAACGATAAGGTTACTGACATCATTCTCCATTCAAATATTCGCGGCATTCCCCAAGGTGCTTTCAAGGGCTGTACAAACCTTAAAAGGCTGGCCATTTCAAAGCATGTGAGAAGGATCGATCAGGATGTTTTCGCAGGGTGCGATTCCCTGGAAGACGTCTACTATGAGGGCACCATAGAAGAGTGGAAAAAGGTTGAGATCTATACCGGCAAGAGGGTCGTAGAACTGGGAGAGCTGATTTCCGGAACACCTGTTTGTAAATTGGAGGGAGACTATTTTAAGCACGATCCCGGTAACGATGCGCTGCTTAAGGCAAACGTGCATTTTCAGTGTGTATGGGATGTGGAGAAGGATATGTGATGTACGTTTATTGCGCCATCTGAGGGAATATACTTTAAGATGATAGCCATAGTGAGCTTGTGGAAAGATGAGACAGAATAGGTACATCTGCCTGTTGAAATGCACGCCGCTGCCTGCTAATATCAGGTTGAGAGATGGGTACAAACATGGACATGTGAGAAGGGAGTACAGATATGGTAGAACATAACAGGATCAAGGATTCGGTATTTGAGATCATTAAGAGATATGCGTCGGAAGATAAGCCGGTCGATCAGAATGAGATCATAAAGCACCTTCAGGATGATTCCAGGAATGAATGCGACAGGAAGACCGTATCCAGGGCGTTGGAGAAGCTCAGGGAAGAATTCGGTCGGGATGAGGACGGCGATTGGAAGGTCGAGAGTGTCAAGCTGCATTTTGAAGTAGTGAGCAGAAGTTCATCCCCGATCTACAAGCGCTATTGGCTGGAGATCAATGATGACGGCGAGTTTACCGATGAGGAGTTGTTGTTTCTCATGGATGCCGTACAGTTCTCGAAGCACGTGGACCAGAAGTTTGCAGAAGAGATTGCGCGTAAACTGACATATCTGAGCGGCAATAAGTACAGCAAGGTGTTTGAACTTCACAAGAAGGTGAACGAGAAGCATTATCCTGTCAGGAAGGATTTCTTTTTGACCCTAGGCGATATCAATACCGCGATAGAGGCGGAGAAGATGATCTCATTCTATGTTAATGAGTATGGTGTCGATAAGAAGCTGCATCATGTGGGAGATCCGGTAACAGTCTGCCCGTACAGGATCGTGGTTTCCGACGGGAACTACTATCTGCTCTGCGGCCTGAAGAGGTCGTCTGTCGTCAAGAGTTACCGCATCGACAGGATAACTGACGTTAAGGTGTCAGATGAAGGTTTTCCGCACACTCCGGCCAAGACGCAGGCCAAGATGTATCCGAACGAATATATCGTCGAGCACAGGTACATGAACGGCGGCGAAGCAGTCGATGTGACGATCACGATAGACAGATCGATCCTGGGAGACGTGATAGATGCTTTCGGTACCAGGATCAAGATCGATCCTGCAGATAAAGATGCGAACCGTCTTACCATCCACCTTAAGAGCGGCGAGAGGGATATTGTGGAGTGGGCTATGAGGTTCGGAGAGTTCGCGACGATAGTCGAACCCGATTATCTCAAGTATGAGATCGTCGAACGTGCCCGTGCCTTGATGAACTCATACAGGAACAGGGATTCGATGATCTACTATCTCGAGTGTGTTAAGTATGCAGAAGAGGACGGAATGCTCGGCCTCAGGAATATCGATCTGAACGGCAGGACTGAATATAAGAAGCTTGCCGGTGTTAAGAGTGCCAGCTTTATCAACAACGGAATCGTTGATTTCTCGTTCCTGCCTGATTTTACTGAGCTTGCTTCGCTAACGATCTCCCGTAACAGGATCAGCGATCCGGAGGTGATGTCTCAGCTTAGCAATCTTGAATCTCTCAAGCTGTCTTCGACGGGAATTACAAACCTGGATTTCCTGTCCGGGATGGAAAAACTGACAATACTGTCTATCAACGAGTACTCCGTAGAGAATGCTGAGGCTATCTATTCGCTGCCGAATCTTAGGGTACTGTCAGTAAGCAAACCCATTGCCAGATTGCTCGACAGGAAGAAGCTGGAAAGGGCGTTTGGTCCGGACCTGAGATATAACAATGGTGATGTACGTGGAAGCATGAGAAGACTTCCGGTAAGAGATAATTCCGATTACAGGAAAAGATTTGAAGACAGAGTATTCTCAACTGTCGAAGTAACTGATGTGTCCGTGAGAACTAAGCTGTGTTCGCTGATCTTCAGCGGTGCGGCAATGCCTTACGGTGAAGGAAAAGAGTTTGGACTCATCGAAGAGACTTGTGACGGAAAGGAAAGACTCAGGCTGTATAAGGATATTGCTCATTACACCGGTGCGCAATATGCGTGGTATATGACTTACGAAGACAAATCTTCCGGAAAGAAAGGTAAGTTCGACACCGACAAAGTATATGCCATCTCTATCTTTAAGCAGGATCACGGACTGAAGATGGTTGCGTTGGCTCAGCGTAAGACATCTGCGGCAGAACATGACGAATCTTCATATGGCGAGATCAGAAGCAAGTGCAGAGATGCAGTGACGATGCACGTCATGTATCTGATCGACAACAAGATCGGTTGGGCTGAGATCAGCAGAGAGCCTGAGATGATCTTCAGCCGCGTCTGCACTATGGATGACATTGTCGATCCTGCCGAACTAATCAAGCGCAAGGTGTTCAAGAATATCGAGGCCGATAGTGACGGTTATCACTACTACCGCATTAATGATGATGGCAAGAGGGTCTCGAAGATCGTGTACGGGCATATCAGTTGATAGGTTAGTAATGAGAAAAACTACTGTTGTTAACGTGTGGACCGGGAGGCTACTCCTGAGGCCGATGTGCCGCGAAGAATGGACGAAAGTCGTGGAGGCTGTTTTCGAGCAGGACGAGTGTCTGTTCCAGTTTGGATACGAGAAGAGCGACGGGCTGCGTGAGGCGGTGGCAGAACCGAATGTGGCGGAAGTGGTCTACTATTCGATCTTGTGTGGAGACGATCCGGTCGGATATGTCGGATTCGGCCCTGCGAGCAAGAACCTGGAGTTCTATGTGTTTGAGGAGTGCAGGCGTCAGGGATATGCGTGCGAGGCTGTTGGAGCTTTTGTGAAGGCTTGTGAAGCAGGCGAGATAACCGGCAAGGCGGTCGATAAGTTCTATGCGCAGGTGATCAGTGATAATGCGGCGTGCATAGAACTGATGAAGAAACTGGGGTTCAGGGAGTGCGGCTGCGGGTTCAGCATTACTAAAGGGTGGGGGTTCGTTGAGTTTGAGTATGGTGAAGGAGAGTAGTTAATGATCTATGTAATATCAGACCTTCACGGATATCCGCACGGGAGGTTTCTTCAGTTGCTGGCGAAGGCGGGGTTTGGGAAGAATGACTTCCTGTATATCCTCGGCGATGTTGTCGACCGCAACGGTGACGGCGGAGTCGAGACTCTGACGTGGCTGTTGTATCAGAGTAATGTGCAGCTGATACTCGGTAATCACGAGGCTATGTTGCTGGCGTGTTCGTTTGTTTTCGAAGAGTTGACGGATGAGAATGAGGATAAGATCACTCCCGAGAATGTTGATATGCTGAGGCGGTACTATTATGACGGCGGAAGCGTGACATTAAATGCCATGAGCTGGCTGACGGCGGAGACCCGCGGGGACATAATTGATTACCTGCGCGACTGTCCGCTGTATGAATGCTTGAGTGCGGGTGGGAGAGACTACCTGCTCGTGCATTCGGGGTTCGAGAATTTTGATAAGAACAAGAAACTGTCGGAGTATGAGGACGACGAGTTGCTTTGGGCTCGTCCGGAGTTGGAAGATCGATATTTTCAGACAGTGACGACGGTACTGGGGCATACTCCTACACTTGCTTACGGTGATGAGTACAAGGATAAGATAATCGTGACCGACACCTGGATCGATATCGATATGGGTGCAGGATTCGGCCGTGAGCCTGTATTGTTGAGACTGGATGACATGAAGGAGTTCAGGCTTACGTAATAGCGTGTGCGTTTTCAACTGTACGCTTCCAATGCACCAGAATAGTATTTCTTAAGTTTGGCTTTCAGCGAGCGGGGTTTTATTACTATCGCATCTTTACCGAAACGTCGGAAGTAATCTTCAAGCTGCATCTCAGGCCAGTCGAAAGTATACTTGTCGCCGTCTATCGAGGTGACGACAGGACGGTTCTTGACGATCATCTTATACATCTGTTTGCCTCGTTCGGTTAGGCGTACGACTGCGTGAATATCCTGCACGGCTGTGTGCAGGAAAGGCACTTCCTGTACACTGCTCCACTTGTCTCTATGGCGGAATGGCATACGCAGACGCCTCAGAAGCGTCTGATTCCCGGTTCAAGTCAGGGTGCCGACGCCACTAGAACTATCCGTTTAATCGTATACATGTCTTGATATGCTGTTGTCAGTAAGGATAGATTATGCGGTTGCATGGAGTGAAGGGAGGAAGATCATGGGAAAAGCATATCTGGTAAATGAACTGAACAACGCGACATTTACGAACGACATCCTGGAAGATGCAGTATTCTTTATGTTCGCTGAAGGCGGCGCGATGGGTGAGCCCGGTGGCATCCTCTTTGTTACTGAAGACGGAGAAGTCTATCACGGTAACTACGCTTTCGGAGACCTGGAGATGGATACGGTTGAAGCTGCGTTTCCGGTGCTTGCACAGTGTTCGTTCGGAATGTTCGGTCAGGGATCGGAAGTGCCGATGGGATGGGAATATGTAAATCTCGGTGCCGGCAATCACCTGATCGTACACATGGATTACGCAGAGCAGTTCAGGAAGAAGACCAGGCAGTATAAGAAGCCAGTAGAATTGTTCCAGCATTGGCTGGAAGTGGCACTGGACCTTACCGGAGGATCTTCGGGAATGGAAGAGTTTGGAGACGATCCGGAGTTTACCGGTAATGGTATCGGCGGTGATTTGCTGTCCGGTGAAGAAGAGAATGAGACAAGAGGAAAGCATAAGGAGGATAAGACTATGTCAGATATCTTCGTTACCATAACAGGCACGCAGTTCAGGCACGGCAGTGAATTCCTTGAGAAAGGAATGAGCATCAAGCTCGTTAAGGAGCCTGACAATGAGTACGACAAGGAAGCGATAAGAGCAGAGATCAAGCCTGTCGGCAAGATCGGATATGTTGCCAATAGTGTAAGAACAGTCATCGGTGACTGCTACAGCGCCGGCAGGCTCTACGATAAGATCGGCGATAAGGCGAAGGCGGAAGTGGTATTTGTTCTGCCTTCGGGCGTGATCGCCAGAGTGAAGATCAAGAAGTAATTCTCTCCTTTCTGGTGTGCGTGTGTGTTGGGGCCTGCCGGAGACGGCGGGCCTCTTCATTAGCAACAGGATGACAAACTGTCCGTATAAATGGACTCATAGTTTGAGATGGCATGCTATACTGTGGCTACCATAGAGAGTGCGGAAGGGACAAGCCCGGTGATCGCACAGCAACCTGCCTCGTGTAAGGTGCTAATGCTTGAACGATGGTTTCTTACTTCTTATTGATCCTGTCGTTCGGGATGCAAGATCGTTAATTAATAAGGAGGAAGAATTATGTCTAACAACATCGATTACATTACAAGATACCAGAAGGCCAACACCATTCAGGTTAATGTTCGTCTCAGCAAGAAGTATGATGCTGACATCATTGAGTGCCTGAATTCTCTGGATAACAAGGGTAAGGCAACTTACATCAAGGAACTAATCCGCAAGGACATGCGCAGCAAAGGCATACAGTAAGAGGAGGTGGCTGTAGTGACTGTTGAAGAAGCGAGAGGTTATGTAACTGATTACTACCTGTCAGAGACGCATTCTGACGAAGATAAGTTCAGCTTTGTGGAAGCTCTTCATTTTCTGATTGAAGAGCGGAACGACCCTAACGATATGCATAACCTTGCGTGGTTCTATGCTGAGGAGAGGGTGTTCGATCTGCAGCTCAAGTATCTTGAGATGGCAGCGAAGCAGGAGTTCTTCCCTGCGTACGAAGGTCTCGGGTATTACTGGTATTACGGTCATGGCGGCACGGTGGATTATGAGAAGGCATTCCATTACTTCAGCAAGGGTGCCGGAAGCAAAGACGATTACCTCAGGATCGGCTGTGAATGCAAGCTGGCTGATATGTACCACTACGGATACTATGTCGGGAAAGACGAGGCGAGATACAAAGGGATAATAGAGAGACTCTTCCTGGAGATGTCTCATCCTGAGGATCTACGAACTGTTGTGGACATGGAATTCATCTGCGAACCGTCACTTGATGTGAGGGTTGCAGAGATAAGACTGGAACAGGGAAGGCATGCTGAAGCTGTGAAGCTGCTCAGACGGGCAAGGGTGATTTTCGCGGAGTACCTCCGCAGCAATCCTTCCTGGTGGGGCAATATTGAAGAGATAGAGAATGTTGTCATGAGACTTCACGAGAACTCGATAGACTGGGAAGAAAGCATCGATCTTTACGATCTGTTCTGGCTCGCACGGGAAGGACTCTCGATGAGCTTTTGTTATCAGAAGTGCAGGTTCAAGGTGGAATGCCTGGAAGACGAGGATGGGATCGCCATCAGGTTCAACAACAGGTGGTACAGAGATACAAGAGATTTCTTCGAGAAAGCGAAGATAGGCGGCAGGCCCGTTACGGCGCTATATAACGACCTGAAGAGATACAGGATAGCATGATGGGACAAATAACGACCATCGGTCTGCCTATAATCAAGGCAATGATACTGAATGATCAGGAGGAATAAGAGTATGAGAGAATTGGACAGAGTTATCGGTTATGAGAACATTAAAGTAGAACTTTACAGGTTCATCGATATCATCAAGAAGCCGGAGAAGTACAAGAAGCTGGGGGCAAAGATGCCAAAAGGCATCATGTTTGACGGCGACCCCGGTATCGGTAAGACACTGATGGCGAAGTCTTTTATCGCGGAGACAGGACTTAAGTTTTTTGTTATCAGGAAGGACATGCCTGACGGAGAGTTTATTGATTACATCAGTGAGGTTTTCGACAAAGCAGCGGAAGCGGCGCCTTCGATCGTGCTCCTGGATGATCTGGATAAGTTCGCTAATGAAGACATGTATCACCGTGATGCAGAAGAGTATGTTACCGTGCAGGCGTGTATTGACGGTGTTAAGGATCTGGATGTTCTTGTCGTAGCCACATGTAATGAATCGCACAAGCTTCCTGAATCACTTCTCAGAAGCGGACGTTTCGATAAGTTGTTCTATATGAGATTCCCCGGGATCGAAGATGCAAAGAAGATAATCGAGTTTTATCTTAAGGATAAGAAGATCGGCGGCAATATCGATGCTGAAGAGATCGCCAGGTTCTGCGAGGGGCATTCATGCGCCGATCTTGAGACCGTGATCAACGAAGCAGGTATTTATGCCGGATATGAGAATCAGGAGTACATCTCTCAGGAAGACATTAAGAAGGCTTGCATCATCAAGATGTTTGGCGGAAGTGATTCGGAGAGTTCTGATCCGAGTTTGGACAGGAAACTGGCAGTACACGAAGTAGGACATGCGGTTATGTCAGAGGTGTTCTTCCCGGGACAGGTCGCCTTTGTCTCGATCGAGACACACTACAGAGGCGTCAGAGGAATGGTGAAGAGGAACAGAGAAACAGCCGGCAGGGATTATTTTGAGAATGTCGAGAAGGAGATAATGATATGTCTTGCCGGTAAGGCTGCTACGGAATTGATCCTTAATGACATCGATCTGGGTGTGAGCGCCGATCTCCGTGCAGTCAATGGGCACCTGCTGGGTCTTCTTGATGAGAATGCAGCCTTTGGATTCAAGAGTGAACGCAACAGTCGTCAGGAATCTTCTGATCACATGTTTGAGTACTTTGAGACTGCCAAGGAGATCGAGATTGCCCGTTATTACGTAAAGACCAAGCAGTTTCTGAGTCAGAACCGTAAGTTCCTTGAAGCGTGCGTTGAGAAGCTCATCGAGAAGAGGACTCTGTCCTATAAGGATATCGCAACGTTAAGGGAAATGTATCTCGGAAGCGGGAGTGCGGCAGCGTGACAAGGAAGCTGTGCTTAACGGAAATTAAGAACCCGGCTTAACGGCCGGGTTCTGTGATTTATCAGTTATATGCTTTCTTAACGTCCTTCGCCCACTTCTTCATCTCGTCCACAAGACGCTGCGGCTCGAGGATTATCACGTCCGGGGCATGGGTCTGCGCATAGACTTTCATCGCTCCTTCCGTTACCATCGTTGAGACAACGACATATCCGTCCTGCTCGCCCTCGAAAGAAACATCTTTCCCGAAAACATCTATTACATCCGTTACCATCTCGGGAACCACTTTGAACCTTACTCGGGTATCACCGCCACAGTACATGTAGATGTGTTTCTTCATGTAGTCTCCGAGGTTGAGGTTCTTTCCGTCAGAGTTTCTCAGTTTTGAGAAAGGCTTTCGAGGTGTGTCCAGCATTTTTATGTTGGTTATGCGGTCGATGCGGTAGTTGGAGATGTTGCCGTAGATGTCATTGTTGCAGATGAGATAATACTTGCCGTTCTTGGCTGCCATCTGATATGGGTTGATGATGTATTCGGCAGGCTTGCCGTCCTTACCCGGCTTGGGGTGGAGCTTCTTATCGGTGCCGTAATTGACATAGTTGAAGGACACCTGTCTGTTCGCGGATATCGCTTCGTCGAGGACTTCGATGGTCAAGAAGATCTGCTGGTTGTAGACTTCGGTATCAGGCAGGGTCTTAATGTGCTTTACATGCGCCTTGAAGTTCTCGCTTGCCAGTCCTTCGAGCTTCTCTATGAGTGCCATGCAGCGCTTGTAAGGGACGTGGTTGGAGAAGAGCAGACCATCGATCAGAAGACGCAGCTCAGGCTCGCTGAATTCGCGGTCGAGATAGAAGTCGGTCCAGATGTCATTGCCATTCTTTCGCGGCTTAACTTCGTAGTAGACGGGGAAACCAATCTCGATGAGGAACTCTATGTTGCGTCGGACTGTCTTGCGGTCCAACGGCGGATCGTAACTCTTATTGAGCTCATCGAGGATCTCTTTCTGATCCATCGTGTGGGTCTCATCCGTGCGCTTGCGGAGAATCTCGAGGATCTTTATTGGGATGAGTTTCTTGGAAGAGTCTGTACCTGCCATAGTTAAGTCCCCCTTGAGGTTGATAACTACATTCTACAATTAATGAAGTCCGGTGGGTTATAAATCGTGCATGGGTGCGGTGAACTTTGTGTAAACATGTACGCCTTGAGGCAGAACTGTCCCATTAATGTCAGTCATAAGCCGGACGCATCTTCTATAATGGTATTATCAGAACAAAGGGAGGACTGGCTCATGACGATCGAAGAAGCTAAGAAGATGATCGATGCACTGATGGATAAGAATAATCTTACAGAAGACGAAGAGTTCGAGCTTATCGAGTCGCTTGAATATGTCATCTCCAAGACGGCTGATCCCCGATACATGATGGAACTTGGCGGATACTACTACGGCAAGAGGAACTTCGATCTGGCGCTGAAGTACTATGAGATGGCGGCAGTGACGGGATATGAACCGGCCAATGAGTGCCTGGGTTATGTGTGGTACTACGGCAGGACCGGCACGAAGGACTATGAGAAGGCGTTTAAGTATTTTACTGCCGCTGCAGAGCGCGGTAATCTCGTCGCGCGCTATAAGATCGCAGACATGTATAAGAACGGCTATTACGTTGACAAGGACTACGACAAGTACAAGGAGATAGTAAGATCGCTCTATCCGGAAGTGAAGGATGCGAGAATACTCGGCGAACCGCTGCCGGAGGTGTTTACGAGACTGGCTGCGATTGAGGCTGAAGAAGGCAATACTATGAGGGCCATAGAACTTTACAGTGAGGCGAAGTGGTTCCTCGCACAGAGGATTCGCTATAATCCGTTCTTCGGCAATCTGAACATAATGAAGTGGCTCATCGAGGATCTGTATAAGCTGACAGAACCTGATCCTGATGATATAGATCTCTTCGATCTTTACTACTGGCTTACGAAGCCTTGCGTAATATCGTTCAGCGTTGACGGCAAGGATCATGAAGTGCGCTGTGTCGAGGAGAACGGAGAGTTCGTTGTGGAGTTTGAAGGTCAGTGGTTCAGGACTGTTGATGACTTTTTCAAGAAGGCAGAGATAGACGGCAAACTGCTGACAGACATTCAGAGGCACATCGAGTATTTTGATCTTGAAGAAGGAGGCTGAGACTGTGGATCTGATCAAGATTGCAATAGGCGATTACCCCAGATACGAAGAACTCCTTCTGCGCAAGGATAAGCTCGAGAAGGAAGCTTTCTTCTGGTATGAGGAATATATCCGGGTGTTCGGTAAATACCTGGTAGATGTGTTCGAAGCGAAGGTTGAATGCGTGCGGGTCAAGAAGCTTATCGCGCTTGCACAGGCAGAGGTCAACAGGGGTCTTACGCCTGATATGAATGAGATAAGCAGCCGGGTAAGAGAGCAGATGCTATCGTATTACAACGAGCTTGAATCCCTGATAAAGGAGCACGAGGATTCCAAGAAAGCCCAGCGCATCTCTGCTCATGAGGCCGTGGCGATCAAGAAGCTGTACCGTGAGATCGCCAAGCTGATACATCCGGATCTCAATCCCGAGACTGCTAAGGATGAAGCTCTTCAGGATCTCTGGAACCGGGTCGTCATCGCATATAAGTGCAACCATCTTGTTGAACTCGAGGAACTCAGGGTGCTTGTTAACAAGGTACTGGAAGATAAGGGGATCGAGGTCTCCAAGGCAGTCATCCCCAATATCCAGGAGAAGATCCTTGAACTCGAAGAGAAGATCAATGAGATCATTACAACAGATCCTTATAACTATAAGTTCCTGCTCGAAGATAACGAAGAGACAGAGCAGAGGATCAAGGATCTTGAAGACGAGAAGAATGTATATATTAAGTACAGGGAAGAACTTGAAGAGACACTTCGCATGCTGACAGGTGAGTGATATGGCTAATGAATTGACCAAGTTGGAGACGGGACTCATAGGTAAGGTGACCGAGAGCGGTGTCGGCGAGCTGCTGAAGCCGCTGTCGCAGGAGATACATCTGTTCGATTCGTTCGTGGCAGGTACGAGTCATCTTGCAGATCAGTCCGTGCTGGATGAGATAGCAGAAGGCGATATGCTCTTTCTTATAAGAGAGGACAATAAGTTCGATTCCAATGCCATCATGCTGCTGTCGAAGGACAAGAAGAAGGTGGGATATGTGCCGGAGAAGGATAATGTCGTTTTCGCGCGGCTGATGGATGCCGGCAAGAAGCTCTCTGCCAAGATAACGAAGATAGAGAAGAAGGGATCTTTTACAAAGATCGCAGTGAGTATCTATCTGGTGGATTTCTGACCTTATTCCTGCTTGTCTTCCTTCGTATCCTCTTTTTGCTCGGTTCCGTCCGAGTAGTAATACTTGTGAGAAGTCAGGCATAAGCCCAGGCTGATCCCGATACCGATGCTGGACGGTCCCTGCAAAGCTGAATAGAATACGACCGATTTGAGTTAATGTGTATTCGGACCCAAGTATTGTATAATTCTATACGGAATAAGACAAACGGGGGATAGGAAAATGTCTATTCAACAAACAAACATACCGGGCGCTCTGCCGGCAAAAAAGCCGGTCGCTCCGCTGGTGG
>JAEEGL014881942.1_pt1 | contig 14292 bp, 13 predicted proteins | sample 9134231 | NCBI WGS metagenome assembly JAEEGL01 (sample SAMN16246548, study PRJNA631951) | gut metagenome | biome: gut microbiome; feature: rumen; material: fiber-attached | host: Bos | place: Iran: Karaj | collected 2018-10 | reverse complement strand
TCCAGGATTGCCTCCTTGACCATCTTTGCTAGCAGATCGATATCCATCGCCGGTTCAGTTTCAGATTCGTTTGCAAAGATATTAAAAAAACCGCAAAATTGTTTGGAGATTCCAAAAAAGGTTGTACCTTTGCAATCCCGTTACGAAACGGGCTGCCGCGCAGCGGTGGAAACATTCCTCAGTAGCTCAGTTGGTTAGAGCATCTGACTGTTAATCAGAGGGTCCTAGGTTCAAGTCCTAGCTGGGGAGCCAAAGCGGACAAATCATCGGAAACGACGGTTTGTCCGTTTTCTATTTCTCGATAGTGCTCTTGGTATCCCCAAATGCGGGACACCTGGAACACTTCGAGGAGCACCTCGTATTACCGATGATTCTGCTACTGATTCTTTATCCACTCCAGGGCATCCTCCAGAGGCGTTTCCGTCAGGACATCCGGGTCGATGGGATCGTCACAGAAGACTTCTCCGGTACGGGCCACGTCACAGCCGGTGGTAAGGACCAGGCGGTCTCCACCAGGCAGCGGGAAAGGCTGATTGGCCGATGCATATCCTGCAGTAGGGCCACCGAAGACACGGACATGGTCCAGTCCGCGGAAACAGATGAGCGTAGCTTCGCCGGAGCTTGCGGTGAGAGAGTCCGTCAGGATCGCCACAGGGCATTCGATGCGGGGTCTCTCCTGCACGCCTGCCGTCTGAATGGCAAATGACAGCGGAATCCATTGCGTTCTGCCACGGGTACGGAAGCGAAGCGGTTCGTCGTCTTTGGCCAGGAAACGATGCACGGCCGCAATCATGGGATACATATTGCCGCCGGTGTTTCCCCGCAGGTCAATGACAACACCCGGGATATCCTCCGGGATGGCCGACAGGACGGTCGATGCATACTTGACTCCTTCGTCGTGATTTCCGGAGAAGGGCGGCAGGGACACCACCGGGATTCCTCCTTCCGGGAATGTAACTTCAGGAGCCGGCCATTCGGAGGCGGCATCGGAAACCACGCTGCCCGCAAGTTGCAAGAAGGAATGTTTTCCTCCAGCCACCTTGGCTGCGGTGCGGACAATCTCCTGCGCTTCTTCCAGCGACCCGGGGGTTGCGGACAGCGCCTCGGCCCTGGCCGATTCCCAGCCGGGACCTTCTGCAAAGAGTCCCTGCTTGTCCATGATGCGTATGGCCTTACGGACATACTGCCGGTTGGCATCTCCACACGAAACGACCAGCAGCATCGCTGCCAGAATAAGGGAAAACCTTTTCACTTTACTGATACTTCGTCAAAACCAGCTTCTCGTAACTCTCCTATAAATCGTCGATGGGATTATTTCCCGAGGGGATGTTCAGGGTCGTGGAGAGAGCGTTCGAGTATGTCAGGATCACGTGCCAGGAAGAACGGTCTTTCACGTCGGCATCCAGGGAGATAGTGCCGTTGGGAAGGTCATAGACAGTGAGGTTGCTGTTGGGCGAAGTCGTCGGCTCCTTGCTGTATTTCTGGGTCAGGGAAGCTTGGAGGGAGTCATAGGCTTTCTCCAGGGTGTCCCAATCCGAGATGACCAGGAAGTCCACTCGGACCGACTGGACCGGATTGCTGCCGGAAGGGGTTATCCTGCACCCGCTGTAACCGGCGAAATCACCGGTATAGGTGCCGTTCCCGGCACTCCGGAAACCGGCCTTGACCAATTCCGAGCCGAATGCCGAGAGAGAGCCGGTCATCGGGATCCCCTTGAAGGAAAGAGGAGCCGATGCGGACGTCGTGGTGGAAGAGGGTGTGCTTGAAGGGATATTGATCGTCGTCCCCTTTCCTTTTTCTTTGCCGACGCCAAGTTCTCTTTCCAGTTCCTTGATGTCATCCAGGACATCTCCGTTCGTTGCAGATTCACCGGACTGTCCTTTCGGACTGAACCAACCGCCTGATCCTTCGGAACCTCCCTTGTCGGAACCCCCGGGAAGGGGAATCACGCTCCCGAAATTGGAGGAACAGAGCCTCACGACCAGGAATACGGCCACTACGGCTACAATAAGCTTGATGATGCCTTTCTTCATAGTAGATGGATTATCGGGTTTTGTGTCATTCACAAAGATACTAAAATTTCTTGTAGCGCGGTAAACAATCGGTAGCGACACGAAAAGAGAAGAAGGAAATCATTAGGATTTCTGAATAGAACTGATTACTTTTGTATTCAGAGCCTGATTGTTCAGGCCGACAAGAATGATCCATTTCCATCCCTCCCATTATTCGGAAAACCGGTTCACTTATGGCTATTCTTTTTGTCTAACTATTACCATATGCAATTGAATCTCCCTCTCTTCTTCTACAAGAAGGTTTTTCCCTTTTTCATCATTACGTTCTTGGCAGTGGGGTTCTTCTCCTGTCAAAAGTCTCCGATGCTCAGCATCGACAGCAAATCCGAAATTGAGTTGACGGCGAATGATAATAAAGGAACGATCACCTTCACCGCTAACCGGGACTGGAATGTCTTTGTAAGTGAATCATGGGTCCATGTGGATTTAATGAATGGAGCGGCTTCGGACGGTCCCATAACCCTTACTGTGACGTACGATCCCAACCCGACTTATGATGACAGGGTTTGCACGGTGACCATTCATTCAGGCGAGTTAAGCCAAAGCGTGAGCATCATCCAGCCGGCAAAACAGGGGCTTATTGTAGAGGGACGATCCGATTTCTCCTTAGCCCCGGAAGCACAGAGCCTGGAGATTGAGGTGAAAGCGAATGTCGACTACAGTGTTTCGACCAGCGCTGACTGGATCAAACTGGTAAAAACGAAAGCATTGACTTCTAATTATCTATCGTTTACCATTGAGGAGAATCTCACTTTTGAGGAGCGAAGTGCGACCATCAGCATCTCCGGAGGTGGCTTGTCCCAGGAGATTTCGGTCAAACAGGATGCGGCCATCATGAACATGTCCCGCAAATTGATCAAGTCTGTTACGATGGAAACAGATTATCCGGATCTGAAGGAGCTCTCCAATATGAGCCTGATCCTTACCTATGATGACAACAAGCGTCTGACCCTAGTCTCCGGCGGGATGGGAGACGAGATGGCGGAAGTTATTTCATACCAGTACTCCGGCAATACGATAAACATATCGTTTTATCGGGAACCGGTCGTTGAGGCCCGGTTGGACGGGAAGGGGAAATTCTCTTCACTCATACCGTCGAACGGCGGACAAAGCCTTGACTTGTCCTATGATTCTGAAGAAAGGCTCATCTCCGCCAAGTTTGGAGAGGGCGGCATCCAGTACCAATGGAAAGGAAACGACCTGTATGCTTTCAAACCTGCGGGGCTTTCCGGTGACGATCCTTTCGGTTTCCATTTCGAGCCATCGGATTTCCTGGCGCCGGCGGAAGGTGTGGATATCAATATGCTCATCCGTTTGTTTGCTTATGAAATCGGATTTGGAGAGATCCTTGAGGATTTTCTTGGAATGCAATTGGATGTAGACGGCACGGAACTCATGCTCTTCATGTTGCCTGGCATGATCGGTAAGCGTTCCGAACACGTCCTTGCCATCCGGATAGACGATATCACGATCCCGGCGAGTGATTACCTGTATCAGTTTATAAGCCATGACGCAGAGTTCAAAGTCAGCGACGGCAGTTGGCAAAAGTTCGACCGGAACATCTCCAATAACTGGCCTTATGGCCCCGGGACGTTCGAGATCCGCTGTTCCGGCATTCCCTACCGGTATCAATCCAAACCTTGGACCTGGGTTTCCGAAGATGGGCTGATCATGACCCAGGCTACGTTCCCCATCACTTTCAACCTGGCATCTTGTACGGGAGAGCTCGTCGCTTACAATGTGGACTACGATCACGATGGTGTGATAAATCCTTGGGAGGTCGCCTTTAAAACCCAAAACGTCAACGTGACGCCGACCGATTCTTCCGAAGAATACTCCGTCCGTTTCACGTTTGATTATTATTGATTGGAAGGGTTTTTGGGGTAATCATCCTACTGTCGAGGACAATAAGAAACGTCACCGGTCATACTTTCTTCTGATGCGGCCGGGACCCGGCCCAGACGACGCCTGCCAGGATGGCGGCGCAGCCGAGTCCGGACAAAAGCGTCATCCGTTCTCCCAGGAGGATCATCGCGGTGAGCAGCGTGAAAACCGGGTTCAGATAGACATAATTGGTGGACGAGACATTCCCCAGTTTCTCGATGACCAGGTTCCAGATGATGAAACAAACCAGAGACGCCACGATGCCCAGGAAGAGGAGGTTTCCCCAGACAGCAGTCTGTCCCAGCACTTCCGGCGAAAAAGGACTTTTCTGTCCGCCGACGAAGGGAAGAATGGTCAGGAGGCCGTAAAAGAAGACTTTCCGGGTTGCGGTGACCGTACCGTACTGTCGGGTCATTTCCCCCATGAACAGGCTGTAGACAGCCCAGCAGATGGCCGCTCCGATCGCCAGCAGATCTCCTTTCGGCGAAAGCTGCAGGCGGGACCCCTCAAACGCAACGAGGGCCATTCCGGCCAGCGCGAGAACCGTTCCCCCGACAAGGGGCCAGCCCACGCGGATATTTTCCAATGAGTCCGCGAAACGGCCTTTCCCGAAACGTTTGAAAAACAGGGTGAGGATCGCTGTAAAAAGAGGAGCTGAGCAGACAAGGAAGGAAACGTTGCAGGCCTGCGTATAGGCGAGGGCCGTATTCTCCGTCAGGAAATAGAAAGAACCGCCGGTGATACCCAGAATCAGGAAAACGGCCTCTTCTTTCCAGCCGTACCAGAGTTTCCTTTCCCTTCCGGTGAGGAGGATGTATGCCCAGATTCCCGCATAAGCCAGGACGAACCGGATCCAGAAAATGTCCACCGGATGCAATCCTGCACCGATGAGGACCTTCGTGGACACGAAGGTGATTCCCCAGACCGCAACGACGGCCAGGGCCAGCAGATGAAACCTGAGTTTATTCCCTTGCATGGTTCCGCAAAAGTAATGATTTTTCCGGGCATTTTGTTATATTTGCAATAAGTATCAACCTGACCACTGATGAAAAAAATCCTAACCAGCCTGATGCTGGCGGTGTTCTGCCTCAGCCTCGGCGCCCAGGAAGCCGCACTGAAACTGATTGCCGAGAACCCGGACCGTGCAGCGAACAACATGCATTCGTACGAGTTCGATCCGATTGTCGACACAAAAGCCCCCAAAGGCTTCAAGCCGTTTTACATCTCGCACTATGGACGGCACGGGTCGCGGTACGAGCAGAACTCCACCTTTGCCAGCGCGGCGATGCGGGGTTTTGCCTACCTGGATTCCCTGGACCTCCTGACCGAAACCGGCAAGGCTCTCTATGCCGATGTCGAGGCCGTCGTCGACGCCCACAAGGGGATGGAAGGCTCCCTGACTCCCCGCGGCGCCCGTGAGCACCAGCAGTTGGCCGCCCGCATGGTGAAGAGGTTTCCCGAGGCCTTCAAGAACAAGGAGCGCTGGGAGGTGAACAGCTTCTCCAGCACCAACTTCCGCTGCATCGTGTCCATGTGCAACTTCACCAACAGCATGAAGGCGGAGAGTCCCCGCCAGGAGTTTACTTACACGAGCGCAGAGCGGTTCATGGGCTACATCAACCCGAGCCTCCGCGTCCCGCGTCCCGGTGAGGCTCCGCGCGAGCGCCCGAACTTCTCCCCGGAGATGTTGGCCTGGATGCGGGGCGGGAACCAGGAGGGCAGGTTCACCCCGGCTCCCGGCACGCCCGGCTATGACTTCACCCGTTTCCTGAAGCCCCTGTTCAAGGACTTTGATGCCGCCCTCAGGGAACTGGGCAACCCCGAGCAGTTCGTCCGTGCCATCTATTCCGCCGGCGGACTCTGTCAGGACATCGATTTCCTGGGCGTGGACATCTTCCGGAACTATTTCGTCCCGGAGGAACTGGTTTATTTCTGGGCCGGGGGCAACGACTCCATCTACCGGATGTGGGGCGGTTCCCAGGAGAACGGCGATGTCGTCCGTTTCGCCATCCGTCCCCTGCTGATGGACTTCGTCGACAAGGCAGACGCCGCCATGCAGCCCGGCAGCCACCGGACCGCCGACCTCCGTTTCGGCCACGACACCTCCATCCTGCCGCTCTTCGCCCTGATGGGCGTGGACGATCCGTTCAACCGGATCCTCCCCTACAAGGAAGCCCACGAGAAGGGCTGGTATGCTTTCTTCCAGGTCCCGATGGCTACCAACTGCCAGATGGTCTTCTACCAGAACAAGAAGGGAGAAGTTCTCACCAAGGTCCTCTACAACGAGAAGGAAGTCCTGATCCCGGGCATTGAGCCGGTTTCCGGCCCCTACTACAGATGGGATGAACTCAAGGCCCACTTCCTGGACCTCTGCAAGAAGGCGGCCGCTCCCTGGGAACGGTTCCAGAGTGTCAACAACTAAACCCTGATATGATGAAAAAGGTTCTATTCTTCCTGGCAGCGTTGCTGTGTGTATGCGCGAACGCCCAGGTCAAGGAGGATTTCGTTTCCTCCCCCAACAACCAGTCCGGCAAAGAGTATCCGATGGTAAACTCCGAAAGGTGTGTCCGCGTGAAGGTGAAGGCCCCGGATGCCAAGTCCGTCAAGCTGGACATCGGTGGAGTCAAGTATGACCTCGTCAAGGATTCCGAAGGCTTCTGGACGGGTGAATCCGCCCCGCAGGACGAAGGATTCCACTACTATCAGCTGAATATCGACGGGGCCGACGTCCCGGATCCGTCCAGCCTCTACTATTATGGCGCCAGCCGATGGGGCAGCGGCATCGACGTACCTGCGGCGGACCAGGATTTCTACGCCGTGAAGAACGTTCCGCAGGGCCAGATGCGTGAGGTCTATTACTGGTCCGAGGTCAACAAGGCCATGCGCCACATCTTCGTCTACACGCCGGCCGAATACGACGAGAACCCGACCCGGCGCTATCCTGTACTCTATCTGCAGCATGGTGGCGGCGAGAACGAATACGGCTGGCCGCAGCAGGGTCACACCGCCCAGATCATGGACAACCTCATCGCCGAGGGCAAGGCAGAGCCCATGATCATCGTGATGGAGAACGGCTCCTGGACGATGCCGCGTCCGGCCATGGGCCAGCGCCCGCAGCAGGGCCAGCGTCCGCCGCAGGGCCAGGGCCGTCCGAGAGGCGGTTTCGGCTTGCCTTCCGGCTGGGCAGATGGCTTTGCGAATACCCTGATCAAGGATTGCATCCCGTACATTGACAGCCACTTCCGCACCATTCCGGACAACAGGCACCGCGCGATGGCCGGTCTCTCCATGGGCGGCATGCAGACAAAGGCCATCACCCTCGCGCACCCGGAAGTCTTCTCCTCCCTGGGTATCTTCAGCGGCGGCACCATCACCGTAAACGACACGAAGGAGAACCCCGGATTCGCCAAGGGACTACAGCTTGTGTTCGTGAGTTTCGGCAGCCGCGAACTGGAGAACCGTGTCCGCGGCTTCGGCGACGGAACCGATCCCAGGACGGAGACCGAGGAACTCGCCAAGAGCGGCGTGAACGCACATTTCTATGTCTCGCCGGGCACGGCCCACGAGTGGCAGAGCTGGCGCCGCGCCCTGTATCAGTTCGCCCAGCTGCTGTTCAAGTAAACAGAGAATAGAATTACCGCTCAATCCCCGGGAACGCCATCAACGTATCGATGGCCTCCTGGGGATCGTCCGTTACCGAAATCAGCAGATTCCGGTACTTTCCGCGGGAGAGGAGATCCTCCAGGAGCGGATAAACGGGGATTTCCTTCGTAAAGAAGTCCTTGTCCAGGAAGATCATCGGGCTGGGGGCGCCAAAAGTCTCGTAATGGTTCTGCGCGGCATCCTGGAAGATTTCCTGGATGGTGCCGGCAGAACCGGGAGAATAGATGATGCCGCCCTTGGCAATGGCCAGCAGGACATCCTCCCGCACACTGTTGAAAAAATACTTGGCGATGTGGGTCGCGAACGGGGTGGCCGGCTCATGGCCGTAGAACCAGGTCGGGATGCCCAGGCTGCGGAACTTGTTCTGGGGATATTTCTCCCGCACTTTAAAGGCCGTCCGGAGCCATCCTTCGTCCCGGAAAGTAGGGGCGACCGACAGGATCTCCAGCGCATCGTCGAACTCTTCCATCGACCTGCCGGCCATCCAGGCGCCGAAATGCGTGGCTTCCATCGCACCGGGACCGCCGCCCGAAGCCATCAGTTTTCCCTGCTCGGTCAGCGCCTTGGCGATGAGGGCCACGCGGCGGTAGGAAGCGTCGGTTCGCAACTGGGCGTGTCCGCCCATGATGGCGACCACCTGCCGCTCGTCGAACCGGCTCAGGAATTCCCGCATCGCATCGCCGATGGCGCGGTCATGCATCGTACGGCCCAGGGTTTCCCGGATGTCGTCACAGTCGACTCCCTTTTCCTTGTAATCGGCGTAGACCCGTGCATCGAAGCAACTGCAGTAGGTTTCTTCGTTCTCCGGATCGTAACCCGCATACAGGCTTTCACCGGAATACAGTTTCCCCCGGAAAGTATTGTAAATGCGCCCCATCCGGGGAAAAACCAGACAGGTACTGCCGATATGTCCTTCCATTTCGGCGGGAATCTCGCAACCGAGGAAACAGCAGTCGGAGAACCGGTGCCCTGCAGCCACATACTGGGGGACCTGGTTGAAGTCGATGTACTGGAATGCGTAACGGGAGATGGCTCCCGTCTCGTCCGGAGCGGGAAGCAGGGTGACATCCGATATCTCCTGGTAAGGTTTATTGGCCATCGTCTTAGTGTTTCAAGGTGTTAAAAATACAAATATTCGGCAAGAACTACAACAGGATGTTGATCCCCAGTCCAATAAGGACGAGCCCGCCCACGATACGGGCGGAGTACCCGAGCTTCCGGCCGATGAAGCTGCCTGAGAGCATCCCCACCACGACCGAAAGGACCGTAAAGACGAAGATGGAGAGGGCGACCGGCCATATTTCGCTCCAGGGGGCAGTGTCCATGGACATGGACAGGCCCACGGCGGACGCATCGATGGAAGTGGCGACCCCGCCCAGGGCGATGCTCTTGACTCCGCTCAGGTTCAAGTGGTCCGTCTTGCCGCGAATGCCGTCGATGAACATCTCCCCACCCACAAACAGCAGGAGCAGGAAGCCGATGACATGGGCCGCTTTCCCGAAATGGCCCACATACTCCGATATCAGTTCCGTCGCCACCGTTCCCACCCCCCAGCCGGCGAGGAAAAGCCCGGTCTGGATGACGGCGAAGACAGAGGCAATGGTCCAGACCTTCCTCCGGACCTCCTCACGGGTTACGGTAACACTGGAGCAAAGCGCTACGGCGAAGCAGTCGGCGCATAGGGAAATGCCCAGCAGGATGGCACTGATGATGACGCTCATGGCTTGAATTCCTGACGGTTGAGGATGGACCGGCCCAGGGTGAGTTCATCGGCATATTCCAGGTCGTCGCCGAAACCGAGACCGCGGGCCAGGGAGGAGAAGCGGACCCCGGTGTGGACAAGTTTCCGATAGAGATAGAAAGCGGTGGATTCTCCCTCCACGTCGCCGCTGAGGGCGAAGATCACCTCCGCATTCCCTGGTTCGGGGAGCGCCTCCACGCGCTGGACCAACTCGTTGATATTCAAGTCAGAAGGGCCGATGCCGGCAATCGGGGATATGATGCCCCCAAGAACGTGGTATACGCCGTGATACTGGCCGGTGTTCTCGATGCTCATCACGTCGCGGACACTTTCGACCACGCAGATGGCACTGTGGTCACGGGAATGGTCCGAGCAGATGGAGCAGATCTCTTCGTCCGAAATCATCCGGCATTCCCTACAATAGCGGGCCTCGTCGCGCAGCCGGTTCACCGCTTCGGTGAAATGATGGACGTTCTCCTGGGGCTGGCGGAGCAGGTGCAAGGCCAGCCGGAGGGCGCTGCGCCGCCCTACCCCGGGCAGGGAGCCGATGGCCTCCACGGCGTCGGACAACAGTTCGGAGGGATATCTTTCTTTATACGCCATGATAGTCGACAAGTCCTTCCATCGGGGAAGGGATAAAACGGGAGAAGGTCAGTCCGTACTCGGCGCCCAGGCGCTCAAGTTCAGCGCGGCAGGCGCAGCCAAAACCGCCGACCACGCCCACGGGAAGCCGGTCATATCGAACGAGCGTCCGTTCGAACAAGTCCCGGAAATTCCTGTCAATCAACGCACTGACATAGGAATCATGCCGGTGTTCCAGCAGGAAGGGAGCCAGACTGCCCAGATAGCGGGACGGAGCGGCGCTCTTATAGATGTTGCGCACGACGGACGCATAGTCCGTTTCATGGAGCAACGAAAAATCCTCCACCAGGTCCTCCGGGACAAGGTCCTTCACGAGATCCGCCAGAAACATCCGCCCCAGGGCGGCGCCGCTGCCCTCGTCACCGATGATGAAGCCGCCGCCGTGGATGTTCCGGACGATCTTCTCTCCGTCATAATGACAGGTGTTCGAGCCCGTTCCCAGGATGGCCGCGATCCCCTCGGCATGTCCGCACGCTGCCCGGGCCGCGGCCAGCAGGTCCGAAGCATACTCGGTCCTCGCCTCCGGGAAACGCGCCCGGAAAACCTTGTCCAGACCGGTGGGGAACTCCAGCAGGCCGGCGGCATAAAAATGGACCTCCTCCACGTCGGAGAAATGCTCCAACGCCTCCGCGAACACGGTGGCGTTGGCCTCTTCCGCTATCGTGGAAAGGTTCATGCCCGGGGTCTGCAGGCGTTCTATGCTTCCGTCCAGGGACACGGCGCACCAATCGGTCTTGGTGGCGCCGCTTTCAACAATCAGGATCATACTTCCACTCCTTTCTTTTTCCAATGGTAATAGCCGTACACCGCCGAGGCGATGTAGGCGAGATACAGGAACGCCATCCAGTACTGGCCGTTCACCACGCAGAGCATCGTCGTGAGGGTATTGGCCACCACCCAGAGCATCCACTGCTGGATATACGAACGGGTGAGCCACCAGGTCGCGATGACGCCCAAAACCGTCGCGGGAGCGTCCATTTCGGACACCGTGTCCCCGAGGGCGCGGAACACCCAGATCAACACGAGCGAGCCCAGAACGAATCCCACGGCGCTCCACAAGGCCGTTTTCTTCGGCAGTGCCCGGAGATGGATGACGTCCTCCCCCACGGCTTCCCCATCCTTTCTCCACTGGATCAGGCCGATGACGGACATCAAGACGTAATAGACGTTCAACCCGGTCATCCCCCAGTTCCGCTGCACGGCGAAACTGTATGCACACGCGGCCCCCGTGAGGATGCCCACCACCCACATGGCGTTCTTCTGGAGAATCTCCAGGACGACATAGGCGAGGCCCGTCACCAGGGCGAAAATCTCAATGGCTTCAACGATACCCATGGAACCCGTTACCACTTGGTTGTGAAGAATTCCGGCGTCACGCGCAGCATCACCCAAGCCCATTGGAGCCGGTTGTGGTCAGCACTCCGTTTGAGGAGGGACATCGTCTCCGTTCCTTTCATGAATGAATAACCGGCGCTGAGGGATACTTCCTTGCCGAAGGTCCAGGTCGCAGACAGTTCCAGTTCGTGTCCCAGGGCCTTTTTGGCTTCGGGAATCGGAGCGGCCGTGGACAGGAAATGGTATGCCGCATCCATCGACAGTTTCTCTCCCGGAGTCCAGGTGGCTCCGGCATACAGGTTCTGCAGGCCCGGCGTAAAACCGTACACGTAGGTCGTTACATAGAAGAAGTCCATCGCCCCGTAGAACTTATGGTGCGAGCCGTACAGGGAGCTGAATCCCCGGACCACGTCGTGGTGGGTCAGGCCGATCTCGCCCTGTCCGGGAACGGCGAAATCCTCATCTCCGCTCAGGTAGTCGTAACCCGCGCGGAATGCCCAGCGGGAAGACGGTTTTGCAACGGCTTTGACGCTGGTCATCCAGGCATCGATTGGGATGCCCCATTGTTCCTTTCCCCATTGGTAATAATAGGCGGCTTCCAGGTCCCAGTTGTCCGGTTTCCAGGACAGGAAGGTACCCGCCAGCTTCTGGAAGAAGGTATCTCCGGCACCACTTTCATCCAACACGGACTGCACGCCGATATCGACGAACAGCAGAGACGCTCCGAATCCCGTTTTCGGGACATCATAGTGATACCATACGGCAACCAGCGATTTGTAGGGCTGGATGCCCTCGGAATATCCGTTTCCTCCCTGGCTCATGTTCGCCACGTCCTGGTTATATCCCCCGAAGAGGTGAACCTTGTGTCCGCCGTGCTCGAAACCGGCTTTCAGGCCGTCGTGGGAAGACCCGGTCATGGACCAGTCGTCCGAACCGAAGATGCGCTGGTCGTCATACGAGAGGCTTTGGCGGCCCACCTTGGCGAAAAAGCCCTTGGAAGACTGCATCTGCACCCAGGCCTCGTACATGGACAGATTGCTCCCTTCCGAACTGCCCCAGGTGCCGGCGTGCTGGGCGGTGAGGCACGCAGTGAGCCAGGACCTGGTGTAAGAAGCCCCGAGGCGTGTCCTGCCCAGAATGAAGCGGGCGGAATTCGCCACCCCCTCCCCTTCTTCCGATAAGGAAAGTCCTCCGTCACGGATCTCCCCGCGCGTCATATAATCGGCATCCACAGAGAACGCGTTCTCCTGCGCCCGGGCGCCAAAAGGCAGGGCAAGGAGAAGGGACAGGACCATCTTTTCGATGAATGGTTTCATATCATTCCGGGCCATTCAGAGATATTTTCAAAGATAGCAATTGTTTCGTACCTTTGCAAACAATCTGATTGACATCTATGGACAAGAAAAGTTACGCATTCGGTATGAGCCTCGCCGGCAACCTGCTTCAGTCGGGCGTGCACGGGCTCAACTTCGACGACTTCGTGGCCGGTCTGAAGGCCATGCTGCAGGGAGAGGAACCCGCCCTCTCGATGGATGAGGCGGGAGAGGCCCTGGAACTGTTCTACAAGGAAATGGAGGAAGAGGCATCCGAACGGGCCGCCGCGGCCGGTGCCGCCGCGAAGGCGGAGGGCGAGAAATTCCTCGCCCAGGCCGCCCGCGACCCCGAGGTCCGCGCTACCGGCAGCGGCCTGATGTACAAGGTGCTGAAGGAAGGCACCGGCAAGAAGCCTTCCGCCACGAGCCAGGTCAGGTGCCATTACGAGGGTACCTTCCCGAACGGCCAGATCTTTGACAGCTCCTACAAACGGGGAGAACCGGCCGTGTTCGGCCTGAACCAAGTGATCAAGGGATGGACCGAAGGTCTCCAGCTGATGGCCGAGGGCGCCAAGTATGAACTCTACCTTCCGTACAACCTGGCCTATGGTGAACGCGGAGCCGGCAATGCCATCCCGCCCTACTGCGCCCTGAAGTTCGTCGTCGAACTCCTTGAGGTTCTTTAGCCCCATACTGATCCTATTGTTGACCGCTTCCCGGGCCCTGGCTCAGGAAGCGGATTCCCTTCGTGCCGCCCGGGTCACGGCGGCCCTCGAGATCGCTCCGCCATCGGCAGCCGCAAATGCCGAACGGCTCCGTGCGGCGGAGAACCTGCCGGCGGCCATCCGCGAGTTCAGTGGCCTGCAACTGCGCGACTATGGCGGTGCGGGCGGTCTCAAGACCATCAATGTCCGTAGCCTGGGCAGTGCGCACACCGCCATTTTTCTGGACGGAGCGCCCATCGACCATGCGCAGAACACGCAGGTGGACCTGGGACGGATCTCCACCGAAGGGTTGGAAAAGGCGGAACTCTTTCAGGGTCAACGATCCCGGCTCCTGCAGACCGCCCGGGAGTATGGCAGCGCCAGCGCCCTGCACCTGACCAGCGCCCTGCCCGCTCCGGAAGGCCGGAACGGTTTCAAAGTGCGGCTTCGGGGCGGTTCGTTCGGCACCCTGTCCCCTTCCGCCGCCTGGGAGTCCCGCTGGTCCCCGGTGCTTTCTTCCCGCATCCAGGCCGGCTTCACCCACGCCCACGGACGTTATCCCTTCCACGTCAAGGACTTCCGGAATACGCCGGAAGGATACAAGGGTTATGACACCGTAATGGTCCGTCAGAACTGCGACCTGACGGAATTCCGGGCCGATGCGCATCTGTTCTACACGCCCGCAGGAGGACGATACGATGCCCGCATCTCCTGGTACGACGCCGACCGGGGCATTCCCGGACCGGTGTACAAGCAGGCCGAACGCTATCCCCTTTCCATGGACCGGCAAGGCGACCGGAACCTCTCCGTGCAGGCCGGCGGCGAACAGGAACTGACGCCCGGCCTGTCGTTACTCGTACGGGCAAAATATGCCCGCGACATCCTCCAGTATCTGGATGTTTCGGAGATCGACCCGGCCGTCTCCGCACAGTGGGACT
>JAEEGL014040230.1_pt1 | contig 14292 bp, 13 predicted proteins | sample 9134231 | NCBI WGS metagenome assembly JAEEGL01 (sample SAMN16246548, study PRJNA631951) | gut metagenome | biome: gut microbiome; feature: rumen; material: fiber-attached | host: Bos | place: Iran: Karaj | collected 2018-10 | reverse complement strand
ATTCGTAATGTTCAATCTCTTCGTGTACTAATGAAAAAAATAGCAGAAACCATTACAAGCGAAGTTTCCTATACTAAACTACATAACGCAATTACTTCGATTGGAATTAAAATAAGCAAAGACTCCCTTATCTCTTATGTAGGGTACGCAGAAGACGCTTATTTAATTTTTAACACACACAATTTTATTGGGAAATTTACTGAACGAGAATCCACACCTAGATATTATTTTTATGATAATGGCTTGCTTAATCTCTTTTTGATTAACAAGGATCCTCTTCTTTTAGAAAACACTGTCGCCATACATTTGAAGCGAATGTTCAATGACGATTTTTACTATTTCAAATCATCAAAAACTGGCATTGATATAGATTTTTATATACCATCAATTTCCACCGCGATACAGGTAACATACACACTCGATACTTTTAATATTGATAGAGAAACAAAAAGTCTTATAGCCCTTTCTAAAGATGAAACCACAAAGGTAGACAACTATATTATTGTAACTTTAGAAGATGAAGAAAAAACAATTGATACCAATGATATAAAAATACAGGTCATGCCTTTGTATAAATTTCTATTATACCGCGTTTGATAATACGATTTTAGGCTCCAGCAAAACTGGAGCCTTTAGCGTCAACAGAATTGCTAGATTTCTATTTTAGCCCACTATGTTCTTCGGCAGAGATTTCACGCCCTTTATAATAAATGCTGGTGCGATTAATATCGCAAAGCTCAGCAGCAACGCTGACAGGAATTTCTTTTTCCAGTTCCTTAAGAGATTTGGCTGTATATCATTTTCGGTAGCGATGACATTGAGTTCCTTTTCTCCCTTGAGAACCTCAGGGACTAATTTTGCTTTGAATTCTGGTGAAATGTTCTTTTTGTACGAGACATAATAATGATTCCTTTCTTGAATTGTCTTTCTGCCGAAAGAAGCAATTCTTTTGTTTTATAATCGTTTATAAAAGCTAGCATTCTTTTATAATGTTTTATAATTTCAATTTTGTTTTATAAAAGCAAGCTACATCCTGCAAAAGCTATATTTAATCTATCTGCATTCATCATAAAATAAATGGTTTCAAGTGTTTCTCCCATATATCCAATGTACCGATCAGCTCTTTCACTACATTTAGGTACAGAAAGCTCTTCAACCTCAGCTAAAATCCCAAAGAGCCACTGACAATAATCTACCAGCACTCCTCTTTTAGCTATAATCACATTATAGTTATATAAGCTCTGTTGGTTTAATATTTCTTTTATCTTAGGAATCTGATCAGGATGCTGGTGCTCTATTGCTCTCATCAATGCATTCCAATCTCCATCCTTAATGTATCTCTTGCGATGTGCTTCTATATTAGGTTCATACATTAATGGGAACGGAAGCACAACATCTATGTCATTTGCAGAAAGTCTCGTCAAATCTGATTCAGATAAATCTAACATACGACGATATTGACACAGACCATAATAATCAGTGTCACTTGCTTTGTTTAAAACATTTTTCCACTGCCAATATAATGCAGTAAGTTCGCAATAATTTGGATTTTCCTTAGATATATTGTCCCCTGTATTGTCAAATATAAGCGCTTTCATATTATCCGGTCCTGCTGCACCAACATGAATAGGACTTATATAATTAGGAATATCGTATTTACGTTTTAAGGCCTTATCATATTTGGAACAGGCCATGTAGATATTAAGTTTTGGAATCTTTACTCCTTCAGATAACGCATACAAAGATTTAATGTCATTACCTGCCTTAAAAGCTTTTGTATAGATATTATTTAAATACTCCCTCTCAGCTAAGATGATGTTTGTAAAACCTTCATTATTCAACAACTTGACGATTTCATCCATAACTGTTTTTGGGGTTGCCACTATCACTTGGACGCCATTTTTATCTGTACATTCTGCAGAAAAAGTGCGCAATTCAATAACAGGGAGTCCAGCTAAACTAACCGGATTCCCTTCCTTACTTGTTACCACAAATCCCAAGATTTCGTCCGTTGGATTTGCTACTATATATGCCTTGTATACCGATAAGGCGATTCCTTGTGCACCGTAGATTACTGTATTCATGTGCTACTACTCCTGAATTAATTAGGCACAAATTTTATTTCCTAATATAGCATTTGTAATAATGATACTAGCTCGGTATTGCATATAAAACTGTTTCTGTATCAGTATAGCTATAATGTCTCAGATACAGTTTGTAATCAGGATTCATCTCTAGTATTTTAAGCGGTATTTCAACAATATCTTCAGGCTTATGATAAACACAAATTGCAAGCTTTGGTTTTTCCTGAATTATTGTTTGTCTTGCCCCATCCAAAGCTTTCGATTCGCTTCCCTCAATATCCATTTTGATAAATGTTATTGGGGTCTTAGTTTCAATATCATCTATGACGGTAGTTTGAATTTCCATATCACCATCCTCTGAAATTGCACTGTTTTCCTTCACTCCTGAATTGAACTTTAGCGTTTCCTCACAATTCCATAATCCTCGTTGAATAACATTTACGTTATCATATGATTGAAATTTCTCTACAGTCTTATTAAAATTCTCAAAGTCCGGTTCAAATAAATAAGAATATGCTGAATCTGTACACAAATCAAAAAAACGAATCGTATCTTGTCCGTCAAGAGCTCCACCATCTATAAAGACTTCATGCTCTTCAAACTTAACTATGTCCAAATCAAAGTACTGATTATATTTTCCAAGCCACCATTCTTTTTGTGGCACAAAACTCCTTGGGTAATACCCAAATCATTTAATTGCCTTTTTATTTCTTGCGCCCCAGCATTAACACCAATAATTACATTTTTATCTGTAATACCAACTAGCTCTTTTGGAGAAATCACTTTCACTCCATGTCTTTCAGTTCCCCACAAAGAACTATTATTGTCACAAATAGCATAAACAGGAATATTTATATTTTTTAATACCTCTATGATTTGATAACCAGCAAATCCACCTCCAAAAACTATATTTTTACGAGACCTCTCTTTAATCCAGTTAATAAGGTTGTACATCTGATTATCTTTTTTATAGCGCAGAATTTCCTGGTCCACCATCTCACTGATATGTTTTCTACCCCCGCTAATTGAAAATAGGACTCTCTGCAGAAAAATATATTTTGATTGTTCATCTTCTAGGTGATTATAAACTCTTTGAATTTGACTAATCATCATTGGCACCTTTTACTCAAGCCCAAATGCTTTTAACGTTCTTTTATCGAATACTATACTCTCGTCCAATCCGTAAATACGTTTTAGAGGATACATTGTTTCTAAAGTCCTTATGATAGATTTCCTTGCGTCAGCATATGAAGAAGCAACTACTATTTTTTCACAATCATATTCGCCAATATCTTCCGGTGAAATCACATCAATTCCAGGTATAGATATATGCTTATAATTCAAATCAGCTACTGCTAAAACATTGCAAAAATTAGAATTCATTATCCCTTTTGCCAATCGCTGTCCCCATAATCCTGCACAATAAATAATGATATTATCGTTCTTGTTTATATCCGGAAACGGGAATAAATAATTGGACTCATATATGCCTTCATGAAGAATATCTGCCCTAGGTATCATTAAAAACAGCACGTATTTCATCCACTGTTCTTGAAAATCATATATATTCTTTCCTTGAAGAAACTTATTTCTTGTGGTTTGATAGAGTGTCCTAAATCGTTGTCTTTCAGCTTTGATATCTAGATTCTGTTTTCTAACCATCGAGTTTTCAACTTGACGGTAATGATACAGGCATTCTTGAAGAATATATATTCCTCTACAATGTAATAAGCATGGATATACTCCTGCTGCATCCTCTCCCATAACTATTGAATCATCAACCGAATTAATATACTGCTCTATTGCCTCCCTTTTAAAGAGTTTGTCACAGTAGCTAGGGAAAATTCCCCATCGAAAGAACGCTTCATTCACAATCATCTTAGGGAAAACTTTTTCTTTTAATTCCTCTCCAACATATCTTCCTTCTGGAATTCCGTGACAAACCACTTTGGATTCATAAGCCCGCTCTTCGATTCGCCCACACATGGCTACATCCACATCAAGTAAACATAGCTTTTCATATAATTTTTCGTACATATCAGGATCTATCCAATCATCACTATCAACAAAGCCTATGTACTCACCCGTTGCAATGCTTAACCCTTTTTTTCTAGCAGAAACAAGTCCTCCATTTTCCTTGTGGACAGCTTTTATACGACAGTCTTTTTTTGCATACTCATCACAGATGTGCTCGCTACCGTCAGTGGAGCCATCGTCGACGAGGACAATTTCGATATCCTTATATGTTTGATTCAATATTGAATCAATGCATTTTTCTAAATAATCCGCTGCATTAAAAACCGGAACTATTACGCTTATCACCTTTACTCATCCTTTTGTAATAATGTGATACAATCTAAGTTCTTACAATTAGCCCAATCGATTATATGTTGCTCTACAACCTTTAACCCCGCTCTATGAGCCAGATACGCAAATAAATCTGCACTCATATAATTGCGTCCATTTTTTCCTGTTGTAAAATCAATTCTATAATCCTCTGTATTATTAGAGTGATGAATCAATGCCATGCCATTTTGCTTTAATATCCTTCTCATTTCTTTTAAATAGCTGTAAATATCAATCATCTCGAAATGAACCATCGAATCATAAGAAAATACACAAGTAACAGATTCATCAACGATTTCTTTCAAATCCTGTCCGTTATTGCAATAATATTTGATTATATTGTATTCGCTAAATCGCTTCTTGCACAGCTCTATATTATTCCTTTGGATATCAACCAATATTACTTGCTTGCAATTATTAATGTAGAAAGGCACATGTCGCCCTCTTCCACAAGCAATTTCAACACATATTTCAGTATCAAGCTTATTAAACATTTTTTTGAACAATGATGACTGATCCCAGAAAATACCCGTATTTTCATTGGACTCAGCACTTTCAAAATAATCGTCCATTTGTGTAAAATGATAATCACCAATTAAACGTCTTTTCTTCTCTTCGTCCTCATTTTCACAATATAACAACTCGGCGATATCTTTGTGACATAAACCTTTTTCTTCTATATTCTTGATGATATCTTCTCTAGTCTTTATATCTAGAATAGACACTACAATAATATCTTCTGATCCAACCTGTTCAATTGGAACAATAGGATATAGATTTTCACCTACTGTTATCTCACCTTTTTTATAGGTGTCAATAAAACCATTAATTTCAACTTTGTTTTCTCGCAACAGTTGGGCATATTTTTCCCCCATCGCCCCAGCTCCAAAAATATATAACATTACGTCCCCCTGTTATTTTAGTCTTCCTGTAATATCGCTATTAGTTCATTTATTGAATATACCTTGTAAGAACCTTTAAATTCTTTACTTAATTCATCAACCACCTCTTTGTTATTTATTGCCACAATAAGAGTATCGATGCCTTCCGGCATTTGCTCCTTTTGTATAACTGGTAAATCATCAATATAATCCGCGTTTCTGTCAATTAAGATTGGAGAGAATCCTTTTTTTATCAGCGCTATATATATTTCTCTTCCTATGTCAGCTGCTCCGTATATTGCAACCTTCTCATGTAAAATAGTATTTAAAATAGAAGACTCATTTTTTTCTAATATTTTTCTAATTGAGAATGCAATAACTAAATTATCAAGTTGTTTTACATGTATCTTTCGTAATTTTGTTCTCAAGTCATTAAGCTTTTGAATATCATCATTTCCGAATAACCCAGATTCAACCAAAATTTTTATCACTTCTTCTTCTGAATCCATCATCTGGTTAGTATTTGTTGAAGTATTAAAGCCAGTAATCCGGTGTTCAAATAATATTACATCGTTTAGTTTAACTTTCTTACCCATGCCAAACATCAATAGCCATAGGAAATAATCATCAGCGCCATTATTCGATACTATTTTTTCCTTCCATATATCTGGGATTGCATCTTTTTTTATCAAGGCTTGACCTGGAGATACGATTGAGCACCAATTGTTAAAAAGAAAATCTTTCGTCACTACATCTGAAAAGTTGAAGGATTCTGTGTAGTGTTGTTTGTTTCCATTTTTTAATTTGCATACAGTCATATCAGCATCACCTATGCAGCTCAACTGACTTTTTAAATAATCAGGATATATATAATCATCCTGATCTAAAAATAAAATATAAACGCCACCGGCTTCTTTTAATCCACGCACTCTTGACGCATGAATACCTAAATTTTTTTCATTATTAATAACTTTAATCTGAAGCTCATGAATAGAAATATCTTCAATAAAATCATCTGGATAATCGTTAACAAATATCAATTCTACTGCTTCATCAATTTCGTATTTACATTTTTCAACCTGATTGATAATAGCATTTATATAATTTTGCCCCTTATATAAAGGTGTTATTATGCTCACTTGTACTTTATCAACCATAGCTATTTTTCCCCTCTAATTATTCCCCTATGTAATTCAGTTGATATATATGTTTCTCTACAAGAATATGGGAACCACATATAGCCTTTCGTCGTTTTGTGCTTTATAGTATGCTTATCCATAAAAGTTTCAATTAATTCTTGATCAAAGTCACTATGATATGCACAAATAGCTAGTCTGAGACTTTTTGCCTTATTAATTAATTGCTCAGCTCCCCTTAGAGCATCCCACTCAGCGCCCTCTATATCCATTTTCACGAAATTGACCGGTCTATCAATCAATGCATCTAATGTATCAGTTATTCCTATTTCATTAAATGCGCCCAAAAATGAATGTATAATATGTACTTTTTCCCCATAATCTTTGAAAGTATATTTTAATGCCTCTATCCATAATTCATCCGCATCAATCAAATATATTTCTCTTGCCAAATCTATATAGTCCAGAGCAAAAATTCCTTCTGCTGCACCTGCATCAATGATTACATCATTTTTTCCCGGCTTAAAATCATCATCGCAATACCTATGTGGTGATTCTTCATCTTGCTCAATTAGTAAAGATTTGTAATAATCCTTTGCCTTTTGTTCAGTATCAAATTTTCTTGATAAATACAGTTTTTTAGAATTATGTAGAACATAATACAAGCCACATTCTTCATCTTTGACCACTGCTATTTTTTTCTCATCATATTTTTCCGCGAAGGGATAGTTAAACTCTCGGAGTTCATGATTCCTAAGATAATTAATAATTTCTATTATCTCTTTATTGTTACTATCACTATATTTATCCAATATGGCCTGCTTATAGAAATAGAACTTATTAGCAGTTCTATTTGAATAACTCGGATAATCTTTAACTATCTGGGAATATATTTCCGCATACTTATCAGTTAATACAACAATAATATCAGCAATTTCTTCCTTTAAAATATCCGGACTTGATATTACGTAATTACGAAATTTATTGCCCCATTTTCTCTCGTTGTTGTCCACTATTCCCACAATTTCATAATTAGAAATATATGCACATCGAGTAAAGGTCTTTTCCGCTATTTCACCTGTTCCCCAGATAACAACCTTTTCCACTGGTTTATCTCCTTATTTCTGCGATGACTTCACTCCTATATTTTCTCATATAATCTAATGTTTCATCTGTCTCAATATCGTCATATTTGATAACTTCGCTTACAGTTTTATTAGGTATATCGCACCTTTCTGTAACCCCTCTTAAATACCATTCGTATTCTGTGTCTAATTGACCAATATCAATTGCTCTAAACCCTTTTTCACACAAATCATAAGCCATCACTGTTGCCACTGGACCTAGAATAATCATTATTAGCTTGCCTGTTCCATAAGTACATACACACTCAAGTAAATGGTCATATACATCAAAACAATTTTTATCCAATGTCAAAATCCGTTCAACCGATTTTGCATTATTTATTAAATCATTTCCTACTCCAAATCGAGTACTAGTCCCTTCTACTATCAACAAGTCTTTTCCATTCCACAGCCTTTTTATATTATCGAATCTTTGACTCGCATTTTCCTTATCCCGGTATATTATGTAAGGGCGTGATAAGTAAGCATCATAATAAGTCCTGTTCATATCTAACAACGACATATGCGCAGCCCTAGTTCCACGACCTAGATATTGTCGAATTGCTTCTGCTGCATCATTTGTATATTTATCTAGCTTTCCATAATTATCCGCTATTGCAACTATCAAATCATCAAGCTTTGACTCTAACACCTGTAAAAGTCTATCTGCTAATTTACCATTAACATCTTGATAATTCGTTCTTTTTCTACCTAATATTATTTCAAATTCATTATCACCAAATCGTGCCAGTGACTTTTGGCTCTCCACAAGCATATTTACTGTTTTCTCAGCATTGATGATACTTGGTATTTCTTTTCTTTCCTCTAGCTGACTTGCATATATTTCATATGATATATTTTCAACAGTAGGAATTATTCTTTCAAAATAGTCATTCCACAGTAATTCTTGCTTCCACTTATACTCATCAATTACATCCCAGTAAAGGCAATTATTCACATCTTCTATAGAATAAAAACAGATAATTTTATTTTCACTCACTCCTAAGTTAACTAATTCTTCTTTAACCCCATCATATTTCATCAAAGAAATAATAATCTTATCTATAGATTTATCTATCTGCTTATTATTAATGATAGGTATACCATCTAATTCCTTTAACTGACAGTAGTTATCTATATATCCAACTATAACGATGTCTGACTTTCTAATGCATTTATCGAGTATTTGTTTGCCTTTTCCCAAACCAAAAATATATACATTCTGCATAATCTTTACTCCTGCTCAGCCGCTGGAATAGGATATTTTTTAGCATCTGCCCCCCTACAATATCTGCACATACTTAAATATCCATTCGGAATGTAACCCATTTCATATGCTAAAAATTCCTCCTTTGGCTCGTTCTTGCTTAAGTCATAGTATTCATCCAGCCCAATGTCATATCCACAATTTTCAGATACACTTCGTGCCATTACACAATAATAAAATCGATTGTCTCTAACTTCACTGCATATAGTCCTACACTTCTGAAAAACCCTACATAGGCTAATTGCATCCTCACCATTATCAACTTCTCCAAACCCATAATCGAACCAAGAGTCTATTTCATTCGTTTTCCATACTATTCTTTGAAGATTCTGCACTGCTTCATCAAAATCTATATACGTTTTTTTTAGTCTAGGAATTGATAACTCATAATTAGATATTCTAAGTGTAACATCGTATTTTTCGCATATCTCTATTATTTCTTTTCTAGGTACAATCGTTCCATTTGTTGTGATAGAAAACATTCCTATTTTTGGCCGATATTTTTTACCAATATACTCAATTGCTCTTCCTAATTCCTTACTTAGGAAAGGCTCTCCTCCAATGAGTACGAACTCTCTCACATAATCAACTTTGGCAAAAAAGTAATCCGCACTTCGTTTGATTACCTCCCAAGGCATGTCCGCCTTATTCATTGGCACTTTATTACAACCATGTGCACATTTTTTACAGTTCAGTGTACATCTCTCTGTCAAGCAAATTTGAGATACTTCAACATATACTTTTTTGTAGCCATAAAATGACAAATATGGAAATACATTTTTTAAAAAACTATAAGCTTCAGCAAAATCTTTTCCCTTTTTTAATCCTCTCTGCACTAGCCATTCACTAATTTCAGCAGTATTTTTATCACTTGCTGCAATTATTACATATGAATCTGTATTTCTTGAAAAGTAATAATCCGAAGAAACTACATCATAACCTTTCCAGCCTTTACGTTGTTTTCCACAATCATTATCAATAAAACACTCTACCAACCCATAGTCTATAAATACTGGAGCTATTTCATTGCATATTAATCCGCAACCCCAAATTACAACCTTCCTATTATTTGAAAATATATCGCAAATAATTTGTCCCTGTTTTTCTATTAAAGTTGCAACATCACTCTTATTCATAAAACACCCACTTAACAATTAGCGCTAAACAATGAGTTCCTTTGATCTTAATAACAGTATTTTTTCTGGTAAAACGTTATAATCCTTTACTAATGTACTTTTTATTCTCTCTTGTAATTCAACATTTTTAATAGCAATGATAATGCGTCCATATTCTCTACTCAAACCATCTTCTATACTAAATAATGGATAGTTACATCTTATTAATTCGGTCTTATAGTCCCTATCAACCCATGCCACAATATTGTTTTGTTTTCCATGAATTTTAATATACCTAAAAAAAGCCTGGCCACAGCCCCCAGCCCCATAAATTATAAATGGTTCATCTAACTGCTCGTCTGATATATAAAACTCCCAATTATTTAATAATGATGGATGGATATCATATAGCGTAGTTATTCTATGTCGTTCAATCATTAAAATATATTGCTTCAGCTGTTGGAGCAAATCATCCTTTTTCTCACTACGTTCAAATGCTGAATATAGCCATTTATATAATATATAATCATTGAAATGCAGCCGTTCATCTTTAGAATTACACATTGAGCCATTTCTAATGCAGTAATGATAGTAAAGTCCATGTGTTATGCAAATCTTTTTACATTTCATCATGTAGCTATAAAAAACAGCTGCATCCTCACCATATGTAATATCTTTTGGAATCTTCTCTAGTATCTCGAGCAATTTTTCTTTTCGGAACAGCTTATTTACCAAGTTACAATATAAACCAAATTCGTCTGCGGAATAGTCCCATAACATTGTAGGATAAATATCTTTCTCTAAGTCACTATATATACCAGGTGTAAATCTATCCAATATCTCCATTTTTGTTCCATCGTCAAACTCTTTTATTATTCCTGAAGAGATCATATCAATTGTTGAATCAGACATAATATTGCTCAAATCACAAAACATTGTTTCGTCTATATAATCATCACCATCAACAAACCCTATTATGTCCCCACTAGCAAATCTGACACCATCAAGTCTTGCAGATAATAATCCCTCATTTTTCTTTCTTTTAACAGTTATCCGCGAATCTTCTTTAGCTAATTTTTCTACTAGATAATAAGAATTATCCGTTGAGCCATCATCTATCACTATAATCTCAAAGTCGTTTATTAACTGATGCATAATGCTATTAAGGCATTTTTCTATGTATTTTTCGCAGTTATAAACTGGAACTATTACACTTAACATATAGTCACCTTTTTATTCTCGAATACAAAATTTTTATGCTCTGTCTAAATTCCTCCACCAAACATATTCTTTTACATACTCACCAACATCCATAGTACTAGCCAATCTTTTTCCAGCAACACTCTGTCTTAAATATTCTTTAGTCCATTTAAGCCCTAATACATTGGACACACACTGATAAAGTAACACCTCATGCCCATCTAGATTAACAACGTTTTCATCACAATCATCTTCTATACCGAGCATATGCATAACTTTGATAACCATATCCTTAATCAGATAATTCGTTGGATGTCCAACATCATAAAAAAGTTGCTTTTTTTTATAGTTTTCAACTATGAAATCATATTCGTCTATATCACACTTTTGTATTCGTTCTTTAAATTTTGAAAAAACAGAGTTTAAATTCTCTTCTATTTCTTCTTTTTTTATTGGACAACCATTTAAAATTTCATATACTATCCTTTCAACATCCCAACCTTTTTCTATACACTCATTAATGATTCTATCCTCATGTGGAAACATACCGTTAAAATCCTCTCCAATCGGACGACAACTTCCTGGTATATCCTGTGGAAAAAACGCTTTTCCCATACCAAACAAATTAGGTATTACTATTATCTTAGTATTATTAGGAGATAATTCCTTCAAATAATCCAAACTTAGTTTCTTCCCATATGAATTATCTTCTCTTATATCCTGACTAATAATAATATCTGTATTTTTAATTACATTTTTTTCAATCTCTTCTATATCTTGTACGCATTTAAGCGGATAAATCCCATAGTTATCAACAAACTCTTTTGACGTATTTAACATTTCTTTTACAACAAGCATGTGGCAATTACCATGCAAATAAACCATCTTTTTCCCAAATAGTTTCCAATAAATATAATCCCGGAATTCTTTCAAACCTAGATGGTTTAACTGTACCTTTACTTGTTCATAACTGCGCTCACTAGTTGCAACGATAAAGAATACGTTTTTTGCCTTAACGACTTCTTCTGGTTTTAAAATATCAAAAGCTTTTGATCCAGTTTTTCCTTCTACATAATTATCTACAAAACCCTCTATCACAACATGGTCTTTAAAGCAATACTCTGCTTGCACCCCCTCCATTCCAGCACCAAATATATATACTTTTCTATTTTGTATGCCTTTTTTTGATAACATAGAGACAAAACCCATTTTTATCTACTTGCTCCTAATTCGTTACATATTCAATATCTATCTTATTCACATTTTTATATCCCAATGAACAAGCATAATCATACATTTCTTGACCAATTTCTCCGCTTGGAGTTACTACTATATTTATTTCGTCTTTTTGGGATAAAAAATCATTTATCTTTTTTATAGGTTTTCCCAAAATACAATCTTCTACCATATTTGTTACTGCTATGCCTTCTATCGAATCATAGTATCTTCTATAAAACTCCAATATTTTTTTTGTATTTCTCCCCGCTCCATACAGAACTACATTCCCTTTGCTTAAGATATTCGTCAATTTTTTGATTTCATTTTTTATCTTTGTATAATTATAAATATCCTTATATTCATACATTTTCCATGGACATTTATCTAGAATGTTCTCGATATCTTTAATTGTTTTTTTCCATTCATCTGTCGTTTCAATCCAACGATACACTTCCTTAATTAATTTCCCATATTCTTTATATGCGTTATGTTCATACATAGTCTTCATATTTTGAGAAATCATTAACTTCAGTGTCTCGCAAAATGCTTTCATTATATCCAGCCAAACTACCTCATCATATAAATTAGATTTATGATTGACTCTGTATTCATAAACTGGATAATCCAATTCAAATAATCCACCTGCAACATATAAGGCTTTTAATACTAATATTTGATCTTCATATCTTCTATATTCTCCATATTTTATATTATTTTTCTTTATCATTTCTGTGCTATACAAATATCTTGTGTGTCCATATATGCAATAATAGTCATTCGTATTAATATACATATTCTTAGAATTAAAGATATCCCCATCGCCTGCAATATAACCATTTGTTATTTTGCCATTATCATTTATTACTATGTTTCCCCCAATTATTTGTACTTTATTCTTTTCTGCAGCTTCATATAGTTTTTCTAAACTATCAACTCTAGGATACTTATCATCTGGATCCATGAAACATATATATTTTCCATTGGCCAACGATAAAACACTATTTTTAGCTATCCCTTGTCCTGTATTTTCCTGATATAAGTACTTAATATTATTATATTTTTCAGTATATTCACGTATAATTGTTGCTGTATCATCAGTTGAGCCATCATCTATTATTATAATTTCTATCGGCTTAATAGTTTGCATAACGATACTATCTATGCATTCCTTTAAGAAATTGGCTGTATTATATGTTGAAATTATTATGCTAATTTTTATTGGATTCATTTATCCCTCGATTACGCTTATTAATATACATTTTTTTGTAATAATAACTCCTAATACTTCACGTTAATAATCTATTTTATTATTATCTTATCAGCGGTTACTCCCCATGACATCAAATTATTTTTAACTTGCATTGCCACTTTAGAATCGTTAATCCCAACCAAAATAAAGTCGTAACTAGCATCTAAAATACGATCTATAGGTTTTACTTGCATATCTATATGCTTATAATTTTGCCAATAATTATCAACACAAAATAAAAACGTTTCCAATTCATATTTCTTATACGCAGCATAAATCTTTTGCCCTAAAAAACCTGCTCCGTATAATATCCACTTATAGTTAAAAAATTTCTCAAATATACTCACATCCACTGATGGGTCAGATGCCAAGTTATTGCTTTCAAAATCCAATATTCCATCGTCTTGAAATATTACTTTATATTCTTCACGTAATTTCAGTAATATCTCTTTATTATCATCAATGTTTTCATAGACATTTTTATAATATAATTTATACATATTTCTCAATTTTTCTTCTGTTGCTATGTATTCCTCAGACAAATTATGCTCGTCCAAGAAAGATATCCGTTTATTATATGCTTCTAGCGCATCCAATGATTTAATTGAAAATCCTTGCCCCATAATACTGTCTTCACGTTGTAAGTAGTAATACAAATACGCATTTATCTCT